>JAEEGJ010009942.1_pt1 | contig 25106 bp, 20 predicted proteins | sample 8958761 | NCBI WGS metagenome assembly JAEEGJ01 (sample SAMN16246546, study PRJNA631951) | gut metagenome | biome: gut microbiome; feature: rumen; material: RS-attached | host: Bos | place: Iran: Karaj | collected 2018-10 | reverse complement strand
AAAGAACAATATTTTGTCATGAATGCAAATTTAGATTTTTATATTTATGGTATGATTAAATCTGCCATATACTTTACTTTATTTTTGTCTGTGTTATTTATCGCTTGTAGCGGTGAATCTACATCCGACATTACTTTTGCATCCCCCTAGAGTGTTGTGCCGCTATCATGAGAAAAAATATATATTAGGGGTACACCCATTGAGGAGGAAGGGGAACATGAAGAAAAAAATATTGACGGCAATCGTCAGCGGAAGGCGTGTGCCCTCCGCCAAGCGTCATGACCGTCACTTGCAAGCAGCCTGTTCGAGTTGACATGGATTCAATCAAGGCGGCCGAGGAAAAATTTCAAATTTGAAGACCAAGTTTTCGGCCTTCAGTAAGGTTAATTGACGAAAATAGTGAAAAAAGGCCTTGACAAAGTCTCTTGAACAGTGTACATTTGTGCATATAAAACGGAAAAAGGAGAACTTATGGAAATGAAGTTTTGTCAGAGCTGCGGAATGCCGCTTACACCGGAAATCTTGGGCACTAACGCCGATGGCAGCAAGAACGATGAATACTGCATCTACTGCTATAAAGACGGCGCTTTCACCGGCGACTTCAACATGGAACAGATGGTCGAATTCTGCTCGCAGTTCGTCGATGAATTCAACAAGAACACCGGCAAGAATTTTACTCGCGAAGAGTACAAGGTGGAACTCCGCAAGTATTTCCCGACGCTCAAGCGCTGGCGACTCCCGGCAGATCAACTGCCGCATGCCACATCGCCCATGAAGCAGAAGTTCATTGAAGAAGTCAACGCGCTGAACATCAAGGACATGCCGACCATCGGCAATCTCTTTGTTTTGCAAGGCTCGTTCATCAATCAGGAATACAAAATCAACGGTAACAGTATCAAGCTCTTGGACGATAACGCAAGCTACTGGGGCAATCAAGTCGAAAAGAATGGTGCCGAAGGCCGCTGCTACGGAATCGCCTGCGACGAGCACTACATTCTCGTGAGCGAATACGGCAAGAACGGCGCTGATGCCGAAATTGTCGTGTTCAAAAGACGATAACGGATAAGATTTGTATTAAGCTTCTTTCCCGAGGACGGCGCGGGCGAGCTGGTCGGCGCACGAAGTCGGCTTCCCGTTGCATCCGCCCGTAAAGCGGATGTTTCTGATTTTGTCACCATCGCGTTAAATATACATGATTCCCGATGAAAGTACGGATTGTTCCGATAGAAATGAGCCTATATTCGTCGGCGTTTTTTAAATTATGTTATATCAGAAAGGAGGATGAATATGAAACGTGTAAGAGATTTCTTTGGGTACTTGCTGGGCGGAGTTCTTTTCGTCGCCTTGATCCCGACAATTATGTGGCTTGCGTCTGGTATGCCCGCTCTTTGGCCGATTGATACGGGGCGTTGCATTGTGGCTCCTGTCGTGATGTTTGTTGGCCTTGTGCTGAGCATTTGGACAATCGTCTACATGCGCAATCGCGGTAAGGGCAACCCGATGGATGCTTTCGGCCACGAAGTGGCCCCGCGTACGCAGCACCTGATGATTGAAGGTCCGTACAAGATTAACCGTAATCCGATGCTGACCGGGACTCTCGTTTACCTCGTGGGTGCCGCCGTGTGGCTGTGGACTTGGCAATCGTGCGTCGTGTTTGTCGCCTTCTTTGCCATCATGATGGTGCAGGTACTGAGCGAAGAAAAACGCCTCCGCCGCGACTTCGGCGAAGAATACGAAGAGTATTGCAAACACTCACGAAGGTTTTAATAAATGAAAATTGAAATCGCGGCTATACAGGATGTTCCTGAAATTCTGGAATTGCAGTACAAGGCGTTCCGCCCCGTTGCCGAAAGTTTGAACTGGCCCGATGCTCCGAACTTGACCGAAACTGTGGAGCACGCACGCGACGAATTTCCGAAATACACGACGCTCAAGATGCTGTCCGATGATGGAAAAATCATCGGCTCCGTCCGCGGTCGCGTTGAAGACGGCTCGCTTTACATTGGCCGCCTGATGGTCCTGCCGGAATTCCAGAAGAACGGCTACGGACGTATTCTATTGCGCAAAATTCAATCTGTGTTGCCGCATAGCCGCGCATGGCTCGACACCAGCGGCGATGTGCCTGAAACCGTCTCGTTCTATGAACGCGAAGGCTTCCGTACATTCGAAAGTAAACGCTTCGAAAACGGCGTCTCGTGGATTTTCATGGAAAAAAAGTAAAAGCGGTGATCATCCCCCCTCTTGCAACAACTTTTCGAACAGAGCGCGAATACCCGTAAATCTCCGCCAAATCGGCATCGAGCATGACCTTGACCCCGCGGATGGTGTATATCCGCGATTTGAGCAAATCCTCGTCTATCAGGGAAAATTCGGGCTTTTTCGGCGCGACGGCCCCGGCCGCACTGGCCGCAACATCTTTCTTCATCGTCAACTCCTCTGGCATACAAGCGTTCAAAACGCCAAAGACTATACACTTGTGCACTAAATATAAATTCAAAAATCCAGTTTGTCAATAGGCCCGCGCGATTTTTTTGAAGGGGAAAGTCTTCCCCTCGCTTCAGCCCCGTGCCGAGTCTTTCGCTACCCTTTCTAGCGGGGCCTCAGGCACCGGCCCCGCAACGCCCCGCTAAAATTCTGAGTTAATTTACTTTTTGACACTTTACTGACAAAAAATTAGGCTATATTGTTTAATTAATGGCTGAAAGAATACAACAGAGTATCGATATAAGTGAAGACTTCATAAATGGTCTTTCTCCCGCAGTATTAAAGAATCTTCTGCAGGATCATTCAAAATCTACCTCAAAAAAATATGCCTCTATTTTTTGGGCGACAGATAACTACAGACACCTTGGACCAGATTATGCCTATGATAAACCTATAACGCCAGAATTAATTACTGGTAAACATGGAAAAGTGGTTCAGCCGCGTGTTGTAAAAAGTAAAGCAGTTCAAGTAGCCCGTAGTAAGGAGATGGCCGAGGTTTTTACTCCTAGTTGGGTGTGCAATAAGCAAAATAACCTTATAGACGAATCTTGGTTTGATTGTAAAAATGTCTTTAATACTGAAATAGATGGAGCGGACGGCTCTCATAATTGGATTCCAAACAAAACACGCATCCAATTTCCCAAGGATAAGGATTGGAAACTTTATGTCTGCGACAACCGGTTAGAAATTACTTGTGGAGAAGGTCCGTATCTTGCTAGCCGTTACGATACAACTACAGGGGAATATATCCCTATAGAAAAACGTATTGGAATTTTGGATCGAAAACTTCGCATTGTTGATGAAAATACAGAAAATGAAGATGAATGGCTTGAATGGGCAGAAAAAGCTTGCAAGGCCACTTATGGCTTTGAGTGGCAAGGAGACAATTTACTTCTTGCTCGTGAAGCTTTGTTAATGACGTTGATTGAATATCATAAGGGTAAATTTGGGAAAAATGCGTGCCTTGTTCCTGAAATTCTAGAACGTTTTGCAGAAATAATCAGTTGGAACATTTGGCAGATGGATGGTCTTAAAGGCGTTGTCCCTAATAGTTGTAAAGATGAAGAATTGCGTGAGTTGGATTTGTTTGGCGGAGAAACAGTAAAGAAGACCATTTGTGAAGGTTGTGCAAGGGGTGATAACCATAAGCACAATGGTATTTATTGTAAAATTAAGGATTGGCAAGAAATTGATCCTAGAACAAAAAAGTTTGGCAAAGTCATAAAATTTGTGGATTTATTAAAGTAGTTGAACAGAAACTCGTAAAAACAGTTTGGAGTTGAATATGTCTAAGCCTTTTGATCTTAAAAACCTCATTACGGGTCGTGTAGAACCTCGCATCTACGCTTTTACCACCAACACAATCCCCAATTATCTAAAGGTGGGGGATACGTATCGCCCAGTAGAAGTTCGTTTGAACGAGTGGAGAGAGCATTATAAAAATCTGAAAAAACAGTTTGAAGGCACTGCTAAGATTAATGATGAAGTTTTTTTTCGCGATTATTCTGTTCATCAGTTTCTTGAAAATGACTTGCAAAAGGAAAGATTGTCTTCAAATGAAATAGACGATGGCGTTTATTATTCCAACGAGTTTTTCAAAGAAACGTCATCAAAAGATGTTCAGACTGCAATAAAAGACATACAGAACGATTTCTTTGCGAATGGCGGAAAATACCAGCTTTACAAAGTTCGTGATTCATTACCTGTTGAACATAAGTATGAATCAACAGGTTTTTGGAGCTTACGTCCAAATCAAGATAAAACGGTTAAGGCTTTTGTAAAAGCGGTTAATGAAGGTCGAACGAATTTATTGATGTACGCTGTAATGCGCTTTGGTAAATCTTTCACGTCGATGTGTTGTGCAACAACAATGAATAAGGGGAAGGGTGCTAAATTTGTTGTGATTGTTTCTGCCAAAGCCGATGTGAAAGACGAATGGAGAAAAACCATCCAAAGTGCAGAAAATTTTAGAAACGATTACGAGTTCCTCTCTTCGGATGATTTAAGTAAAAATTACAGTATTGTTTCAAAAACATTGAAAGAAAAAAAAGTGGCTTTGTTCCTGACTCTTCAGGATTTGCAGGGAGATGAAATAAAGAGAAAGCACAAACAGATTTTCTCTGAAAAAGTAGATCTTTTGATTATTGATGAAACTCATTTTGGAGCTAGGGCTGAATCTTACGGAGCAATACTTAATAAAAAAACATCAAAGAGAATAGAAGATAAGGATGACGACTCCGTTTATTTTGATGAAACTAATGTTGAAGAAGTAAAAAAGGAACTCAATGCTAAAGTAACTTTGCATCTTTCCGGAACGCCTTATCGGATTTTGATGGGTAGTGAATTTGAAAAGGAAGACATCATTGCTTTCTATCAATTTACGGACATTGTTGATGAACAGAAAGCTTGGGATAAGAAATATTGTTTAGAAGACGGAACAAAGGGAAAGTCTCGGAACGAATGGGATAATCCGTATTACGGATTTCCTGAAATGATTCGTTTCGCATTCAATCCAAATGAGTCGTCCTTAAAACGAATGGATGCGTTAAAAGCCGAAGGCAAAACATGTAGTATATCGGCGTTGTTTGAACCTCTGGATGATAAGAAGGGGGTGGATGCAGGCTTTGTTCATGAAAAAGAAGTGCTTGATTTGTTGGAGATTATAGACGGTTCAAAAAAGGATTCTAATGTTTTGGGTTTTCTTGATTATCCAAAGTTGAAAGAAGGCAAAATGTGTCGGCATGTTGTGATGGTTTTGCCTCGTTGTGCATCTTGTGATGCAATGGAAAATCTTTTACGGAAATACACTAATAGGTTCCATAATTTGAATCGTTATGAAATTATAAATATTTCTGGAGTTAATGGTCGTAGAAAATATAAAGAACCAAAAGACGTAAAACGAAAAATTCGTGAACTTGAAAATAATGAATGCACGACAATCACATTGACTGTTAATCGTATGCTTACTGGCAGTACTGTGGAGCAGTGGGATACGATGATTTATCTTAAAGATTCATCATCTGCCCAAGAGTATGATCAAGCGATATTCCGTTTGCAGAATCAGTTTATTAAGGTTTATCAGGATAAAGACGGAAATGAAATCAAGTACAATATGAAACCTCAGACTTTGCTGGTAGATTTTGACCCGCAAAGAATGTTCCGTATGCAGGAATTAAAATCCCAAATATACAATGCAAATGTGGATAAATCAGGGAATGATAAATTAGAAGGTCGAATTGCCAAGGAACTTGATTATTCGCCGATTGTATATTTTAATAGAGATAAAATTGAACGTGTTGAGGCGTCAGATATTCTAAGTGCGGTTAGTGAGTATTCACAAAATAGAGGCGTTGCCGAAGAAACAAACGATGTTCCTGTTGATTTGGACTTGATGACAAATAAAACCATTTGGGACGCAATTAGCAAGGAAAATGAATTGGGCTCAAAGAATGGTTTCACGATAAAGCCTACGGAAGGTGATGGCGATGATATTGATGACCCTGATGATTCTGAGGATAATGGAAAAGAGGATGAAAATGGAGCCCCTCCTGATGCAGGAACAAAGGAATCTGATGAAGATGATGCTTTCAAAAAGGTCGTGAAAAAATTCCGTATGTATTATGCTCGAATTTTATTCTATGCATTTTTGACGAGGACTGAAGTTCATTCACTGAATCAGGTTATTGAATCTTTCAATGACGAGGAAAATTCAAGGATTTGTAGAAATTTGGGCTTGAGCAAGGTTGTATTGAAAGAACTTTGTCGTCGAATGAATTGCTTCATGCTTAGCAAATTGGATTATAAAATTCAAAATTTAAACAAACTTTCTAGAGATGATTCCGTTGAACCATTGCAGCGAGCGGAAATTGCTATTAGTAAGTTCGGTCGTATTAGCGATTCGGAAATTGTGACTCCGGCAAAAATTGCCAATCAGATGGTTGCAGAACTACCGTCAAAAGTATTTGAGGTTGGAGAAAAACCGATTCTTGACATTGCTGCCAAGGAGGGTGAGTTTGCTGCCGCTCTTTGCAATCGATTCGAAAAGTTGAAAGTAGAAAAGAAGGCTTATAAAAATCAAATTTATTCTATCGTGACGTCCAAGGTTGCATATGAATTTACTAGGAAGGTCTATGAAATTCTCGGCTTGAATACAGACAATATTTCTGAACATTTTACATCGTATGATTTACTAGATGTTAAAACTGTTGATGGTAAGAATATTGACTATTCCCATGTAAAGAAATTGCTTTCGCAAAACAAGAAGTTTAACAAAATCACACTGGAAGACAGTGTGTCAAAAAAGGATGTTGAAATGAAGTTTAGTGCAGTTGTTGGAAATCCTCCGTATCATAAAGAAAATGCTGAAAATGGAAGAAAACCGCCGATATATAATCATTTTATGGATTTATCCTATGTGTTTGCTCCGGTTTCAGTTCTTATTACGCCGGCAAGATTCCTCTTTGGTGCCGGACAGACGCCAAGTGAATGGAATGAAAGAATTTTGAACGATATACATTTTAAGATAGGAATGTATGAACCTGATTCGGCAAAAGTTTTTCCAAATGCTATAAAGGATATAAAAGGTGGTTTACTTATTTCTATCCATGACGTAAATTCTAGTTTTGATTCGGTTGGTGTATTTTCTCCATACAATGAGTTGAATTCAATTCTTCGAAAAGTAAGAGGCGAGGCTGGATTTATTCCTTTAGAGAATATCGTATCTTCTCAAGGTGTTTTCAAGTTTACAAAAAAGTGCTTGGTCGAACATCCTGAAATTGAGAAAGTTGCTGGTAAGGGTACAAAAGAAAAAATCGTTTCAAAAGTAGTTGAATTGTTGCCTAAGGTGTTTACGGAGCAATCTCAAAATGCATCATCTATACTCTTATTGGCAAAAGGAAAGAATGCTCGCATAATGCGATATATTGCAAGAAAAAATATTCAGGAAAATAATTACATAGATACATACAATGTTTTGGTTCCTGAATCAAATGGGAAGGGTGCTTTTGATGAATTTAGTTCTCCGGTGATATCTAAACCAGGAGAAGGCTTTTCGGATACATTTATTTCTATAGGAACATTTATAACGAAAAATGAGGCTGAAAATGCGTTAAAATATATAATGACAAAGTTTGCACGAACTATGCTTGGAATAAAAAAGGCTACTCAACACAATCCGAAATCAACATGGGCTTATGTTCCTCTTTTAGATTTTTCTAGTAAATCAGATATTGTCTGGTCGAAGTCCGTAACGAAAATTGATGAGGCTGCTCGGAAAAAGTACAAATTAGATATTAATGAAATTGATGCTCAACTTTATGCAAAATACAATCTTTCAAAAGAAGAAATAACATTCATTGAAACTCATGTCAAGGAAATGAAATGATGTAAATTGTGGGTGATTTGGAATAAGTGAGACTGCAAAAGGAGTTTTAAAATGGACATTGAATGGAATAAAGACGATATTTGCTTTATTGCAAATGAAATGGTCGATGATACGTTGGATGAAAAGAAGCTAAGAAAAAAGATTGAACCTTGGTTAACAGCGGTTTTCCAAAGCGAGCATCTTTCCCTTTTGCTTGGTTCTGGCTTAACAATAGCTGTTTGCGGCTTGCTTCCTGATGATGAGCGAAAGAAAATTCAGGGAATGCAGCGATTATCTTTTGATAAAGATTTTGAATTCATTAAAGAATTTGCTGATGAATCTGCAAAAGATTTAGATCGTGGTAAAGCTAATATTGAGGACGATATCCGTATATCAAACGAATATTTGAGAGGGCTTCAAATAAAAGACGAACCTAAAGGAACTGCTGGAAAATTAAAAGTTTTTTTGGATGAACAATTGAATTCTTTTGCTATGGGAATTCTGAAAAACGAAGAAGCAGTGAACAACTCCTCTTCCAAAGATAAAGCTTTTAATGTATTACGTCAATTCTTGATTAGTTTTTCAAGTAGAACGGCAACTCGTGATCGTTTGCATATTTTTACTACCAATTACGACCGTTTTATTGAATGTGCTTTAGACGAAGCTGGAATTTATACCATTGATCGGTTTGTTGGAAAAATTCGGCCAATAATGAGGATGCATAAACTGGAATTGGATTATCACTATAATCCTCCTGGAATTAGAGGTGAGCCTAGATACATAGAAGGAGTCGTTAGATATACAAAAATACACGGATCGATTGATTGGAAACAGGATGGAAAAGATATTGTACGCGACGCGATTCCTTTTGGCGCTAACCATACATTCGAAAACAGCCATGAATCTTTAATGATATATCCAAATTCCTCAAAAGGAATAGAAACAGTATTTTTCCCGTATTCTGAATTATTTCGTGACTTTTCAACAGCCATATGCAGGCCGAATTCGGTTTTAGTAACGTATGGCTATGGCTTTGGTGATTCTCATATAAACCGAATCATTAAAGATATGATGACGATTCTTTCTACGCATTTGGTAATCATTTCTTACGATAAGGCTGATGGACGAATCGAACAATTTTTAAAAGATTGCAATAAATCTCAATTGACTCTTTTAATTGGGAAAAAATTTGCTGATTTGCCGGCGCTAGTAAGTAATTATTTACCCAAGGCTGCTATTGATAGAATTACCGATAGAGAAAATACCATCCGTGAAAAACGGTCTGCAACGGATAAAGCAGAAATTTCGGGAAAGAAAGATGATGTTGCGGAAGGATGAGTAATATGAATTTTGATGACTTAAGAAGTCGGACGATTGGCACAGTTGAGTTTGTTTCTAGTCGCGAAATAAAAGTTTTACTGGATACATCAGCTCCTCAAAGTACAGCCATTAATACTGGTATTCCTCAAACGTTTCCCAAAATAAATGGATATGTTTTAATTCCTATTGAAGATGGTGCTCTTGTAGGTATAATTACATGGATTGGAATAGAATATTCAAGTTATCCGAAGCGGAAAGGGTATAAAGATTTTGACTTGGTTGATTTGCCATTTCCTTTAAGAAAACTATCCATTTCTCCCGTTGGTATTTTAAAAGAGAACGAATATGGCTATGAAATAGAACGTGGCGTGCATTCCTATCCAAGTGTCGGTGATAATGTTGCTATACCCTCGAATGAACAATTAAAATCAATTGTTCAGAATAAAGATGAAAATGCAAAGATTTTAATCGGAAAATCGCCGATGACTGCTGATGCTCAAATTTTTGTCAATCCTGATAAATTATTTGGTCGACATATCGCAGTTTTAGGAAATACGGGAAGTGGAAAATCTTGTTCCGTGGCTGGCCTTATTCGTTGGAGTGTTGAAGCTGTAAAACAAAACACCTTAGACGGGAAAAATCCAAATTATAGATTTATCATACTAGATCCGAATGGAGAGTATGATTCATGTTTTGACTCGCTTTCTTGCACAATTCACAAATATAAAGTTGTTTTAGACGAAAAAGCCACCGACGAAGAACAATTAAAAGTGCCCGCATGGATGTGGAATGCTTTTGAATGGAGTGCGGTAACAAGAGCTAGTGATAAATCTCAACGTCCGCTTTTACGAAAAGCATTAAAAGAAATTCGCTACGGTGCTACAGAAAAAAATCAAGATGTAAATCTTTTGCAGTGCGTTTCGAGTTTTTATGTTCAATTGCAGATCTTTAGAACGAAAGGAAATGAATTATCTCAATGGCCGGCTAAAGATGATTTAAATAATGCCCTTGATTGTTTTGTCAAAAATGTTGAATTTTGTGCAGGACTACGAAATACTCCGGTATGTATTTCCGCAAATATAGTTAAGACTTTTGTTGAAAATCTTTTGTTGGGTAAACCGAAAAATAACAAGGGCAAAGTTACCACATTTGTTGTGCAAGATGTTGATTCCATAATAAATGTAATAGAGCAAAATCGTTCTACGTTATTAGATAATTTTGAGTTGGAAAAGGGACCTGACTCTGATACTCCTATTTTCTTTGACAATACAATATTTGCAAGTCACTTGCAAACATTGGTTCAAAATAATCCAAATGCTTCTTTTATGGATTATTTTTTAATGAGACTGAAATCATTATTGTCGGACGTTCGTGTTAAATCCGTTATTGATGGTAGAGAAGAAGATACTTTAGAACAATGGCTTGAAAAGTATGTGGGTAAATGTGACGATAATGGGACTATTAACATCATTGATTTGTCTCTAATTCCATCGGATATTTTAAATGTGGCTGTATCTGTCTTTGCCCGTTTGATTTTTGAAGCACACCAAAGATATCGACGGAAATATCAAAAAGTCATACCTACGACATTAGTTGTTGAAGAAGCTCATAATTTTATAAAAAACTATTTAGATTCATCTGAAGACATTTCTTCTGGACAACTATGTGCTCAAATATTTGAAAAAATTGCAAAAGAAGGTCGAAAGTTTGGCTTGGGCCTTTTGTTGTCATCTCAAAGACCATCCGAACTTTCGCAAACCGTTTTGTCCCAATGCAATACATTTTTGCTGCATCGATTAGTCAATGATCGCGATCAAGAGATGGTAAAAAGGCTTGTACCTGATAGCTTGGGGGGTGTCCTTAGTGAATTGCCGATATTGCCTACAAGAACAGCAATATTACTAGGATGGGCTGCACCAATTCCCACTCTTGTTGAAATGAACGAATTGACAAAAGAGGAACGTCCGAAATCAAATGACCCGCATTATTGGGATATTTGGACGGGAAAAGAGCCTTTACCCATCAAATGGAATGAGGTTTGCCTAGATTGGCAACGGAACTATAATGTAGAAGAGAAAACGGAATCTGAGAAAAAGGAAGGTATAGAAACATCATCGGATGATGATTTGCCATTTTAAGTGATAAGCATGCTCATGGGAATCATCCATCCTGATATAATGTCTCATACTGAATCATACATTCGTTTTTACATAATATACAACCATGCTTTTCACTCCCACAGGCACATTTTATTCCAAGGTTCAATTCAAGACCGAAGAAGAGGTTGAGAAGGTTGTCGCGGTGATGAATCGCGAGACGAAGAACAAGATTACGGAACTTTGCATTGCAGAAATTGGAAAGCAGAAGGAGTTCTCGAAGCTTCTTGAATTCGACCTGAAAATTCAGCAAATCCATGTGCACGGTTTTGTCCAGAAGATTCTGGAAAAGGACCCGATTGTCTCTTTGCCGATAGACTATTCCCCGAGCGACCTTGAGGAATGGGCTTCGATGCAGAAGGTCGATGTGCAGATTCAGCATATCGAAAAATACATGAACGGCAAGGGCGAGGTACTTTACGACTTTCCTGATTTGGAATTGACGCAGGAAAATGAATCCTTGAAGACGACGGACAAGAGCAACGCTTTGTACGAGATTGTAAAGGCGGGGCTTTTAAATGTGGGCGATGTCGTGCATTTCGATTACGGCCCGAAGGGCAAATCCAAGACGCATTTCGAAGGAAAAATCTGTTCCGATGGAATCGAGGTGGACGGAATCGTTTCTTCGGCCAGCGTCTCTGCCTTGCGTTGCATCCAGCAAATCAGCCCGTCGCGCACAACGACGAACGGCTGGGTCACCCCGTGGTCCCGTCAATGGCCGCGGCCCTTGTTGCTGGAGGCACTCGAAACGGCCTCACCTTCTGGAAGAATAAAGACAGAAAGGAATTGAAAAGCCTCGGAAAATAGTTCCATTTTGTCACTTTGTGTCAAGTGGATGGAGTTATATTTAGGTAGAATAGGAATCCTATGGACTAGAGGGAAATGCGAATGTCTTTACAGCAAGAAATTCTGAATGGCGATAAACTTGAAAAGTGGCGATAAAACGGCGATAAAAGTCAACAAAAATTTTTTCGAACTCGTGGAAGAAGGCAAGATTACTCCCAACGGAGCAAATAAGAATAGGACGTATTCGTTGAAAAAGAAGTAGTTATTTCTTCCTCATCTTCCCGCCGACAATAACCACCAGCAACGCGCCAGCGGCTACGCCGCCGACCTTCTTGACGTCGCTCCAGAATTGCCGCCGCTTTGCCTTGCACTGCTCGCAAAGCTTCTCGGTGTCTTCGGGTTTGTCACAGCCGCACTTTTTGCATTTGTTCCAGAGCTTTAGAGTCATAGCGAGTCTCCTTGGCAACTAGATTCTAATATACACTTTTTTGCGTTAGGAATAGTTCCCTTTGTAAAATTTCCTTAAGCCCGTTGCGCAAGCGCCAAATGCTAGGCTCGGTCATATCCATGCAAGCATGGCTGCGACACTCGCCTTACGCATTTGTGCCAACTTTTGCGATATTAGGTACATTACACTCATGCGCGTCATTCCGTAGAAAGGAATGATGCGCTTTTGCTTTATTTGGCTTTGCCGTAATGCGAGGGCGTTCCTAGTTGAAACAATAAATGCAGGAGGCCCTATGGCTAAAAAAGAAATTGTCACTTATTCTCAGCAGACATTCGAGAATATCAAGCACACCGACGAAAATGGAACTGAATTCTGGTATGCAAGGGAATTGCAAAAAGCCTTAGAATATACCGAATATGGCAAGTTCTTACCCGTGATAAGAAAGGCTATCGAAGCATGTCGGAAAACCGGCTTTGATGAAGGAAACCATTTCGCCCACGTGAGCGAGATGGTCAATATCGGAAGTGGTGCAGAAAGAAAAATGGATAGCTACAAGCTTTCCCGTTACGCTTGTTACCTAATTGTGATGAACGGAGACCCCCGCAAAGAAGTGATTGCCCTGGGTCAAACATATTTTGCTGTTAAAACCCGGCAGAAGGAAATTTCGGACTCTGCGGCATAGCTTTCGGAAGACGAAAAACGCCTGGCGATTCGTGACGAAGTGACCATTCGCAACAAATTCCTTGCTAGTTCTGCAAAGGCGGCCGGTGTTGAAACGCCCGTGGATTACGCCGTGTTCCAAAATCGTGGCTACCAGGGACTTTACAACGGGTTGGGAATGAAGGATATTCACAAGCGCAAGGGGCTCAAGAAAAACGAACAGATCTTGGACCACATGGGGGCCACCGAACTTGCGGCGAACCTGTTCCGCATCACCCAGACTGACGACAAACTCCGTCGTGAAAACATCAAGGGGAAGGAGAAGGCAAACGAAACCCATTATGCCGTAGGTAAAAAAGTCCGCCAGACGATTGCCGAACTTGGCGGAACAATGCCAGAAAACCTCCCCACGCCCAAAATCAGTGCCAAAAAGTTGAAGCAGGAACGTAAAAAAGCCGTTGCGAAGAAATGACAAACTACGGCTCCCATTTTGTTGGCGCCAACAAAATGGTTATGTAGGTGAAAATCAAGATTTTACATACAATTAGTGAAAAAACGGCTTTAATTCCGCGTTTTGTTTGATTTTTATCACTTTTTAACACTGCGTTGTATTTGTATCCGCAAAAATTTTCCGCAAGTTGCGGAAGAATTGTCTAAAGAGCCATGGAAACTCGAACCATGCAACCACTAAAACTTGAAGATCTCAACGCCCAGTTCGATAGCATCGTCCGCAGGTGTCGCGATGGTGGGCTTATCGCTTACCGCGACGCGCGCTATTTCATGAACGACATGCTGAATCTTTTCGAGCGAATCGAAAGGCTACGCCTGTTTGTAAACAATGACGCTGCCAAGAATGTCCTGGTCCATTTCATGAAAAAGTTCGGGAACCTGAACATTGACGACTCGAACTGCTCAAGTACGAAGGCGGCCTCCCGGAAGTCAACCGGCTGAAAATATCTTGGCTGTCGCGGTTCAAGAATCGCCCCGCCATGAGAGACGAGCTGGAAAAAATTTAGTTTCGTCAGCTGTTCGGAAATTCCGAACAACTGCGACTCAAGCTAGTGTAAAATTTCCTTGCCCCTCTTGCCAACTTTGGCATATATGCTACATTTCAGCTGCGGTTCCTAATAGTGCAGGCTCCGAAAGGCATTTGATGATTATCAAATGTTTTTCTTTTTTTCAAAGGAGTCACTATGTCTAAAGAGAAAACCACTTCGTCAAAGAGCAACGCGAACCTCAACGCCGACTTCATAACGGATTTGAAGAGCATCGTTTCTACGGCACGGAATATGAGTTTTCGTGCGGCAAATCTGATGCAGGTCGCCTGCAATTGGCTACTGGGCTGGCGAATTGTGGAACAGGAACAGCAGGGAAAGGCTAGAGCTGATTATGGGAAGCGTATCATTGAAGATGCTTCCAAGTTTTTGACAGAAAATTTCGGCAGCGGTTTTTCCGAGACTCAACTTAGAAATTTCAGAAAATTTTATCAAATGTTCGGTTTCCTGCAAATTCAGCAGGCACTGCCTGCTGAATTCAAAAATGAGGTTCTCAAAATTCAGCAGACATTGTCTGCTAAATCAATACAATCGCCAAAGCGACAGTCTGATGTGCTTAATCAACAACAAGTAGAGCAGCCGCTGTTGCCTCAATTGTCGTGGAGCCATTACGAATGCCTTATGCGTGTCTCTGACCTCGAAGCTCGAATGTGGTATATGCAGGAAGCCGCTTCGCAGCAATGGGATTATCGCACACTAAAGCGTAATATTGCGTCTCAATATTACTATCGGTTAATGCAAACGCCCAAGGCTAAAAGGGCTACCGTTGTCAAGGAAATGAAAAAACTGACGGCCGATTATCAGAAGGAGCGTTCGGAGTTTATCAAGAATCCTTTGATTGCAGAATTTCTTGGAGTAAATCAGGATGCTGCGGTGACTGAGTCAACGTTGGAAAATGCGATTTTGAATCACTTGCAAAAATTCCTGATGGAAATGGGGAAAGGCTATGCTTTTGTTGGTCGTCAGCAACATATTCATACAGAAGATGACGACTATTATATTGACTTGGTCTTTTACAATTATATGCTGAAATGTTTTGTTTTGATAGACTTGAAAACAAGAAAAATATCGTACGAAGATGTCGGACAAATGGATATGTATCTCAAACTCTATGACACTTACAAAAAGACCGAAGGAGATAACCCGACAATTGGCATAATTCTCTGCTCCGACACTAATGCCGATGTCGCTCGTTTTTCAACACTTGCAACAAATAAACGCATGTATGCAGCAAAATATTTGACCTACATTCCTTCTAAGGAAATTCTGGCCCGCGAGATTGAAATGCAAAAGGAACAGTTTATTGAGCAATACGGAAACTTAAAGAAAAGAAGTTAAGCAAAGAGCTAAGGTTTCAGAGATTGTCGAGAACCATTTTGCCAAAGCCGGCATCATACAATTAGTAAAAAGCGGGGCTTAACTCTGCGTATTGTTAAAAGACGGCCATTGGGAGATAATGAATTAAGGGTTTGTCGCAAGAGAGCTTTTTTCTCGCTCCCTGCATTTTTCTAAATTATCCTCCGTAAAAAACCAAAGGACTCGCTTATGAATATTCTCGTCGTTGGTAGCGGTGGTCGCGAACATGCCATCGCTCTTGCAGTCAAGAAGTCGCCGCTGTGCGACACTCTCGTGTGCGCTCCGGGCAATCCGGGCATGGCAAACCTCGGCAAGTGCGTGCCGGTGGATGTGGCCGACCCGAAGGCCATTGCCGACCTCGCCGTTGCCGAAAAGATTGACCTCGCGGTCATCGGCCCCGAAATTCCGCTGGTCGCTGGCGTAGTGGATGAATTCCGCCGTCGCGGTCTGCGCGCTTTCGGCCCGACTGCGGCTGCTGCCGCGCTCGAAGGCTCCAAGGCCTTCAGCAAGGATATCATGAAGAAGTACAACGTGCCGACGGCAGCCTTCGAGACCTTCACCGATCTCGCCTCCGCCAAGAAGTTCCTCGCCGAACACCCGGCTCCGATCGTGGTGAAGGCGTCGGGCCTCGCTGCGGGCAAGGGCGCTATCGTCTGCATGACCGACAAAGAAGCGAACGACGCGGTCGAAGAAATGCTCGGCGACAAGGCCGTCTTCGGCGAATCCGGCAAGACGGTCGTGATTGAAGAATTCATGGACGGCGAAGAAGCTTCCATCTTCGTGGTTTGCGATGGCAAGGATTACGTGATTCTCTCTTCTGCCCAGGACCACAAGCGCGTCTTTGACGACGACAAGGGCCCGAACACGGGGGGCATGGGCGCCTACAGCCCGGCTCCGGTGGTGACCGACGCTCTCCTCGACGAAGTGAAGAAGACGATTATCGAACCGACCCTCAAGGGCATGGCCGCTGAAGGCAAGCCTTACACGGGCGTGCTCTACGTGGGTATTATGGTCACGAGCAAGGGCCCGAAGGTCGTGGAATACAACTGCCGCCTCGGTGACCCCGAATGCCAGATTGTGCTCCCGCTTTATGACGGCGACGTGCTCGCCTTGTTCGACGCTGCCGAAAAGGGTGAACTCGCCAAGCTCGGCGCCCCGAAGGCTCCGAAGGGCAGCTCCGCTATCGTCGTGCTCGCCAGCGCCGGTTATCCGGGCTCCTACGAAAAGGGCAAGGTCGTCACGGGTATCGAAGAAGCCGAAAAGAACGGCGCCCAGGTGCTCCACGCCGGTACCAAGATGGTCGATGGCAAGCTGGTCACGAACGGTGGCCGCGTGTTCGGCGTGGTCGGTCATGGCGAAACGCTCCAGGCCGCTCTCGACATCGCTTACGCCGCCTGCGAAAAAGTTCAGTTCGAAGGCAAGTTCTACCGCAAGGACATCGGTAAGAAGGGCCTTGCAAGACTCGCGAACAAGTAGGAAGTAAGAAGTAGACAGTAGGAAGTAAATATGCAGATTAATGAAGTTCCGAATGCAAAGGTCGGTATCGTTGCGGGTAGCAAGTCCGACCAGGAAACTGTAGACAAGATCACTGCGGTGCTCGACCAGTTCGGCATCACGTGGGAATACAACATCCTCTCGGCACACCGCACCCCGAACGCCACCGCGAAGTATGCTCGCGAAGCCGCCGGGCGAGGCCTCCAGGTCCTCATCGGTGTTGCTGGCCTCGCTGCAGCCCTTCCGGGCGTGCTCGCAGGGCACACGATTCTTCCGGTGATTGGTCTGCCCTGCGCGGGCGGCCCGCTCAACGGCGTCGATGCTCTGCACTCCATCGTGCAGATGCCCCCGGGAATCCCGGTGGCAACAGTCGGTATCGGCAACGGCAAGAATGCCGGTTTCCTCGCCGTCCACATCGTCGCCCTCTCTGACGCAAGCGTCAAGGAAAAGCTCGTCGCTTACCGCAAGGGTCTCGGTGACATCGAAGGCTAAGCCTTTTATTCCTATCTAGAATAAAAAACAGAGCGCCTGTGCGGTTTCCGCGGGCGTTCTTTTATATATTGTCCTTATCTTAAATTTTATTCATAACAAAGAGTATTGGGGCTTATGTTTTATCGTGCTTTGAAAAGTGTTTTGCTGTTGTCGCTTGCTTTGTCGTTTTCGTCTATGGCGGCGGAGTCTCTGGTTTCGTCCTCGTCCGCGCTGTCCCAAAGTGCGGCGACTCTCGATAAACAGTCTCTGTCCTCGGCGACTCTCGTAGCGCAATCCTCAAGTGCTAGTGCCCCTGAAAAACCTCTCTCCAAGTGGCAAACCCTTCCTGAAGTCAAAGCGCCTTGGATGAAGGGCGAACGTCTTGAATATGAACTCAGCTGGGGCTTTATTACGGCTGGCTATGCGACAATCGAAGTCAAGCCTCGTAATGATGGAAAATCTGAAATTTTCACTTATGCGACCGCCAACAAGACCGTCAATAAGTTTTATCCCGTTCATGACACCGTCTATACGCTTGTCCGCAACAAGGGACTCATGACGGATGTGTTCCGCAAGTCCCTTCATGAGGGAACATTCCATAACAAGTCGCTTATCCGTTTCAATCGCGATGGTAAAAAAGCAGTCCTTTCCGATACGGTCTTCAAGGATCCCGTCAATCATTATGTAAAGCGCTCGGCCGATACTTCTGTGACCATCGAAGGGCTCGAACACAGCATTATGTCGGCGTTCTACCTTGTGCGAACCCTTCCTCTCAAAGAGGGTTCGACTTCTCGCTTTTCGGCTGTGAGTGGGGAAAAACGCTACGAACTCAAAGTTGTCATCCACAAGCGCGAAAAGATTAAAACGGATCTTGGCGAGTTCAATACGGTCAAGGTTGAGCCTGTTTTGGATGGCGATGGCATTTTCAAATCCAGCGGTCGCATTTTTATCTGGTTTACCGATGACGAAAGGCGTCTTCCGGTGCTCATGCAGTGCGAAATTAAGCTCGGAAGTATTAAAGCGACGCTGACTAAGCTCAAATAGTCGTACTAGAATCTTACGAAATTGTAAAATCAAACGAAAAAACAACTTTTACATGAAGTTTTTGTAAAAATCTTGGATAAAAAGTTATATTCCAAGCGAGGTTATTTATCTGAGGCTTTTTTAAATGCTGAAAAAATTGTTGTTGCTGTTGTGTCTATCGAGTTTGGTTGCATGGGCTGCTCCTTCAAAAGGGCGTAAGGCTAAGTCTAAAAAGGCTACTCCTGTAGCCGAACAAACGGTTGAAGCTCCTGCTGCACCGGCAGAATCTGATGACGGATTTATGTCTGTTGCCGAAAGTTCCTCTTCTACAAAGGTCGCTGATGATGACGAAGAGGAAAATGTCGAAGCCTCTATGGCTGGCATGAATGCCGCTCAGAGACAAGACTATCTCGCTCGTAAAAAGTTCGAAGAAGAACAGCGTCTGGACGAATATGCAAACTCCGAACGCCGTCGTGACTGGTTGAAAGACCGTCTTATTTTCGAATTGGGCCTTGGTTCCCGTATGCCGTTCATGGGTGAATCTGGCATGGGCATGGGCTTGGGCGCTGGCATTGAATACATTACCCGCTGGCATATTGCCGCCTTTGCTTCTTTTGGTTTCTTGCCGAAAGTCAAGGATAGCGAATTTGACTACATGGAACTTGAAGGTGGTACGGGCTATAAGATTGGTATTAGCTACTACTTCTTCCCGAAGATTCCTATCCATTTGGGCTTGTCCGCTTCTTATGGTACGGTCTATTTCGACCACGATATGGAACCGGATGAAAATGGTCTCCGTAGCTTGATTTCTGTAAAGGGTTACCAGTTCGATATCTTGATATCTTACCTCTCGAACGAATGGTATTATTTGCAGTTTGCTTTCGGTATGTACTATGCTCCGGATTTGGGCAAGTCTCCTGAAAAGAACCCAAGCTTCAAGAAGACCAAGGATTCCAGAACCGAAGTTGAAGATACTTATGCCTCTCGCGTCGTGAACAAGCCTGATGGCATGGATAAGACTGGCATCGTGTTTGGTGTGACGATTGGTTTTGCTTTGCCGGAATTCTTCCCGGATGATACCGAAAAGCGTCGCCGTCAGCGTGAAAAGGAACGCAAGAACGCCAAGTAATTTGCGCTTAGCTTAAATGCTAAAAAGCCCGCCAGTTCATCGAACGGCGGGCTTTTTGTTTGCTTTTAATACCCATGTCCGGAATCGAACCGGAATACCTTCCTTCGGAGGGAAGGACACTATCCATTGTGATACACGGGCGTGAGCCACTAAGGCGGGTATAATATAGTAAAAAAGCGTTTGTCACCCCGGCCTCAGTGCCGGGGTCGCCTTTTCCTAGTCAATTAATTTCACCACAAGTTCGTGCGGCTCGGCATCTACGACGAGTGCGTTGTGGAATTCTCCCACGTCGCCATCGCCTTCAATGACCTTCACGATATCGTCGTTTTCCATCGAGTTGCCTTCCGTGCGTCCATAGAAGTGGTATTCGCTTTCTTCAGCAACCTGGTCGATGATGATACGAACCGTCTTTCCGATCATATTCTCAGCGTATTCGGCGGCAAGTTCTTCCTGGTAGTCCGTGACCGCTTCGAGCCTTGCGCGGGCATCGCTTTCGTCCACAGCGGGGAGGTCCATTTCCATCACCGGAGTGCCTTCTTCGGGGCTGAACACAAAGCCGCCCAGGTGGTCGAATTGCACATCCTGCAAAAGTTCCATCAGCTCTTCAAAATCTTCGTGCGTTTCGCCGGGGAATCCGACGAGCACTGTGCTGCGGAGTGTCACGCCCGGGATACGTTCGCGAATCTTGTGCAATAGGTCAACAAGTTCCTTTTTGCGGTAGTTGCGCTTCATGTTCTTGAGCATTTTGTCGCTTGCATGCTGGATAGGCATGTCCACGTACTTCACGAGGCGCGGTTCGTTTGCCATCAAGTCCAGAAGTTCATCGTCTACGAACATCGGGTACCAATAGAGCATACGGATCCACGGGATGCTCGTGTTGTCAAGCAATGCACGCAAAAGTTCAACAAGCGTGCCGCCTTTTTTGCCCTTTTCACGTCCAAAGTAAGTCGTGTCCTGTGCAATCAAAGTAATTTCCTTGACGCCCTGGGCTTCAAGGTCCTTTGCCTCTGCAACAATATCTTCAATGGAACGGGAATCCTGCTTGCCGCGAATCAGCGGGATGGCGCAGTAGGCGCAACGACGGTTGCAGCCTTCCGCAATTTTCAGATAAGCGTGATGGCTGAATCCGCCCAAGTTCATGCGGGGGAGGTTCTCGGCATCACAGCTTTGCGGAGCGACAATGCCCATCTTCTTCAAAAGTTCGCCCGGCTTGTACGTGCCGACCCAGTAGTCCACTTCGGGCAGTTCCTTCATCAGCTCTTCGCCATAGCGGCCGCTCAGACAGCCCGAAACAATCAGTTTCTGCTTTGCCTTCTTTGCCTTAGCTTGCGCAAGGATCGCATTGATGGATTCTTCCTTGGCGGCTTCGATGAACCCGCACGTGTTCACGAGGATATAGTCCGCCTTCCCGGCGGTATCACAGGTCGCAAAACCTGCATGGAGCATTTCGCCGACGAGATTTTCTGCATCGACCTGATTTTTAGCGCATCCGAGATGCACGACAAAGACTTTTGGCTTTTTTGTAGGCATATCCCAAATATAGAATTTGGGGCAAGTCCTTAAAATCCCTCAAAATCAATAAGAGGATGGATTTTTGGAATTCTTTGAATCAATAGTTTTGGGCTATATCCTTTATTTGTACTTTAAATGAGATTGTTTGTTAAATTTATTAAAAACTTTACTACATTAATCTTAGGAATTTAAAATGAGGATTTTTTATGAAAAAGCTTATTATTGCATCTGCAATTACGCTTGCGCTTGCTGCTTGCGGTGACGATAGCAGTAGCCCGACTTCTTCAAACGGATCTCAAGGAACACAGGGAACTCAGGGTGCTCAGGGACAGGCGAGTTGCACAGTGTCTACAACCGGCAATTCGGTGACTGTTGTACAGGTCATGCCTGGTACGGGATCCTATACTTCGACTGCCACAAAGTACGATTCGCGTTATTCGAGTATCAAGTCTGAATACGTGTATTTTAATGATGTTGATGCTGCGTCGGAATGCGCCCGCATGCAAGATGATGCCTCTGAATGGAAGGACGGCTCGGTGAAAGTCCGTTGTTCAGGCAATACAATTTATGTCGAAAGTGTCGATGAAGGTGATTTGGATGATTATGAGGCCGATTTCAGGGAAAATTGCGATAATTTCCTGAGAAGGTATCAAAGTAGTGCTACTTCGACGTCTACAAGCACTACGAGCTCAGAATTTATGTGCAAGGTGACCCATACGGACAATTCTGTTACTATCGTTCAGTCTTATAAAGGCGAGGGCTTTGAAGAGACGACGACATTCTATCCCAATGAAGATCCTATAGGCGTGCGCACGATTACGTTTGCAGATCCGGTTGTTGCTGCCGAAGAATGCGAAGAAGAAAAGGAAGAAGCTGCATATTCCACAAACAGCTTGTATAACGTGGAATGCAGTAGCAATGCGGTTATCATTACCAAGCGAGTTAAAGACGAAGATTATTTTGGCTTGAGTGGCTATATCGAGTATTATAATGCCTGGTGTAAGGATCAGGAACGTCGATTGAAAAACGGCGAAATTGATATGTACATCTAGGTAAACCGAAAAAAAGAATAATGTTAAAAAGGCTCCGCAAGTTGCGGGGCCTTTAACAGTTCGTTGCTTTTGTAAAATTACATGTCTTCGCTTGCGCCGGGCTGGCCAATGCGGTCGTTCTTGCGGTTGTCCACCCAGCCGGCATAACCCTGCGGTGCGAGGACTTCCTTGCCAAACTGCTGAGCGTTTGCAATCGTGGAGAAGTATCCGACGCGTACACGGTAGAACGTGCCTTCGAGTTCACCCGGATTTTCGACTTCGGCGACGTATGCTTTGATGCCCTGGTCGGAGAGCTTGCTCACGACGCTGTTAGCGGCTCTCTTGGATGCCTGGATGCTTACCTGGATGACGAACGGACCAGAGGATTCCTGTTCAACGCTAGAGACCGGTGAAGCTTTTTCTGCAGGAGCTGCCTTTTCTTCGCTAAGAGATTGGATCGGAACGAGTGCCGGTTCTTCCTGGGCCGGTTCCGGTGCGGCTTCCTGTACGGGAGCTGTTTCTTCGACGGCTGGTTTTACTTCGGCTTGAGGAGTAGTTTTTTCTTCCTTGCTACCGCAGGCGGAAAGTAAGGCGCATGAAAGGGTTATTGCCCCGATAAACGATACCGATTGCAGCTTCATTGGTGTACTCCGATTTGAAAATTTTAATGGCTTTGGCTGTTTGGAATATTCTTACAAAGAATATACATAAGTCTTTGATACTTCGCAAGTTACGAAGATTTGTTTTGATGAAAATTAATGAAATTTTACATAAAATTATGCGAAAAAAGCAAGTTTTTACCTATATTTGGTGCTCAAATGTTTAATGGTTTTGGGCTTGTCGATTTTGCTTGCTTTGGTGGTGTCTTTATTCGACGAAAATTTATTTGAGCTCCTACACAAGTTTCGTTAAGTTACATATATTTTTGCATGTAATAAAAAACAATTTTTGTTATAGCAAAAAGAAAAGGTTTTCCTTATGGGCTTCAATATGCACGGACTGGCGTTCAAACAGTCCATGATGACCCTGGTCGGTTTCAGCATCGTGTTTGCGACGCTGTTTGGGGTTCTCAGTTTTAAGGTGCAAAGCGAGCTTTCGACGTTGCTCACGGAAAAGGGCGAAGAGATTAGTCTTGCGAATGTCGCCATCATTGAAAATCTTTTCGAAAAAGGTAAAAAGCTCGGCGATGAATATGCCGAAGTGCTTGGCAAGGAAATGTTGTCGGGGAAGGATCTCGACGATTTCTTGACCCAGGCTGTCTTTGATGCCCGTCAGACGCTTCCGCAGGTGCTCGCTGTGGTTGTCGCTTATGAACCGGGAATGGCGCCCAAGGCCAAATGGCATCAGGAGGTGATGCGCCTAGCCCAGTATTCGGGTAACGAAATCAAGCTCCTGAAGGGCAAGGACTACCTCGAAAAGACTTGGTACAAAAGCACCAAGAACTTGCAGAAGGGACTTTGGCAAGAACCGTTCGTCGGTGACTTTATCAAGGAACCGATTGCGATTTACACCGCCCCTATTTACCAAAAGGATGCCTATGGGAATACTGTTTTTGCTGGCGTTCTTTGTGTCGATATGTCCATTGCGTTTCTCAAGGAAACGGTGGCTTCGATTCCTGTGTCGAACTCAGGCTACGTCGTTGTGCTGTCCGCGAACAATACCATTATCGCGCACCCCAAGAACGAGATTGTTTTCAAGGAGAGCTTGTCTGACCTTTCTGCAGGTATGGGCGCGCAGACCGTTACGGATTTCGAAAAGACCGTGCAGAGCATGAAGAAGGGCCTCTTTATGGGGACTACTGCTGAAGGGAAGGAAACGGTTATTTATTTCAAGGCGATGGAGTCGAATGGTTGGACGTTCATGATTGTGTGGCCTGCGCACGAATTCATGGAAAGCCAGCGCTCTCTAGAAAAAATGTTTGCATGGATGAGTGTTGCCGGCTATGTCGTGATGCTGCTCCTAATATTCGTGATTTCGACTAGGGTGTCCCGTCCGCTTAAGGAACTTGCCGTGGCGGCGAACAAGATGGGACAGGGCGACTTTGATGTGGCAATTCCGCACCTCTCTGGGCGTGACGAGATTGCCCAGTTCGGTTGGGCGTTCTTGAACATGCGCACCTCGCTCAAGGAACACATGGAAAAGCAGAAGGACTTGGACCGCATCGAAAGCGAACTTGACTTTGCGAAGGATATCCAGATTGGGTTCCTGTCGATGGATGAAAAGGAAGAAGGCTCTGAAGATCCGTACCACGAGCTGACTCCATTTCTCTTACCGGCGAAGGAAGTTGGCGGTGATTTTTACGATTTCTTCAAGCTGGACGACGGACGTCTGTGCGTGGTCGTAGGTGATGTTTCGGGCAAGGGTGTGCCTGCCGCACTATTCATGATGGTTTCGCGCATTGTACTGCGAACGATGGCGCAGAACTTGAAGTCCGTTGTCGAAACGTTTGAAAGGGCAAACTATGAGCTTGCCAAGCGCAATCGCGCGAACATGTTCGTGACGGTCTGGATGGGCATTGTCGATTTGAAGACCGGACATGTGGAGTTTGCTTCGGCTGGGCATAACCCGCCGGTCATCCGCCACAAGGATGGCTCTGCTGAATTTGCGAAGAGCAAGGCTGGAGTCGTCATGGCGGCAATGGAGAACTCTCACTACAAGATGCAGACGCTCGAACTAGCTCCGGGCGATACGTTGTTCCTCTACACGGATGGAGTGACGGAAGCGACCAACGAGCATAATGAGCTGTTCGGCAACGATAGGTTGCTCGATGCACTTACGCATGGCGGTGGAAAAGGCACCAAGGAAATGTGCCGCTTTGT
>JAEEGJ010009941.1_pt1 | contig 25107 bp, 18 predicted proteins | sample 8958761 | NCBI WGS metagenome assembly JAEEGJ01 (sample SAMN16246546, study PRJNA631951) | gut metagenome | biome: gut microbiome; feature: rumen; material: RS-attached | host: Bos | place: Iran: Karaj | collected 2018-10 | reverse complement strand
GGAAGGCTTTGAACATATAGATAAGGTAATCAATATAGACCAGTCACCAATCGGCCGCACCCCACGCTCTAACCCTGCAACTTACATTGGTGTCTTCGATGCCATCCGCGACCTTTTTGCGTCGCTGCCGGAATCAAAAGCCCGCGGCTATCTCAAGGGCCGCTTCTCCTTCAATGTAAAAGGCGGCCGCTGCGAAGCCTGTCAGGGTGCGGGTGAAAATGTAATCGAAATGAACTTCCTGCCGGACGTATATGTACAGTGCGAAGTCTGCGGCGGTAAACGCTTCAATAAAGAAACTCTGGAAGTTACCTATAAGGGTAAATCAATAAACGATGTACTCAATATGTCCATAGACGAAGCCTGCGATTTCTTTGCAAGCATTCCTCATCTTTCAAGAAAGCTTGAAACTATGAAGTCTGTAGGACTTGGCTACATTCAGCTTGGCCAGAACGCCCTTACACTTAGCGGCGGTGAGGCTCAGCGAGTAAAGCTTGCCAACGAGCTTGCCCGCGTCTCTACAGGAAAAACTCTTTATATAATGGATGAACCGACAACCGGACTTCACTTTGCAGACGTTAAGCAGCTTATGACTGTAATTCAGCGCCTTGTAGACCAGGGAAATACGGTTGTTATGATAGAACACAATCTGGATGTAATCTGCCAGGCAGACTATATAATTGACCTTGGACCAGAGGGCGGCTTCCGCGGCGGTAACATTATTGCGACCGGAACTCCGGAAGAAGTTGCCCGCGAGACTAAGAGCTACACCGGCCAGTTTATTAAGGGGCAGCTGGGTATTTAGATTTTATGAAGCGTTCTTTAAAATACTTGATAATATCAGTTTTATTGCTTCTCACAACTTCTACGGTCTTTGCCCAGACTGAAAATGGCGACAAAAAAAGCGAAAAAAAAGAACCTGAAATCACAGTCATCACAATCAATAATGCAAGACAGTCTTCTTATAAAAAAAATGAAGACACAGGAAACGAATGCATTTATCTTGAAGGCTCGGTTTCCATTTCTGTAAAAAAAGATGATACAAATAATGATATTCATGCAGACAGAGTTATCTATGACCGCAAAACAGAAATGCTCTATGCCGAGGGAAATGTAGAAATCATTATGAAAAGCGGGAATTCAGGAAATTCCACGGCAACCGCCAGCTCCCTCATAATGAATACTTCTACACTTGAAGGCGTTTTTGATGACGGAAGAATCATACAACAGCAGTCCGATGCAGTTAATCTTCCGGCTGGTTCAACCCTTATAGTTTTTTCAGAAATTTTTGGTAAGGGAAATCAAAATGTAATCACTTTTAAAAACTCAAGTCTTACCTTCTGCGATGAAGAAGAGCCTCACTGGCATATAGATGCAACCCGAACCTGGCTGCTGCCAGGCGGCGAGTTTGCCTTTTTTAATGCCCTGCTTTATGTAGGCGTTGTACCGGTTATGTATTTCCCGGCCTTCTATTATCCAAAGGATGAACTCATTTTTAATCCGGTTTTCAATTATACAAAAAGATCCGGCTATTCAGTTCAGACTACGACCTATCTTTGGGGACGTAAGCCTCTGCAGGAATCAAACAATTCTTCCAGCTCAAGTTCGACAAGTAAAGACAGTACCTCTGCAGAATCTTTAAAAGCGGTTTATAACTTTATTCGTCCAAGCACCTTAAAGGAACAGGTTCGCGAAGGAATAGTTCTTCATAATCTTGATGAGGATTTTCAGGGAGATTCTTCTCATTATGTAAAGATTATGGCAGACTGGTATTCAAATCTTGGTTATATGACTGGTGTTGATGGAAAAATAAATCCGCTTCCAGGTTATATTTCAAGATTAGATTTCAGTACCTATCTGGGCTTCAGTAATACAGTATTCCGGGGAATCGATAATCCTTTAAACTATTATCCTTATTCTGCTAACGGAATTACCTATAAAGATGAATCTTCTTTTCTTGGTACTAAGTTTCCCTTCCGTTATGCGTTCAATTTTGACTTTCAGCTTTCAAAACCCTTTTCCTTTTCTCTGTCTCTGCCGGTCTATTCAGATCCCTTCTTTTCAAATGATTTTCTCCTAGACCGTCACGAAACAATGGACTGGATTTCTTATCTTCTTGAAAGCTCAAAACGTGATACAGAAATACTGACGGCAGACTCTCTTACAAACACAAGTACAAGTGTCAAAGAGGTTTCTTCTTTCCAGTGGAGATCAAACGCTTCTTATTCTCCTTCTATTCCGTCTTTTATGAGGCCATATCTTTCGTCTCTGTCTTTTTCCATGCAGAATTCTGTAAGCATTTCTTCAAAGAATACAGTTTTTAAATATACAGAGAGAATAAATGGTAAGGATGAAACCTTTTATACCTACAACGAAAAGCTTTTTGAAGATGAATGGACAAAGTATACTCCTTCGAGAAAGTTTTATTATCCGTCCCTGGTAACACCAATTCAGACAAACATTTCTGCAAGCGGAACAATTTTCCAATGGCCTCTGCAGAAAGAAAATTCCAGAAGAACTCCTTCTTACGTAATTTCTTTGAATAAGCCTGATGAACTGAAAACCGAAAAACAGCTGGAAGAAGAAAAAAAGAGGGCAGAGGAAGAAGCAAAAAGGGCGGCTGGTGAAGAGCCTGCAGCAGAAGAAAATGCAGACAAATCAGAAAAGAAAGAAGATGAGGCCAAAGAAGAACAATTTGATTATTACCTTCCGGAGCTGGAATATTCTGCCGCAAAGGAATCTGTAAATGATGGAATCAGTTATAAGCTTAATTATAACGTAGGTCTGAACCTTTCAACTCAGGTTTCTTATTCAGATACAAACCTCAGAACTTCCAATGATTTTGACTGGAACGAGGTGCGTTCTTCAATGTATAACATGAAGCTTCCGGTTTCTCTTTCCAGCCTTTTTAATTATGGCGGAAACTTCTTTAGTGTAGATAACAGAATTACCTATACTCCGGTTTTCCAGCGCCATCCTTTTATGTCTGACGATAAGGATTACGGCTATACAGAAGCAGAAATAAAAAAGATTAAGCTTTCGGACTTAAAGACTGAAACCCGCGATGTAGTAAATACAAATACGGTAACCTTAAGACCTCTCGTATACTATCCGATTTTCAGCGAGACAAATCTTTCCTGGAATTCTTCCATCAGATTATACAGACGAAAATTTATCGGTGATGCTGATACAGAGGATTGGGAAGAGCATTATGCAGACTGGACAGATGAAGACAGCATCACCGTGAACTCCCTGGCCGCCGATATCCGCGCAAAGGAATTCAATAATAAGCTTACACAGTCGCTGCGCCTCGAAATGGTTATGCCGCCTTTAAAGAAAAAATACATTGCTTCCCTGTCTGTCGGCGTGCCTTACGTGACCGCTTCCGTAAGCTCTGGCTTTGAAGAAATCAGGCAGGAAGAAGTCGCCAAAATGAGCGAAAAGGATAAGGAAAAATATCAGGACAAAAAGTGGAAAAAAAGTCCTTTGAACCAGAGCCTGACCGTTACACTTTTTGATTCAAAGCTTAAACTTTCAGAAAACTTTTCTTACAATATGGAAGATGATAATCCGGATAACCTTAAACTTTCTGCTTCGTTTTTTGGAGTTCAGCTTTCTTACATACAGTCTTATGTTCTGGGCTATGATTTTGACCCGGTTCAGGGCTGGAAAATCCGCAAGGATAAGGAATTCCTGCCTTATTCATTCTCGCTTTCTTATGCCAATTCGGGAAAGAATCATAAAACCTGGTTTAACAGACTAGATTATTCTCTTGGCCTGAATACAAGTATAGTTGCGGATCTGCTGCGTCCGACAAACAGCTATTTCCTCTTTACTCCGTCCATCAAATTCAGTATTTACGAATTTTGTGATATTACCTTCTCGGCTTCTTCAAGAAACTCTGTTTTGTACTGGTACTTCCATAATGACGCAGGCGACATGTACAGCGACTGGGGCGGCTTCCCGGGCAATGTAGTAAAGGATTTGATTGATTCCTTCAGATTTGATAATGAGGAAGAGCGCCAGAATTCGGGCTTTAAGCTTAAATCCCTCAATATGACAGTTTCCCACGACCTTCATGACTGGAAGGCAAACATGACAATGAAGATTGAGCCGCGAATTATCACCGAAAACGGCAAAAAAATGTACGACTTCAAGCCATACATCACCATCGGCGTAGTCTGGAACCCAATGGAGTCTATGAAAACCAGTATAGTTGATGATTACGGCGAATGGAAACTTGAGTGATATTACAAATTTGTCATTCCCGTGCTTGACACGGGAATCTAGACAAGACTGTGATGTCTAGATCGTCGGGTCAAGCCCGACGATGACAAGTTTATTAATGCCCGAATATGACATATTTATTAATCATTGACAATTGACTAGGTATCAATAATAATAGAATAAGAGGTATTTTTGAACGAATATACAATAGTAGTTCCAGACAACGACGTGCTTTCCTGCCTTTGCGGAACTAATGATAAAAACTTACAACTCATAGAAGAACATCTGGGAGTTCCTGTCTTTTCAAAAGGCAATGAGCTTTCTGTGGAAAATGCCGCTCCCGAAATCTGTCAGAAATTCCAGTTTATAGTAGACCGCATTGTAGACGAGGTTCAGTCTGGCGGCAAAAACAGCGACGATATTATTCTTACAGTCCTGAATACCAAAAGAAAAATCAATGCAGAAGAAATGGTAATTATGGTGCCTGGCGCGGTTCGCCGTGTTTACCCGAGAACCCAGGGGCAGGCAGAATACGTAAACCTTCTTCAGACCCGCGATATGGTTTTCTGTACCGGTTCAGCCGGCAGCGGTAAAACCTACCTTGCAGTGGCCGAGGCCCTGCGCCTCATCCTTACACATAAAAAATCAAAATTAATAATTACCCGTCCTGTAGTAGAAGCGGGGGAGAGTCTGGGCTTTTTGCCGGGAGACCTGGAAGATAAAATAGACCCATACCTGAGGCCTCTCCGTGACGCTATGGAAACAATCCTGCCACCGGAATCAGTAAAACGCCTCTTTGAAGCAGGCATTGTAGAGGTGGCACCGCTTGCTTATATGCGGGGCCGTACCCTCAATAACGCCGTTGTAATTCTGGACGAAGCCCAGAACACAACCTGCGCCCAGATGAAAATGTTCCTTACCCGAATGGGTGAAAACACAAAGGTATTTGTTACCGGTGACCCGAGCCAGATTGACCTTCCGAAAAAGGTTGAATCGGGCCTCATGCATTCAATCAGTATTTTAAGTAGAATAGAAGATATAGGTTTTATGGAGCTTACCGCAGAAGATGTTGTAAGAAATCCATTGGTTAAAAAGATAGTAAAGGCATACGAAAATGAAAAAGAACAATTCTGAAAAAGAAAATAAGAAGCCGGGCGCTGCTGCTCTTGCTATGCAGGGCGCGGGTAATTATATGAGAAAGAATTATCCCTTCCTCATTCTTTTCTTTGTTGGTTTACTGGCAGTTTCTGCATTAAACTTTTTAAAAATCTCTACCGCCCAGACCATTGCAAATTTCTCTCTTGAAGATTTTGAAATCGGTCAGATTGCGGACCGCACAATTCTTGCAGACCGCAGTCTTCCGCCGGATAATGTGGATCCGGTTTCTGTAACAAAGGGCGAAAAAATCATAAAGAAAGGTTTCCCGATTACAGAAGAGGGCTTTGCCAAGCTTAAGAAAATGTCGGCTTCTCCTTTGTACATCGACTATCGTGCATTTGCAAACAGTGAGCTTTATCTGCTTCTGCTTTCGATAATGTGGTACCTTCTCTTTACTTTTATTTCCATAAACAGAAAATTGCAGTTTAAGGAGCCGCTGCTGCAGGTTATTTTCTTTCTGGCGGTTTTTGCGGTTACGGCCTTTTGTGGAAAGTTCCCGGCCTTTTCAAGTCCATACAGCATCTGTGTTGTAATTCCTTCTGCCTTATGCATTATGATTGTTACAATTCTTTACGGCAACCTTTCGGCCCTGCTGCTTTCAATTGTAATGAGCATTGGTGTTCTCTGCGCTACAAACTGGCAGATTCCTACCTTCCTTATGACGCTGGCTTCTTCTCTTACAGCTGCCGCAATTGTACGCAAAATTGAGCGCCGTCTGGACCTGGTTTTTGCCGGTCTTATGATTGCGGTTTTCAATATTGTTTTCGTTCTTCTCTTTTCAGTTATCTTTAATGAAACCTTCGATGAGCTTCCAATGCTGATGATTGGTCTTGCCATCAACGGCTTCCTTTCGGGTATCCTTACTCTTGGTTTCTTAACTCCTCTGGAAATCATTTTGAATACTGCTTCTGTTTTCCGCCTTATGGATTTGAGCGATGCAAATACTCCAATCTTCAAGCAGATGCAGATTCAGTCTAACGGAACTTATAATCACTGTATGATGGTTGCCCAGCTTGCAGAATCGGGCTGCCGTGAAATCGGGGCAAATGCTCTGCTTGCCCGTGTTGGTGCCTACTATCATGATATTGGTAAAATGGATCAGAGCGAGTACTTTGTTGAAAATCAGGTTAATGGAATGGAAAACAAACATAACGACCTGAACCCGACTCTTTCTGCCTCAGTTATTAAAAGCCATGTACGCAAGGGTGTTGAAAAAGCCCGCCAGCTGCATCTTCCTCAGGCGGTAATTGATATTATTTCTGAACATCACGGAAACTCTATAATCACTTATTTCTATAATAGTGCAAAAGAAAAAGATCCTTCTCTTGATGAGGATGATTTCCGTTACCCTGGCATTCCGCCGACAACCAAGGAGTCTGCAGTAGTTATGCTGGCAGATACTATTGAAGCGGCCTGCCATACTCTTGATAACCCGACATCTCAGCGTCTGGATAAATTCATTACTATGCTGATTAATCAGAAGGTAGAAGCAAAACAGCTGGATAACTGTGATCTTACCTTCCGCGATATTTCAAAAATAAAAGCGGCCTTTGTAAATCTGCTTACCGGCTATTATCATAACCGAATCAAGTACCAGAATCAGCAGGATCCGGATGAAGCCCCGGCCAAAAATGAAGAGGCTGCAAAGTCTGCTGAAGCGGCAACATCTCCTGCGGCCAAAGCGGCCCCGGCTGCCACTGCAAAAACGGCTTCTAAAAAGGAAAAGAAATGAACAGGGTATATGTAGCAATGCAGGAGGGGGTAGAAGAGCCTGCCTGGTTTGAAATGGTTGAACCCTTCGTTCAAAAGGCGCTCGGCGAGCTGAAGTTTGACGGCGAAGAAATATCCATGCTTTTGTGCAATGACACTTATATGCAGGAGTTAAATAAAACTTACCGTAACATTGACTCCACTACAGATGTTCTTTCTTTTGAGAACGATGAAGAATATGAAGACGAAGAGGGGCTCTGGAAATGCGTAGGCGATATTGTAATCAGCCTTGATACTTTGCCCGTAAATGCCGATTATTTTGAAGAGGACAGAAATGCTGAGCTCAAGCGTTTAATAGTACATGGACTTCTTCATCTCAATGGAATGGACCATGGCGAAGAACATATAGAAAAAGGCACTGCTCCACAGTGCGAAATGCTTGTGCTTCAGGAAAAAGTTTTAGAAAAATTAAAGGATGAAAAAATAATAAAATGAGTTTTTTTAAGAAGAAGAAAAAGAATACTGCGGCCGAGGATGCAGAAAGTATTCAGCAGGAAATTCTAAACGAAGAAAAAAAGGACATGATTCAGGGTGTAGAGGATTTGTCTAAAACCTCTGTAAAAGAAGTTATGATTCCCCGAATCGACGTAGACTTCATTTCCAGCGATACACCTCAGGATGAGCTTTTTACAAAGATAGTTGCCAGCGGACATTCCCGCTTTCCTCTTTATACAGACTCAATTGATAATGTAATCGGTGTACTTTATGTAAAGGACATAATTAAATGTCTGGCCGAAAAAAAGGAAATCAACTTAACACAGATTGCCCGCAAGGCTTACTTTGTTCCGGAAAGTAAACGTATAGACTCTCTGCTCCGCGAGTTCCGCCGCCATCACCTTCATATTGCAATCGCAATTGATGAGTACGGTGGAGTTTCTGGTATCGTAACAATGGAAGATATCATCGAGGAAATTGTAGGCGATATTCAGGATGAGTTTGATAAGGAGCAGGAAGACATCTTAAAGGTCAGCGATAATATCTGGCTTTGCGATGCCCGTGTAGACCTTGATGACTTGAATGAAAGTCTGGAGGCTCAGTTCCCTAATGAAGATTTTGACTCGCTTGGCGGTTTTGTATTTGATTTATTCGGCAAAGTTCCTGTAAAATATGAAAAGGTGAGCTGGAATGATTACGACTTTATTGTTCAGGATATGGAAGGCCACCGAATCAATATGGTAAAGATAATCAAAAATATAAATGATGGAAAGGATGATGAGTAAAAAAACAGGTTGTTTAGCAGGTCTTCTGATTTTCGCAGCACTTCTTGGCGGAGTGTCTCCACTTGTGTCTCCGCTTTCTGCTGCTGATTCAAAAAATACCCTCAAGCTTTATAATGAGGCAGTTGAACTTCAGAACGATGAAAACTGGTATACTGCTTCTCAGTATTTTATTGAAGTCGTAAATTCAAATCCTGCTTTCAGCGATGCCTGGTTCCGCCTGGCAGACTGTTCTTATCATCTTGGTGAATTTGACCTTGCTTTCCAGTATCTGGAAAGTGCAGAAAAATACGAAAAAGATAAATCCGAAATCAAAAACCTCAAGGGTATGATTCTCCTGGCTCTTGGCCGTACAGATGAAGCCCGCCAGATTTTTAATGAGATTCTTAAAAAATATCCAAACGACATTGATGCCCATTTTGGTCTTGCAGAAATTGAATTGTATGACGGAAAATTTTCCGGAGCAGAAAATCAGTATGCGGAGGCCTTGAAGCGTCAGAATACAAACCGCAAGGCTCTGCTTTCTCTGGCTCTGGTTTGTGCAGAAACTAAGCGCTACAGTCAGGCAGAAAAATATCTGCGCCAGGCAATGCAGTATTATTCGGGTGAACCTGAGGTGCATTATCTTGCGGCTATTATTTATACCATGAAGGCTGATTATACCAGCGCCGAAAAACATGCCCGTATTGCGGTAGAAATCCGCGGCGGCTATGAACAGGCCTACGAGCTTCTTGCCCAGATTGTATATCTTCAGCATCGTTACAGCGAGGTAATTGACCTCTGCGATTTTATTATCAGCCGAAACCGCAACGCTTCTGCGGCCTGGTATCTGAAGGGTACTGCTCAGTCTAAGCTTGGTAATACAGAAGATGCAGTTATAACCTGGAATACAGGACTTTCTGTTAATCCTCAGGACGAGCTTATGCGAATGATGCTTGAGCTGGTTGCAAAAAATGAACTTGATTTTGATGATAAGAGACGTTCTGAATGGGCGGCTTATCACCTTAATATTGCCCGCCAGTACGAAAGCCGTTATGACAAGGCCGGCTCAACTTATGAATATCAGCGAGCCCTTATGCTGGATCCTTCTAACGCTGCGGCCCGTCTTGCTTATGCAGAAATTCTTGAATTAAACGGCATGCATGAATTGTACTTAAATCAGTTAAAGTTTGTAAAAGAAAATTCTGAGACCTCTGTTACAACAAGTCTGAATGATACGATTGAAGCTTATGATTCTCTGCTTAACGATACCCTTGCAAAACGCTGGAAGGTAGATTCCTTCTATCTTGATAAAATCAGATGGAATATTGCGGTTTTCTATACAGAAAATACTTCTACCTTTAATCATGCAGACAGCGACCGTCTTACCGCTCTTGCCTGTGGTGACGTGTTTACCGGTGTCGCAATTACTTCTGTAAAAACTCAGGTAACTCCGGTTTCCAGCTACGCAGAAGCATTTAAGAATGCCCGTGCCAATAATTTTGATTACTTTATTATGGTTTCTTTAAGCGAAGGTGATGATGATGTAAGCCTCAGTGCTACTATGTATTCAGGCCGCACCGGAACTGAAACCTTCAATGAAAAATATTATGCAACCGGCAACAACCGTTTTTCTACAGTGCTTCGCCGTTTCCGAAATTCGGTTCTGGAAAAGCTTACTGTCCGCGGAAAGATTTTACAGCGCAACGGAAAAACAGTTTTAATTGATCTGGGACGTTCTGAAAATATTGTCAAAGACGTAGAGTTTAAGATTGTCCGCAAGGGTTGTGTAAAAACTGCAGATTCCGGGGCTGGTCTTTTCTTCCGTGATGATGATGTAGTTGGAATGCTTGTTGTTACAGAAGCGGGTGAAGAGGTTTCTGAAGCAACTATTACAAGTCATGGCTTTTACGACAGAATCAACGAAGGCGACGAGCTGGTACTCGTAAGCATGCCGGCTCAGAATACAGAAGCGGGAATTGATACTGTACCAAATGCAGATGAAGAAGGAAAGCCTGTCGTAAACAATAATGTAAAAGGCGAAGAACTGGTTGCCGAAATCAAGAAGGCAGTTGAGCGCCCGGCAATTATTGATTTGCTGAGAAAAATCCGCTAAATCCTGTCCAGGGAAGCTTCTAACCACTTCTGCGAAAGTGTCGGATACACGCCCTGTACCTTTACAAAGCTTTTTACAGCATCCTCATAATTATGATTAAAATACTGTGCCTCGCCAAGATAAAAGCTTGCACGGTTTCTTGTTGCCTCGCTGATATTTGTTCCAATCAGCTGATTAAGCTTGTCTATTGATTCTGTGTATTTCTTAGTAACAAAAGAAGTTTTTAAGATTTCAAAAAGCAGATAGGCATCACCGCCATCCGGAGAAACCAGGTCTTCTTCAAAAATATAAGGAGTTAATGCAGGGCTCTTTGAGGCTTTTTTATTTCCCCCCGTAAGACTGGTAACCTTAGAAACTGTAGAGTCAGAAACCAGAGGTTCAGCACCTACGCCTTCAATAATATCAAGGTAAGGAAGGGGTGTTTTTCTAAGAGTTCCTTCCGGATAAAGGGTTTCAGACTCAGTTTTTGCTGTGCTTTCTTCTACTGTCTTTTTGGCGTTAAGGTGTACACCCGTTACAGTGGAGTTAAATGAGAGAAGCACAACATCATAAGGTCCGCTTTCTGTTTCTGAAATAATTGTATAAAAATAATCGCGCAGGTCTTCTACAGTATCTGTATAGCCGGTGCGGTCTGAGCTGAGCTGGGCAATAGGAGTAAGATTAGAAAGCTGCTTATATGAAGTAATCTGCTCGGTAGTTCTGTAAATAAGGAGATTATATAAGGCAGGTTTAGCTTCGGCTGGAAGCTGCCAGGTAATACGAATTTTCTTTCCGCTGCCGGCACGTGCCTGTATGTCACGAACAAGAGGGCGTTCAGCAAATAAAAGTGCAGCAGCAGTAATTATGATAAGCGAGCAAATAATTTTCTTCATATTTATTATAATATAGTTAGAATTGCAGAAAATCAAGTTTACTGCTATTCTAAGGGTATGTTAGAAGAAATAAAATTACCAGTTGAACAGTTGAGAGAAGAAATTATGAACGTCTGGGGGCGTCTTTGACTCTGCAACAATCGAAAAAGCGATAGCAGAAAAAGAAAAGCTTACCGAAGCCCCTGGTTTTTGGGATGACCACGAAGCAGCCGAAAAGGTGATGAGTCAAATCCGCAAACTCAAAAACCGCATAGAACCCTGGAAAAAAATCATTGCAGATATGGATGACCTCGAAGCCATGTACGAGCTTGCCGCAGAATCAGGCGAAGCCAGCGACGAAGATGAAGTTCGCACTATGTACGAGGCCGCAAAGGCACAATTCGATAAATTAAACATTCTGAACCTGCTTTCGGGCGAGGTAGACCAGAACGACGCCTTCCTTACGGTACACGCCGGAGCCGGTGGAACCGAAGCCTGTGACTGGGCTTTTATGCTAAGCCGCATGTATTTAAGATGGGCAGAACGTCACGGCTATAAGACAGAAGTTGTAGACGAGCTGGAAGCCGAAGGCGGAATCAAATCAATTACAATTCAGATAAGCGGCGACTTTGTTTACGGTTATCTTAAGGGCGAGGGGGGTATTCACCGCCTGGTCCGCATTTCGCCTTTCGACGCCAATGCCCGGCGCCATACAAGCTTTGCTTCGGTTTATGTATATCCGGTTCTGGATGACACAATCGAAGTAGACATTAAACCGGAAGACCTCCGTGTAGATACTTACCGTGCAGGAGGAAAGGGTGGCCAGCACGTAAATAAAACAGACTCTGCCGTTCGCTTTACACATATTCCAACGGGAATTGTAGTTGCCTGTCAGACAGAGCGCAGCCAGCTGATGAACCGCCAGACCTGTATGAACATGCTCAAGGCCCGTCTTTACGAATACTACCGCGAACAGAAGGAAAAGGAAAACTCTAAGTTCATGGCAGAAAAAAAGGATATTTCCTTTGGAAGCCAGATCCGCTCTTATGTTTTCTGTCCTTACACAATGGTAAAGGATCACCGTACCCGCCACTCTGTTGGAAATATTCAGGCAGTAATGGACGGAGATCTCGACGACTTTATGAACGCATATCTTGTTGCAAAATGGAAGGGCCTCCCTATGGACGGTACCGGGGACGATGACGACGAAGAATAAAACTCTGTTCAAAGCATTTTTTATTTTTCTCCTGGGCTCTTTCACTTTTCCACTTTTTTGCGAAAGCGGAAAGTGGGTTATTGCCGCTCAGAAATTTGAACTCGACAAGGCGCTCAAAGCAGATGCTGTAAATTTAAAAACCGCAGAGCTTATTCCGGCTGATATTCTGGAAAAAATCGGTTATTCGGCAATCCGTAATGTGTATCCGGATGAACGCTTTGAACGTACAAAATATCAGCTTAGAACAGAACGCCAGTCTCTTTTTCTTCAGCTTTCTGCAGAATATAAAAAACGCGATTCCCTGGTTTTGAGCAATTATTCTGATTTTAAATTAAAAACGGCAATCCGCGATTCAGAGAAAAAAATAAATGAGATTCAGAAAAAACTGAACAAAAATCTGCAGGAGCTAAAAAAGGCTCAGGCAGAAAATGATAAACAGATGGCTCAGCTTACCGACGCTCTGAATAAAGAAGGCAAAGAAAGCACGGAACTGGACCGTCTTAAAAATATGTTCAGGAATATTTTTTCACCGGAAGAAAGCATAATTCAAAAAGAAGAAATTTCTGTTTACCGGGACGACTATACCGCTCTCTTTACTTTTCCGGAAAATTTACAGGACCTCGATATTACTGACCCGGCCTGTGAAAAAGTTGTTGTGTCTGCCGGAATTAATACCCTGATTACGGGAAGGTTTTCTAAGTACGGAGATTACATTTCAATCTATATAGATATTTATTCTTACCCTGGAGCCAGAAAAATTGGTTCTGTTTCTGAAGTCGGCTCTGCTGATGACCTTGAGTTAATTAATACAAGTCTTGTAATGCAGATGATTCCGATTTTTGTAAATTCGCTTCCGGTCCAGCTCGAGATTTGTATTGAGCCAAAAGAAGCAGAAGCAAATACAATGGTTTATATTGATAATGTGCTTCAGAGACTGGAGAATGGAAAGCTGATTGTAGATTCCGGAATTAATACAATTCAGTTTGTTTCGGAAGGTTATAAAAGCGCTTCAACAACTTATAATTTTGAAGGAAATAAGAAATATAAAATTGATGTAAATTTTGAAAAACCCAAAAGCGGCTATATTCAGATTGAATTACTCAAGCAGCTGCAGGGAAATATTCTTATGAACGGAGAGCATGCCCTTAAGATTGATGAAAAGAAATCTCAGATTGCGATAAACGGTAAAGCAATACTTGGCGAATTCATTTCGGAAGACGGGGGAACGGCTTTTTTCTATGTTCCTGAAAAGCTGGTTTACAACGGAAACTTTGTAACTATAAAACCTAAGCCAATGGACCGTATGGCTTACATTGATAAGCGCCGTAAAATTATGTACGGAAGCTACAGCCTTTTCATTCTCTCTCTGATACCAACCTTTTATACTTATGGAAATTATCAGAATTACGTAAATCTTTATAAAAACTATCAGACAGATCTGGAAACTGCAAAGGCCTGGCAGAATGCAACAAATATAACGCGAATTATTTCAATCGGCTGCGGAGTACTGTGGGGCTATGAGCTTGTAAGGTATCTTCTGGCGGCAAATTCTGTTCTCCCTCAAAATGCAAGAGATGGAGATGATCTGCTTTTTGAATTCGTGGATCCGGAAACAATAAAAGAAAACAAAGAAGAAAATACAGAAAATCAAACAAGTGGGGAAAAAGAATGAAACAGTCGTTCGGTGAAAAATTAAAGGCTCTCTTTTCTAAAGGCTCTTCGATTAATGAAGACTTTTATGAAGAGCTTACAGATATGCTTGTAGAAGGTGATATCGGTGCCAAAACTGCTTTTGAAGTAGTTGATGAACTTGAAGCAATCTGCAGCAAGGAAAAAATTCGTGATCAGGAAGGAATAATTTCAAAGCTGAGGGATCTTCTACTTGCCGAAGTAAAATCAATTTCACTTGAACCGGAACCTGGACATCAGAATGTATGGATGATGCTTGGTGTAAACGGAGTTGGAAAAACAACTACTGCTGCCAAGCTTGCAAATTATTTTAAGAGCCGCGGGCAGAATATTGTGCTTGCAAGTGCAGATACCTTCCGTGCGGCAGCTATTGAGCAGCTGGCAATGCACGGCGAAAGACTTGGAGTTCGTGTTGTAAGTCATCAGCATGGTTCAGATCCTTCTGCAGTTGTTTTTGATGCGGCAGATGCCCTGCGTGCCGCCGGTCCCGGTCTTGTAATTGCTGATACAGCCGGACGTCTGCACAATAAAGAAAACCTTGTCCGCGAGCTCCAGAAAATTGACCGCACCTGTTCCCTCAAGGCAGACGAAGGCTGTTACAAGAAGCTTCTCGTAATTGATGCGACAACCGGTCAGAACGCTTTGCGCCAGGCAGAGGTTTTTAATGAAGCAGTAAAAATTGATGCAATCATCATGACAAAATATGATTCAACTGCAAAGGGCGGAGTTGCGGTTTCAATTGGCCGTGAGCTTGGTCTCCCTGTTGCCTTTGTCTGCACAGGAGAAGCTTATGAAAATATACAGACCTTTGACGCCCAGTCTTATATAAATGATTTTATTACAATCTAGGATGGCATAAAGCTTGGCAAAAAGACACCTCTTAAAAAAACAGAATCTTCTCAAGCCAGTAACAGCTGTTTTGCTATTGCCTTTAATGTTTTCTCTTTTGTTAGTTTCCTGTAACAAAAAGAAAGCCGAAGAGCCTTTGCCTTCAGAAGAAGTTCAGGAAGAGCCCCTGGAGCAGTCTCTGGACGACGGACAGAATTTTTATAGTCCTGCAGAAGATGATGCTTCCTGGGTAGAGTCCCTCTTGGCCCGTATAGAAGAGGAAAGAATTGCCGAAGAGCTTGCCAGAATGGAAGAGTCGCTTTCGGAATATCAGCTTGAAGAAGAGTCTGCTGAAAATACGGATGAAGAGCTTGCTCAGGCGCCGGCAGAAGAAACTCCTCCTGTAGAAGAACCTGATCCTATTGAGAAGTTTTTTGAAGAAGCACAGGAAGGCCGGGTTATAAATGGAAAAAACAACGAGCTTCGTTTTTATGAATTTCAGAATGAAACCCTTTCTCCTCAGATTACGGAAAAAGGCTATACGATAATTCATTCTTCAAATGAAAATGTTCAAAGATATTTTTATGATCTGGATTATCATCTGGTAAAAAAAGAAGAATGGATAATAAGGTCTGCTTCAGATTCAAAGCTTACCCGCACGGAAGAATATGTCTATTCAGAAGAAAGCGGTAAGATAATAAAGAAAAATATTTCTACTGATAAGCTTTTTGAAAGCGTGTCCTATAATAAAGATTCGTCACCGGTAAGCTTAAAATCCTATGAAATTAAGGATAAGGAACGCTATATAGTTAATGAAAGAAGCTGGCAATATAATGAAAAGAATCAGCTTTTAAAAGACGAGCAGATTGAATACAAATATAAAAACGAAGATTACACTGGCGGCCTGGAACGCTTTACCCGCCGTTATGAATATACATATTATGAGACTGCGGGCGATAAGGAAAATGCTGAAAAATCTGAGAAGTCAGAAAAATCAGAAATACCGCCTGATCTGAAATATTATGAAAATAACGAACTTAAAATGCAGTATAACTACACCGACAAAAAAGGAACTTATTATTCCTGGGTATATTTTGACGAAAATTTTTCTGTAAAAACCTATTATGAAGATGACATAAAGGTGCTTGAAGAATTCTATAATCAGAGAAAGCTTGTAAGGACAAAGGCTTATGATAAGATGGATTAGTGCAATAGCCCGCCGCTTTGCACGTGTAGACAGAAAAGGCCGCTCCGCCGTTACCTCCAGACTCGCGACTCTCGGAATCTGTTTTGGAGTCATGACTCTTACGGTTGTAATGAGCGTAATGAACGGCTTTCAGATGAGCTTTATAGATGCCATTCTCGAAGTTTCGTCTTATCATCTAAGGGCAGTGGATGTGCCTGCAGAAAAAGAAGCGGCTCTTGTTCAAGCCTGCCAGACAGACAGACATGTACGTTCCTGTATTCCATTTTACGAAGCTCAGGCTTTAATGACTGGTGAAAAAGGCGGAGCAATTGCTGTAAATGTTCGTGCCGCCGAAGAGTCTATTTATTTTGAAGATAAGGGCTTCCAGAAAGAACTGGCACTTCTTTCCGGTCATTTTGATTTGTCTGGAAGTGATTCAATTGTACTTGGAAGCAGCCTTGCAAGAAATCTTGGTGTAAGGGTAGGCAGTCAGGTAAATCTTCTGGTAATGAGCGGGGGCAGTGATGTTGATTTGTTTTCAGCAGACCGCGTGTTTACAGTTTCAGGAATTTTTACTACCGGCTATGGAGAAATAAATAATTCCTATGCCTTTGTCGGCAGTCAGGCGGCAGAAAAATATTTTGGTGCTTCTGCAAAAAAAATCTGGGGAATCAAACTGAATAAGTATGATGATGATATTCGTGCCATAAACAGCCTTAAAAAGCAGCTGGATGAACTGGAGCTTCAGTCCTGGCGAAGCTTTAACAGAACCTTCTTTGGCGCTCTCCGCATAGAAAAAAATATGCTGCTGCTTCTGGTTGCCCTGATTTTTGTGGTAGTTGCAATTAACATCTACAACGGAATGCGGCGTCTGGTTTATGAACGACGTACAGAAATTGCAATACTTTCAGCACTGGGAGCAAGGCGGGTCGGAATAAAATCAATCTTTATAATGCGTGGCTTTATAACAGGTACAGTCGGGGCATTAACCGGTGTTCTTCTTGGTATAATAATCAGCCTTAATACAGATATTGTCTTTACTGCAGCTGCAAAAATAATGTATGCAATTTCCTATCTGGTTACTGCAATTACAGACCACGCAAATCTGCAGTATGTACAGGAAAATTCTTCTTATAATCTTTATGCTTCAATTCCGGCGCGAATCTTCCCTGGCGAAGTAATAGCAATTACTCTCTTTGGAATTTTTTCTCCTTTAATTGCTTCCTGGGCAGCAAGCAGAAATGTATTAAAAATGCAGGTTTCGGAGGTACTCCATAATGAGTAAAAACATCCTTACAATAAAGAATCTTGAAAAAGTATATGTTACAGACAGCGAACGCCTTCAGGTACTTAAAGGCTTGAATCTTACTGTTGAAGAAGGTTCAAAAATTGCCATTGTTGGTGAAAGCGGAAGCGGAAAAAGTACCCTGCTGAATATTATTGCAGGAATTGACAGTGTAACCAGCGGAAGTGTAATTGCCGGAACTAAGGAAAACGGTGAATGGGAAGTAACAACTCTCAGCGAAGCAAAAATGTCGGAATACCGTTCGCGCTTCATAGGTCTGATTTTTCAGTTTCATTATCTTTTAAAAGATTTCACTGCTCTTGAAAATGTTTATATGCCGGCCCTTATTGCGGGTATGTCTAAAAAAGAAGCTATGGAAAGAGCGACCGGACTTCTAGCTGATGTTGGTCTTGCAGAAAGAGCAGGGCATTTACCTTCACAGCTTTCGGGAGGAGAGCGCCAGAGAGTTGCTGCTGCCCGTGCCCTTATAAACGATCCGAGCCTTATTCTTGCAGATGAGCCGACCGGAAACCTGGACCCTGCAAATGCCCAGAAAATCGGGGAACTGCTCTTTTCTATGGCAGACAAATATAAAAAGACTTTGATACTTGTAACACACGATATGAAGCTTGCCGCTAACGGCGATAAGCAGCTGCAGATTGTTGAGGGAAAACTGAAATGAAGAAAAGCCTGATCTGGTCTTTAAAATTTGCAGGCAGTCTCATTTTTCCTAAGGCAGAAAAAAAGTCTATTGCACGCAGGAGTCTTTTTGGAGCTGTGCTCTGCATTGGCTTAAGCATTGTGCCGCTGGTTGTTGTAACTTCAATTACCAATGGTATGATAGACGGAATGACAGAAAGAATAATAGGACTTTCTTCTTCTCATATTCAGGCTTACGTTGCTCCCGGCATCAGACAGGTAAAGAGTGCTTATGATTTTAAGGCTTATGCAGAAGAAGCGGCCAGCCTTCGCGGCGTTTTGAATGCTTACCCCGAGGTAGAAATATCAGCTCTTGCCGCAGGAAAAAACGGCCGCAGCGGAATTGAATTACGTGCCCTTGAACAGGACATTTTTGTAAAAAATAAGTCCTTTGCAAATTTGTTTGAAACCTGCGAAGGAGACATTTCAGATTTTGTTGAATCCTGGAATGAAGAAGCGGCAGTTCCAAACCGGGTGGCAATAATCGGACAGAAGCTTTCAAGTGATCTGGACCTGCATGCCGGTGATAATATAAGAATCATTACAACCCGTTCTGCCGGAGAGGACAGCCAGCGGGTTGTTCCAAAGCTTACTTCCTACCGGATTGCAGCGGTTGTCTCTTCCGGCTATCAGGAGTTGGATCAATTCTGGGTTTTCATTCCTCTAGAGACAGCCTATTCTTCGCTTTCAATGGAAAGTGCTTCTTATAACGTGATGATAGAAACTGCGGATGCCTTTTCTCCGGAGCTTGTTGCAATTCAGAAAAGGGTATCTGAATATTTCGGCCGCTATGCAAATGTTTACCGCTGGGATCAGATTCACACTGCCGAGTTTGAAAATTTTTCATCAACTAAAGTAATGCTTGTTTTTGTCATGATGCTGATTGTGCTGGTTGCAACCGTAAACATTTCTTCTGCCATTGTAATGCTGGTTATGGAACGCCAGAAGGAAATAGCAATCTTAAAAAGCATAGGAGCTAAGCCTCGCGGCATAACCTTTGCCTTCCTGCTGGCAGCTCTTTCCTGCGGAGCGGGCGGGCTTGTGCTGGGACTCCCTGTTGGAATCCTTCTTACTGTCTTCAGCAATCAGCTTGTACATGGACTTGAGCGAATAATAAACTTCTTCAGCGCAATTGGTGGAGGAGGCCAGATTCACCTTATGGATCCGGCTTATTATTTAAGCGAAATTCCTGTTGAAATTCCTGTAAATCAGGTTATCCTTATAGCGGTGGCAGTTTTGCTGCTTTCGGTTCTGGTTTCCTATCTGCCTTCCCGCAAGGCCGGTCGGGAAAAACCTCTTGATATTTTACGTAAAAACTAGTTTAATCGGTAAACTGTATGAAATGCTGCAGTGTGTGCGGTTGCACCTTTGATCAGATTGCAAAGTCTCAGAAAATCGGTTGCGCGGAGTGTTATTACACCTTTGCCGACGAATTCCGTAAAACTCTGGAAAGTTATGGAATTCAGGGCGAATATAAGGGCTCTCTGCCAAAGCGCCTCAAAGGCTACCGTTCAACCCTTGTAGACCGCATGACCATGCAGATTAAGCTGGAAGAAGCGGTGGCCGCCGAAGATTACGAAAAGGCTGCATTGTACAGAGATTATCTTAAGGTTTTGAATCATGGCACGGACACGAAAGACGGACAGCAGTAAAAGCAGAGAAAAGGCTAAAAATACAGAAAATACGGCCACTTCCAGTGCCTGGTTCGCAGAGCCCGGCAAAAATGACGATGTAATAATTTCGACCCGTGCCCGTCTTGCCAGAAATCTTGCAGATTTTCCTTTTTCCTCAAAAATGACCGAAGACGACAGGAGCCGCGTCCAGGCCCTTGCTTATGATGCCTTTAACGGCGTTGAAGGCTGGCATTTTATAGATATGAGCCAGATTTCGGCCCCTGGACGTCAGATTTTAAGTGATAAAAACATCATAAAAGACGATTGCAGCGCCGTGGTGATTAATTACGGCGACGAAAGCACCTCCTGTCTTATAAACGAGAGCGATCATCTTAAGATTTCCTCCTTTGTTTCGGGCCTGGACTGCGAAAAAGCCATGGAAAAGGTCTATAAAGTAGACGAATTCCTGCAGAATAAGCTGCAGTTTGCGGCTAATATTGATTTCGGATACCTTACTTCGTATATAAAAGATTGCGGAACCGGACTTAAGTTCACGGTTCGTCTTTTTATCCCGTCAATTGTGCTTTCCGGACAGTTTGATTCAGTTGTTGAGATGGTTCGCAGTAAAAAACTGGGCATACATCCGGTCTTCAAAAGCGAGCAGATAGCCGATTTTTCCAACTGCCTCTTTGATATTACAACAACAAGCTCCGCAGAAGGCACAGAATTAGACCAGATGGCCGTAATTCAGTCAATTGCAAGCGTTATTTTAAAAACAGAACGCAAGATTCGGTCGAATTTTGCCGATAATAATCCTACAGTAGTCTTGAATTTTTTCAAGCAGAGCTATGCCAGGGCTATGTATTCACTGCTGCTTTCCTACGAAGAGGCTGTGAGTATAATTTCCGCAGTTAAGTGGGGCCTTCAGCTTAAGCTCATAAAGGGTATTTCGGAAAACGAACTGAACGGGCTTTATTACCGGGTAAAGGACGGACATCTTAAATACCTTTGCGATAATTTTGCGTTTACCTTTGAAGATGACGTAAAATCCAGCGAAAACCTGCAGATAAAAAGGCTCAGGACTATTGTAATTCAGCAGGCCTTTGAGGGAATTGTTAATGAAAAACCTGTCTCCTAGAGCAAAAAAGATTTTGATGGTACTGGCACAGGATGAAGCCAGAAAAATCGGAAGCACACAGCTTTTACCAGAACACGTGCTTCTTGCAATTTTAAAATCAAAGGAAGGATTAGGATATTCAGCCATAGCAGAGCTTGGCCTGGATGCAGATAAATTACAGCAGGCGGTGGAAACCTATTTCCGCGACGACATAAGTTCGCCGACTCTGGAAGCAATTCCTAAGAGCCGCCGCTATCAGTTTATGATTGATATTGCCGATATAGAATCTTCGGCTTTACATAATAACTATATTGGAACAGAACATCTTCTTTTAGCTGCTGTCCGCGATGAAGGCTCTGTAGCCGCTAAGTTTTTTTCAGATGAAGGCTACACAATCATGGATCTGCGCTTTACCGTAATGGAGCTTCAGGCTGACGGAGCTTCTTCTATAAGACAGAAGGAAGCTGAAAGCCTTGTTGATTCTGTATTCCGTTCGCTTTTAAATGACGATGCCGGTGGTGGACTTTTCGGCGTATTTGAAGAAAAGAAAACTGAAAAAAAGCAGCCGGCAGATAAATCAAATGCAGGACAAAAGCAGTCTTTCCTTGCAGAATACAGCCGCGACTTAACAAAGCTTGCCCGTGAAAATAAAGACGATCCTGTTGTAGGACGCGATAAAGAAATACACCGTGTAATTCAGATTCTTTCACGCCGCACAAAAAATAATCCGGTTCTTACAGGAGAACCTGGTGTTGGTAAAACTGCAATTGTAGAAGGACTTGCACAGCACATTGCCGCTGGTAAAGTTCCTGAAGGTCTTTTGAATAAACGCATTTTGTCGCTCGACCTTGCCGCAATTGTTGCAGGTACCAAGTACCGCGGTGAATTTGAAGAGCGCATGAAAAAAATGATGAAGGAGCTTCAGGATAATAAAGACATAATCCTGTTTATCGATGAGCTTCATACAATCATTGGAGCTGGTGGACCGGAAGGAACAATGGATGCTTCCAATATCATGAAGCCGGCTCTTTCCCGTGGTGAAATCCAGATAATTGGTGCAACAACTACAAAGGAATATACAAAGCATATCGAAAAGGATCTTGCTCTTGAACGCCGCTTCCAGGTAGTTAAGGTTGAAGAGCCTGGCGATGAAGAAACAGAAGAGATTCTCAACGGAATCAAAACTAAATATGAAAACTATCACAGAGTTATTTATGATGAAGCAGTAATTCCTGCTATTGTAAAACTCAGCCGCCGCTATATTCCGGAGAAGGTTTTGCCGGATAAGGCAATTGATATTCTTGATGAAGCTGGAGCTGCAAAAAAGATTCAGGAAGAAGCACGCCCTACAGAGCTTGCGGAGCTTGAGCAGAATATCAGCCAGCTGATTGAAGAAAAAACTGCGCTTGTAAAAAATCAGGATTATGAAAGTGCAGCGCTTGTACGCGATAAGGTAATTGATTTGAAACGCCGTCTCAATGTGTACAGCGACCTGTGGAAAAAGAGCGGTGTAAACGGTACAAAGCGTGTAAGTGTATCTGATATTGAACATATAATTTCCGAGATGACTGGTGTTCCAGTTGAGCGGCTTTCTTCTTCAGAAGCAGAAAGAATCGTTCACATGGAAGACGAGCTTCACAATACTGTAATCGGACAGAACTCTGCCGTAAGCGTAATCAGCGGTGCAATCCGCCGTGCACGTGCAGGTATTTCTTCTCCAAAACATCCGGTCGGTAGTTTTATTTTCTTAGGACCAACAGGTGTTGGAAAAACTCAGCTTGCTAAGGCTCTTGCAAAATATCTTTTTGGAAGTGAAGATTCATTAATCAGAATTGATATGTCTGACTATATGGAAAAGCATACTGCCAGCCGCTTAGTCGGAGCGCCTCCTGGATACGTTGGTTACGAAGAGGGTGGTGTGCTTACAGAAAAAGTTCGCCGTCATCCATACTCGGTTGTTTTGTTAGACGAAATTGAAAAGGCTCATCCAGATATTTTCAACCTGCTGCTTCAGTTGCTTGAAGAAGGTGAGCTTTCTGATAACCTCGGCCATACTGTAAACTTCCGTAACACCGTAATCATTATGACAAGTAATGCCGGTGCACGTCAGATTACAAACGAAGGCCGTGTTGGTTTTGGAACTTTGGACGGTGTTATGCCTTACGAGGAAATCAAAGCCGGTGCAATGAATGAGTTGAAAAAGCTTTTGAGCCCTGAGCTTATAAACCGTATTGATGACGTAATTGTTTTCGATGCATTAAATAAGAAAGAGGTGGCTAAGATACTGGACATTCAGCTGGCAGAACTCGGAGAACGCCTTGCTGAAAAAGGTCTTACAATCAATCTCAAACCAAAGGCAAAAGAATACCTCATTGAAAATGGATACAATCCTGCAATGGGCGCACGCCCTATGAAGCGTCTGCTCCGCAAGGAAATTGAAGATCCTCTTTCAATGGAACTTCTTTCAAATGCCGGAAAAGATTTTAATACAGTATCAATCGAATGCAATTCCGGAAAAATCAAGGTTCATCTGGAAAAGGTGGATGAGACAGAAAAAAAACGTCATGCTGAACTTGTTTCAGCATCTGGTTCTAATAAAAAGGAGAGTTTATGAAAAGAATCAGTGCTTTATTAATTACACTTTTAATCACAGCAACTGCCTTTGCTGAATCAATTCACGTAGGCGTATTAAACGGCCCAACCTGTATTCCAGCAGCTTATATGATCGAAAACAACAAGACCATATCTGCTGGTGACACTACTGCTGATGTAACTTATGAAAAGTTTGCAGACCTGCAGGCACTTCTTCCAAAACTGATTAAGAAGGAAGTAGACATCGGTTTTATGCCTGTAAATGTTGCCGCAAAGGTTTACAACTCTGGTAACAAGTCACTCTTGCTTTGTGCAGTTACAGGGCTTGGAAATCTCAGCCTTATTACAACTGATGAATCAGTAAAAAGTTTTTCAGACCTTAAAGGAAAAACAGTTTATGTAGCAGGACAGGGAGCAACTCCTGAATATATGTTCCGCTATATTCTTGATGAAAATAAAATCTCCTATTCAACTGACGGAAGTTCTGCTGATGTTCAGATTGATTTTTCAATTCCAACAGCACAGATTGCCGCTCAGATGATTTCTGGAAAAATCCAGTATGCAGTTGTTCCAGAGCCATTTGCAACAGTTGGTCAGATTAAATCAGAAAACGTAAAGCGTGCTTTAGATCTTCAGAAAGAATATCTTGCTTTGAGCGGTTCTAAGGAAATCTATCCGCTTTCTGTAATGGTAGTACGTGCAGATTTTGCAAAAGAAAATAAAGAACTTTTCGAAGCCTTCCTTTCAGAATATGAAAAGTCTGCTGCATGGACAGTTGCTAATCCTGCAGAAGCTGGAAAACTCACAGAAAAGGCAGAGCTTGGTCTTGCAGCCGGTGTAGTTACAAAAGCAATTCCTGTTTCAAATTATGTATACATTCCAGCTGACAAAGCAAAAAAACAGATTGAAGCAATGCTTTCAATTTTCCTGAAGTGTGACAAAACTTCAATCGGTGGAAAGCTCCCGGACAAAAACTTTTATTATGGATCAAAAAAGAAATAATATTTTCAGTAGAGTATTATCACCTTTTTTTCTTTTATTAATATGGTATGCGGTTGCCTTAATCATTAAGGCTTCGCTTATTCTGCCATATCCACATACTGTTCTTGTAAGACTTTGTGAGCTTGCAGGAACAGCTCTTTTCTGGAAAAGTTTTTGCATAACTTTCCTTCGTGTAATCCTTGCCTTTATAATTTCAGTTTTTGCAGGTTTTTGTCTTGGACTTTTATCTGCAGATTATAAGCTTTTTAATTCGTTTTTACAGTTTCCATTAAACGTTATAAGAGTTACTCCAATTATTGCGTTCATTCTGATTGCTTTATTCTGGTTCAAATCTGGAACTGTGCCTGTAGTTATTGCCACAGTGATGTCACTCCCTGTAATGGTTACTGCCTGCGAAAAAGGTTTTGAAAAAAATCCAGAAAACATAGAAAAATTATTTAAGGCAAACAGTTATGGTTTTACAGGTTTCTATGCATTCAGATATATCAGATTTCCCTCAGCTCTGCCTGCCATTTTGAGTGGAGCGGAATCTTCTTTCGGCCTATGCTGGAAAGTTGTGGCCGCC
>JAEEGJ010009940.1_pt1 | contig 25107 bp, 19 predicted proteins | sample 8958761 | NCBI WGS metagenome assembly JAEEGJ01 (sample SAMN16246546, study PRJNA631951) | gut metagenome | biome: gut microbiome; feature: rumen; material: RS-attached | host: Bos | place: Iran: Karaj | collected 2018-10 | reverse complement strand
GTCGCCAAGAACCGCGAATTCTGTTCCAAGACTGAATCCTACACCTACCCGGGTCCGATCCAGTACTGGGGTCCGAGCGAAGTGTGCGACGTTACCAACTTCACTATCAAGCTGGAACGCGGTGCGCTTAAAGTTAAGTAAGCGATAAACATCGTCTAAAGACTTTTAATCTCTGCAGGTTGCCTGCAGAGATTTTTATTTTATAAAAAAAGGAGCTACACTATGGCCTGTGCAAACTGCAAAATACGTGCGCAATACGACAAGAATCCCAAGTCGCTTATCGGGCGTTTCTGGCGATTCCACATCAACTTCTGCCCCGGTTGGAGGGCCTATTTGAAGAGCCTTTCCGACGAAGAACGGATTACCATAAAAGAAAAGTACGGACTGAAATAGCCCGTACTCTTTATATCGTCAAGGGTATTTTTTACTTCATACCGCACTTGCATTCAGCAAGGAACTTGTACCCAAAGCCGCCGATGACGCCGCCGAGAATCGGGGCGACCCAGAAGAGCCACAGCTGCTTGATGGCGGCACCGCCCACGAACACGGCCATCGCCGTAGAACGGGCCGGATTCACGGAAGTGTTGGTCACCGGGATAGAGATGAGGTGGATGAGCGTGAGGCAGAGACCGATGGCAATCGGGGCGAAGCCGGCCGGAGCGCGGCCGTCCGTTGCACCCATGATTACGAAAAGGAAGATGGCCGTAAGCACCGTCTCGATCAGGAAGGCGCTGCACATGCCGCTGGTCTTGCCACCAAAGGCGTTCAGGCCATTCGTGAGGGAATCAGACCAACCGTTGGTTGCGAAAGCGCCAATGCCAGCGTTCGTGAGGTCGGGCTGGGCAATGCAATAGAGCACAGCCGCCGCGACGATACCGCCAATGACCTGCGCCAGGATGTAGGCCGGAGCTTCCTTGGCGGGGAAACGGCCACCGACGACCTGGCCAAGCGTGACAGCCGGATTCAGGTGGCATCCCGAAATATGGCCGATGGCATACGCCATGGTAAGCACCGTGAGGCCGAACGCAAGCGACACTCCCACGTAGCCGATTCCGGTTGTCGGGACTCCACAGGCGAGGACGGCGGCACCGCAGCCACCGAAAACAAGCCAGAACGTTCCGATAGCTTCAGCAATGGCACGGGAACAAAGTTTCATAATTTTTCTCCATGTTAGAGGTTTGGGGTGTTGAAATCTATAAAGCAGCAGGCGAAATGTTCCGAGCCTACCTGCGGCGGAAGCTCCTCCGAGCGGCATTTCGCCTGGATTTCGGCAGGCAAGCCGGCACATTTTTCGCAGCGGTCCGCAAAACGGCAGCCCATCACAAAGTCGCGCGGGTGCGGAACGGAACCCGGGATGGAACGCAAATTGCGCATGTCACTATGGTTCTCGGGAATCGCGGCCAGGAGCCCCTGCGTGTACGGGTGCAGCGGGTTGTCGATAACGTCTCGGACACCGCCCAGTTCCACAATGCGGCCCGCATACATCACCGCCACTCGGTCGGCATACTGCGAAACGATACCCATGTTATGCGTAATCAGGAGGACCGCGGTGCCCGTGCGGTTCGCCATATCCTTGAGAACTGCAAGGACCTGGGCCTGGACCGTCACGTCGAGCGCAGTGGTCGGCTCGTCGGCAATAATTAGCTTGGGCCTCGGGAGTAGCGCCATCACAATGCACACGCGCTGGAGCATGCCGCCCGAAAGCTCATGCGGGTAGGCGTTCAGCACGCGGTCAGGGTCGTTGAATCCGGCGAGAGTAAGCATTTCGCGGATTTCCTTTTCCGGGTCCTTGATTCCTGCAGAGACGGCGCCGAACCTAAAAACTTCGAGGAGCTGCTTCTTGATGGTGACAACCGGATTCAGGGCCTGCATCGGCTCCTGGAAAATGCACGCGATTTCGGAACCGCGCACCTTCTGCAGCTCGGGGAGCGGGAGTTTCACAAGGTCGACCGGAGTCTCCCGCTCGTCCGCTCCATAAAACAGCACGGAGCCCTCGACAATGCGCGCGCTCGGCTGCGGCAGCAGGCGCAAGATGCTCATCGCGGTCACGCTCTTTCCACACCCCGACTCCCCCACCAGGGCAAAGAACTCGCCTTCATGGATTTCGAAGGAGACGCGGTCTGTCACCTGCAAGGGCTTTACGCCATCGCGCGGGTTGCCGTTCTTGTCGAAACCGAACGCCACCGAAAGGTTATTGACACTCAATACCGGATTCATCGTCCCAGGAACTCCCTGATTTCGTCCATGCGCGATTCGGCAATACGCCTGCCCATATCATAGACTCGCTGCAACTCGCCCGCATGCTTTTCGGTACGGCTAATCCCGAGCGCCTTCTCGGGGCAAATTACCAGAACATTCCCCGCCTTCTCCTGTTCGAAGATATAACGGGTTTCTGCGTTGTACATCTCATGGCGGTGCTGCATCGCCTCGATAAACTTCGGATACTTGCGGTATATCAGGCGCATCAGCGGCATCAACTTGTTCGGGCCCTTCACGTAATCCCGCGGCTGCGTCAAAACGACCACGTTGCGGTCAAAGCCCGTATCCTGCATGAACTTCAGCGGGATGGAATCGGCAATGCCGCCGTCCATATACTTTCCGCCGTCAATTTCCACAATCTTCGCGGCAAGTGGCATCGAGGCGGACGCACGCATCCATTCGAGTTCCTTGTCGCTTCCGTCCGTGAACTTCGGGAAAACCGCTTTGCCGGTTTCGATATCGGTGACACCCATGTAGAATTCCATCGGGTTCGCCTTGAGAGACTCGAAGTCGAACGGGTCAAGTTCACGCGGAATCTGTCGGTAGCAGAAGTCGGCATTGTAGATGTCGCCCGTCTTGAGCAGCGAACGGAAACTGCAATAGCGCTTGTCGCCTGCAAAACGCAGGTTGTAGCGCAGGGCGCGACCGGGCTGTCTCGACTTGAGGTTGCATCCGAAACAGGCTCCGGCAGAAATGCCGACAGCGCCATCGAACTCGATTCCCTTTTCCATGAACGTGTCGAGCACGCCGCAGGTAAAGAGCCCGCGCATCGCGCCACCTTCAAGAACCAGGCCATTCCTAGACATAGCGATCTCCCGATTTGGGGTCCATGGCATCGCGCACGCCCTCGCCCACGAACGTGGTCAGGAGCAACGTCACGAAAAGTGCGGCGACCGTGCTTACCGAAATCCATGGCGCATAAAGGTTGTTGAGCCCCTGGCTCATGAGTTCACCCCAGCTGGGCGTAGGCGGCTGCAAGCCGAATCCCAAAAAGTCAAGCGAGGTAAGGCTTCCGATACCGCCAATCAGCGTGAACGGGAAGAGCGTCACTACGGGCGTCATCGCGTTCGGCAAAATTTCCTTGAAAAAGATATGCCTGTGCCCCATGCCGAGGACCTTCGCAGACTGCACGTAGGTCATACTGCGCAGTTTGAGGAACTCCGCGCGCATGTAGTAGCTCAGCGAAATCCAGTTGAACGCCGCCATAATGAGAATCAAAAGCCAGAAACTGCGCCCGTAAATGCTCCCGATCAAAATAACCACGTAAAGCATGGGCAACGACGACCAGATTTCAATCATGCGCTGCATGCCGATATCCCAGAACTTGCCGAGGTAGCCCTGGATACCGCCGATGACAATCCCGAGGAAAGTCCCGAGCAATGTCAAAAGCAGGCTGAAGCTGATGCAAATCCTGAACCCGTGAATCAGGCGGGCGAGCACGTCACGGCCGTTGCTATCCGTCCCGAGCCAGTGCCTTGCGCTCGGGGCAAACGGGGGCGCTCCGTCTTCGCTCAAGTCCGCCTTCAGCGGGTCGTGCGCAATCGGGGGCATAATGGCCCAAACCTCGGGGCATCCGCCCGCGCGGGTAAAGCCCTCGGCGGCATCTTCCTCGCACTCGCGAACCGCCTCGAAAAGCTTGCCATAGTCGGCTTCCGTCTGGTATTCCTCGCCAAAATCCGCATCGCTGTACCGTACGAACGCCGGGAAATACGTCTTGCCCTCATAACGCAGCACGAGAGGCTCGTCGTTCACCGTCCACGGGCTCGTGAGCGAAAGCAAGTAAGCCACCACAAGCACCACCAGCGACCAGAACGCCCGCTTGTTCTTGCGGAAGCGCTTCAGCCGGTTCAAGGTCTCTGTAGATACGCGAAATTTCACTGGAATTCAATATAAAAAAATCAGCTTTCGGCCTTCTCTGCGGCGGCCTTGTCGGCAGCACGTTCAAGGCGTGCAGGTTTCCCCGCAAGGTTGCGGATGAGGCCAAACAAAGCCGAAAGTTCGTTGCGTGTCGGGTGGATGCGCTGCAAAAGCGTGTTCAGAAAGTTGTCGCGCCAAGCCTGATCGTGGTATTGCCCCGTCAGGTAGCGGTCCAGGAACTTCTTGAAGCTATCAATCTGGTCGATGGTCGCCGGGGCCGTCTCGCAGGCGCCCTTCGTGCCGCGCTTCGCACGACCTTCGCCATTCGCGAGCGCGCCACTGCGGCAAAGTTCATACAGGCCGACCGTCACCGCCTGCGCCAAGTTGAGGCTCATGAGCCCCGGCACCGGGATTTCGCACTGGTACGTGCAGGCGTTCACCTCTTCGGTCTCGAGCCCGCAGGATTCGCGCCCAAACACGAGCGCAATCGTGCCGTTCTCGGGCAGGAGTTCCGAAAGCCCAGGCATCATCGTGTGCTTGATGGCAGAACCGTAAATGCGGCGGCTGAACGCGACCGCGCAGGCGCAATCGCCGATGGCATCCTCGAACTTATGCACGATGGTCGCCTTGTCCAGGACCTCGTGGCTGTTCGGTGCCGTGTGGTAGGAATTTTCAATCACCTTGTCGCGCCTCGGGTAGACGATATACAGTTCGTCGAGGGCGTAGCAGTGCATCGCGCGGGCCACAAAGCCCACATTGTGCGGATGTTCCGGTTCAACAAGTACAACTCTAAACTTTCGCATATACTAAACCTTCCAAGCAAATCCTTTTCCGCGGATTTCGTTTTCAATTACTTCGTCGGGCTGAATCTCTGCACCCGCATAAATTACAGAATGCCGGATTTTCACGCCTGTGGGCAGTTCCACGCCGGGGACGACGACGGCTTCGTTCGGGTCACGGCCCAATTCCTTCAGGCGCGCCTCCACCGCAGACATCAAGCCCTCGGGCGACCCCATGTCTATCCAGGTGGCATTCAGCTGGCTCATGTCTACATACGGGGCACAACCGCGAGCAATTTCGAGCTTCCAGAATTCGCGTATATCGAATTCGCCTTCCCGGATGCGCGAGAGGGCGGCATCGCTGTACCACGACACGCCGGAGAACGTCGCGGGGGTCCCGGAAGTTTCGCCGAATCGCCCGGCAATTCCTGCCAGGCGGCCATCTGCACCTACCCGGAACGTGTTCACCTTCGGGAAATCTACGGCAAGGAGCGCAACCTGCGGGCCATTCGCCTGAGCGGCCAGTTCCTGCGCGTTGCGGACGAACGCCTCCAGGTCAAAACTGCAGTAGGCATCGCCGTTCATTACCAGCAGGCCACCGCGGTAGCCTGCGGCATAAATGCGGCGCAGCGGACCCGCCGTTCCCAAAATTTCTGGATGTTCCACCCATACCTTCTCGAATCCGAGAGTCTCACCCGCCGCAACGACCTGTTCCGCCAGATAATGGGCGTTCGCATGCAGGCGCACATTGCCAATCGTACGGGCCTTGCGGGCCTGCAAATCGAGAATCGAAGCATCCACCACGGGCACAAGCGGCTTAGGCACATCGTTCGTAAGCGGGCGCAGTCGCGTCCCGAGCCCAGCCGCCAAAATCAAGACATTCAGGGAATCGTTTTCCATCGTCCCAAAGATAGATTTTTCCCTACTACTTGTAACTCCGCCTATAGTTCTCGAAGACGATATTCACGTTGAAGTACTCGCTCCGTTCATTACCTTCAGAATCGACGACTTGCATGAGGTCACAGGTAATATCGCCATCGCTCACCGTCTGCTGGCGCTTGAGTTTCCAGCCCATTATCCACATAACGAAGTATTCCTCCTCGACATCGATGACGACCTTACTCTCCTTGCAGTTCTTGCCGGAACCGCTCTGCCCTATAGAGCGGAGGAGCCCGATTTCAATATCAAGGTGTCGTTTTGCCCCGACGGAATCGCCAAGAGCCTCTAGCGACCACGAAAGCATCTTGTGCGCCGTCATGTTGAGGTAGTTCAGGTCCAGAATGGACTGGGCAAGTTTCTTGACCTCTTCATGCTTGCCCGCATTGGCCGCTTCAAACATTTCCTTGCGGATCTTATCTATTTGAGTCTGCTTTCGCTGTACATACCAGGAAGTCCGTCCGCAGTTCTGTCGCAAGGCGGCATAGTCTACAGCCGTTTCCCCGCTTTTTACTTTGTTCAAAATCTCAGAACAGGTCTTTTCGTATTCATCCGCATAGGACGCTGTAGCCAGGAACAGGGCTACAAAGAATGTCAAGGTAAAGCGTTTCATGGAAACCTCCTTTTTTGTAGAAGGTAGCTATTTTCATCATGCCAAGACCACTATTTTCATATTCCAAACCACAATATAATATCGCGACGGGCTTTTTTTATATTTAGGTAAAGCAAGAGATTTAAAATGTTCTGTCCGAATTGTGGTGAACAATACAATTACTACGAGCCTCGCTGCCCCTGGTGCGGAGCGTCAAAGCCTCATAAAGAATCTTCAAACGAAAAAGATGAGACAGTCGAGATCGACGAAAAAAAACTCCCGCTCAAGACACGACTGTACTCCAAGCGTTACGTTGCAGCGCTTATTTTATTCATAATCGGAATTACAAGCCTTACCGTAATAGCGAGAAATGCATTTATTGCCGAATATCCGGATACAATAGACTACAATTCCCCTTACTTTATTGCATTCGTTTTTTTAATATGCATTCCCTTTTTAGGGGTCTTGGGATTTATGTACGACAGTGAGCAAAAGAATAATCCACGGGATGACTCTAAGAACGACCTTGTTTCTATGTTCAAAACACAGTTGCAATTCTATTATCTGGCACCATTCAAGTATGGCTACCGTTGTATAAAAGAACGAAACTACAAAGGCCTAGTCCTTTTTGCAACATTCATTTCAGTAATTGCATTTTTATTTGTCTAGGAGCTACCGGGCAATATTCACGCGATGCACCGCCGAACCTGCACGCACAAGATACGAGCCGGCCCGTTCCACCTGGAAATCGAGCCCGCGCCGCCCCTGCAAATAGCCGGAACGCAGCACCCTGCCCTGCATATCCATGATGGCGACAGGAGCGCCGTCCGTTCCCGATACGTGAACGTTGCGACCCGACACCTGCACGTGGAATTTTGCACCCGCCATAGGCGTAAAACCCGAAATGCGCGTTGTCCCACCAGGAACCTTCACCTCGATATAGTCCACGTCCACATGCCCCCAGTTCTTGATGATGGCGAAGGTATTGGCCCCCGCGTTGAGCGACACCTGCACGGGCATATCCTCAAAGGCAGCAGCGGCTCCACCCAAGTTTCCTTCAAGCGTTACCGGGAATTCCTGGGATTTCACCTTCGTCCCATTTACATGGATATCCTGAGTCTTGGCGTTTGAAGCGGTGTTGCTGAAACGGATTACAACCTCATACTGCCCGGCCGCAGGAACACTGATATTGAACGTGATGTTGCCCGTCGACTCGGTTCGCATGTACTTGCCTCCCGACGCCGCATCATTCGTCTTCTCGGTGCACCCGGTGCAAGTCGCGGCCTCCGCCTCATAGCGCACGGCCTCAAAGGATCCATTCCCCACCGAAGAACTGGACGGGCTGACCGAGGAACTGGATGGATTTACCGACGCGCTGGACGGCGGCGTAAAGTTCGACGAATATATGATCTCGGAAGTCAGAATCTTGAAAATTTCCTCGCAGTCATTGCGAACTTCCCGTATTTCCTCTACCACGGTGTTTTTGCTATCTACGCAATCGTTCTTGTCGGTGCCGCTGTCGTCGCACCAGCCTTTCTGTGCGTATTTATCGGCGGAGACCGGGTAACCCACGGCAGTTTCGAATTTGCCTACGTTGCTATTCGCCTTGTTCCCGTCACTTGGCATCACCACTTCTTCCACAAAATAATTGAAATGGGGATTGTAATAAGGCAGCCCCTGTTTTTTGGAATTGTAGAAGCTGTTACCCGTAACAGTCCAGGAAGCGCCCTTCATGTCGATGTTGGCGTCGTCGTAGGACACCTCGCCGTTGTAATCAAGACTGTCCCCAATGAACATGTTGCCCTGAACAATTCCCCTAACCGTACCTTCCTTCACGTCGATGTTCTCGGCCGTAGTCCCGCTGACGATGTTGCAGGTGATTTTCGTATCGTTCACACGCCAGTCATAGCCGCTGTAGCGGTGCTGTGAGGCGTCAGCCCCCCAAAAACCAGCAGTTTTATCGGACTGTTGCGAAGACGCCCAACTCTTAAAGTACGTACCGACATAGATACCTTCGCCGTACTTGGCAATTTCGTAGCCCGAACCGTGGATAAAGTTGCGGTTCAGTGTCACCTGCTGGCTGGAATCACGAACATGGACAATCTCGTTTCCCGTGTGGTACACCTCGCAGTCTTCCATCAGAGCCCCGACGGAATTGTCGAATACCACGCCCTTGCTGAAGGAATGGATTTTCAGGTTTTTTAGGATAACGTAATTTCCCGTTACGTGAATGCCGTAATTGTGCTTGTAATCGGAACTGAAAATCTCAGGCGGGTGTGCAGGGTCCGAACCGGCAAGGACAACGGGATTGGCCTTCGTGCCGTCGGCACCGAGCCAGATGAGTCCGCAGTCGCGCCCCGTTTCGTTCACGAACTTGTCGTTTTGGCAGTTGGATGAGGGCAGTTCATACTTGCCCGGGGCTACCCAGATGGTATCGCCCGCCTTGGCGCCAAGCGTCGCCGAAGTGAGGTCGGCGACGGTAGAAACATTGACCTGGTTGGCGAATACCGCCGTAGAAGAAACAAGTGCAGAAGCGCAGATAATGCGCATTGCCGTAACGAAAGATTTTTCCACAAACACCTCCCTTTCTTTTCAACCTATGAATATACATCCTTGAGCACGCTTGTGCAAATATTTCGCAAAAATTTCTAAATTGTGTGACACTATGAGCATTTCTATCCCTCAGCTGCCCAAGGGCACGCGCGATTTTTACCCGGAAGCCGAGCGCATCCAGAACTACATTTTCGATACCTGGCGCAGTGTCGCCGAATCTTTCGCCTACGAAGAATATGAAGGCCCCATGTTCGAGCATCTTGAGCTCTATACGGGCAAATCCGGCGAAGAAATCGTAAGCCAGCTCTACAACTTCAAGGACAAGGGCGACCGCGAAATCGCGCTCCGTCCCGAAATGACCCCGACGCTCGCACGCCTCGTTATCCAGAAGGCCCGCGAACTCAAGAAGCCCTTCAAGTGGTTCAGCATGCCGCGCCTTTTCCGCTACGAGAAGGCACAGAAGGGCCGCCTACGCGAGTTCTTCCAGTTGAACATGGACATCATCGGTACCGAGAGCATCTACGCCGAAGCAGACCTGCTCGCCTCCATCGCGACGATGTTGCGCAAGTTCGGCCTGAAGGACGGCGAATTTGCGATTGGCGTCTCGAGCCGTAAACTCCTGGCCACCTACCTCGAAGAAATCGGAGCCCCGAACCCGGCGCTTGTGTACCCGGTACTTGACCGCCGCCTGAAAATCGGGCCCGAGGCATTCGCCAAGGCACTCACCGAGGCCGGCCTCACCGAAACGCAGATCAAGCAACTCGACGACTTCATGGGCTGCAAGAGCCTCGAGGAAGTCCGTGCCGCAGTCAAGAGCGAAAACGCGACCGCCGCCCTCAAGGAAATCGAGGACCTGTTTGACACGCTTACTGCCGCCGGTTACGGCGAATGCGTGAACCTGGACCTCTCCATCGTGCGTGGCCTCGCCTACTACACGGGCATCGTCTTTGAAGTCTTCGACAAGGGCAAGTCCATGCGCGCCATCGCAGGCGGTGGACGTTACGACAGCCTCACTGAAAAGCTCGGTGGCGAACGCATCCCGGGCGTGGGCTTTGGCATGGGCGACGTGGTTCTCGCAGACCTCCTCGCCGAACACAACCTGTTGCCCAACCCCAAGCAGAGCGTTGACTTCTACATCGCAAGCTTTACGAACGACATGAAGAAGGTCTTCGAGACCGCCCAGGCATTCCGCAGCATCGAAAGCGGAGCAAAGCCTTTCTCGGTCGCCCACCCGCTCGCCTCCATGAAGATGGCAAAGCTGATGGACCAGGCCAACTACCAGGGAGCCAAGATCGTTATCTACGTCGACGGTTCCAAGGCTGGCGAAGGCGAATTCGAATACAAGGACCTACGCACCGGCGAGATGTTCGTGGGTAACGCGGCCGCGATTGTCGAACGCAGCAAGATGAACATTGAACCGAAGAAAGCATAAATGACGCCTTTCAAATCATTCCTCAGCATTTTAAGCCTGTTCGTCGTGCTGGGCCTCATGGCATGGCTCTACCCGGCAAGCGGCATCACCATTGCAGACACTACATTCAGGTTCCCGGCCCTCACGGACATCTTCGAGAAAGAGGACCCCAATGCCGTCGCCGAAGACGACAACGCCGAGACCGACCCGCAGAAGGCTATCGAGGAAATGATGGCGGCCACGCAGGCAAAGGAACTCGCCGCGTTCTCCGACTCGCTGAACTTCTACGAGGACTTCTTCAAGAACGGGCGCAACAGGTTCGACCTGCCGAACAACGACCCCACATGGTTTGACCGTCTGTTCCTGCACCTGGAACTCGCAAAGATGGATTCGAACATCGTGCATATTATGCACTACGGCGACTCGCAGCTCGAGGAAGACCGCATATCGTCCACCATCCGCGAAGACCTGCAGAAGGAATTCGGCGGTGGCGGCCCGGGCATGCTCCCTGCCGTGCTGAACATTCCGTCGCAAACGACGAGCGTATGGAACAACGGCGACCTCACCCGTTTCATCATGTTCGGTACCGAAGAGGACCGCGCCGACCACAACCGCTACGGCCCGCTCGCGCAGGTGAGCAAGTTGCAGGGTAGCGCCGTCATCGGCATCAAGAAGCGCGAAGACAAGGACGGCAAGTTCACGCACGTGGGCGGCTACGGCACCATCAAGGTTCTCGCCAGCAGGCGCGGCAACCTGAAGGTTCGCCTCGCCTACGAAGCCACCGTCATCGAAAACGAAGGTACGGAAAAGGAAAAACGCAAGAAGAAGTTCGTCGATGCCCCGGCACCCACGGACGAGAAGTTCAACAAGCTCCGCGTGTTCACGTGGAAACTCCCCGACACTACCTCTAACGCGAAGGTGTACCTCTCCGGCAATGCAGAAATCTACTCCGTCTCGGTCGACGGCCCCTACGGTGTCGCAGTCGACAACGTCGCCATGCGCGGCAGTTCGGGTACGGTATTCAGCCGCATGGACAAGGAACTCCTCGCCGAATCGTTCAAGGCCATGAACGCACGCCTCATCATCATGGAATACGGCGGAAACCTGGTCCCGAGCATCAACAAGAGCAACATCGAGTACAACAAGAACCTCATCGCAAAGCAAATCCAGACTATCCAGAATGCCAACCCCGATGCGGACATCCTGTTTATCGGCCCCGCCGACATGGCACGCCAGTTGGACGGCAAGATGAAGAGCTACCCCGGCCTGTTGCCCACCATCGAGTTCCTGCGCGAAGTCGCCCTCGAGAACGGTGCCGCCTACTGGGACATGTACCGCGTGATGGGCGGCGAAGGTTCCATGCGCAAGTGGGTCAAGCAGTCCCCGCCGCTCGCCGGTGCCGACTACATCCACTTCAGCCGCAGGGGTGCCGCCTACATGGGTGAACTCTTCTGCAACGCGCTGCGCATGCACTACGACTACTTCAAGTTCCGCGACAAGCACAAGATTGACGATGCGAAATTGAAGGATATCCAGAAGTTGTCCAAGCCCGCAGAACAAGCTCCGACTGCAGAAACTGCACCACAGGCGGAGGCGGCGCAATGACAAGACTCCCGCGCATCCTTTGCCTTATCGCAGGCATCCTCGCTACCGCGCTGTTCGCAGCGCCCCCGGTATCCACGCCTGCAGGCTACATCGTCGACTTTACCAAATACGACTTCATCGATTCAACCCTAAACCTCATCCAGTTCCCGAGCGGCAAGGATTCCTTCGAGCCTTTCTTCCAGAAGATGGACACGCTCGTGTTCGAGAACAAGGGCAAGGTCAACATCCTGCACATCGGCGGCTCGCACATCCAGGCCGACGTCGTCTCGGGCCGTATCCGCGAGCACCTCGTGAAAGAATACCCGGGTTCTTCTGCCGGCCGCGGGTTTGTATTCCCGTATTCCGCCGCCCGCACCAACACGCCTTCCAGCTACGGCTCGCAGTACAAGGGCGTGTGGGACATGAGCAAGAACGTGCTCCGCGAAGTCAAGAAGCCTCTCGGCCTCCTGGGCATCGCCGTCAGTACCAGCGACCCGCGCGCCGAATTCACGCTCCTGCTCGACAAATACAACTCTGCCCCGATCTATGCCGAAACAAAGTTCCGCCTCTTCGGGTACAGCGACAGCAATAACGTCGTCCCCGTACTCGTAGTCGATTCAGTGGATATCAAGGGCGTACGCGATACCGCCACGCAGAGCTACGTGTTCAAGAGCCCCCGCCCGATAGACACGCTCCACTTCGCCTTCCGCTGGGCCGATACCGCCCTCCAGGCAAAGGTAACGAAGTACCTCATCGATTCGCTCGTGCAGGATTCCATCTACCGCGCAAACCTCGACACGCTCAGCGCAGATTCCACTGCAGACAGCACCGCGAAGAAGAACGCCCTCCCCGACAACCAGGAAGCCTCCGCAGACTCCATGTACCAGGGCAACTGCGATATCATGGACACGACCTGCCTCGAGAAGGAAGAACCCAAGAACGACCTTTTGGCAGCATGCCGCGTATTCCTGGATTCCACTAAAGCAGACTCGGCCGCCCACGACACGACAGCCGCCGATTCCTCGCTTGCAAGCGATTCCACCCGCAAGATGGATTCGACCGTCGTCGCAGACACGTTGCAGAAGGCAATATGCGATTCGCTGATTGCGCTTTCCGAGACGCTCTCGATTGTACGCCCGCGCTTCACCATGACAGGCGTCATCTCCGAGTCGGACTACCCGGGAATCGTCTACACGAACGTGGGCATTAACGGGGCACGCATCGCGCACTACTTCGAGGAAACCTGCCCGCTATTCGAGAAGGAACTCGCCTTCCTCAAGCCCGACCTCGTGATATTTGCAATCGGCATCAACGACGCGAACGTCGAGAAGTTTGATGACAAGACCTTCCGCAACAACTACGACATCCTTATCGAGCGCATCAGGCGCGTAAATCCGAATGTCGCGTTCATATTCGAGACAAATAACGACATGTACCGCAAGGTGCGCAAGCGCCGCTACGTACAGCACCCCGTAGGCGAACAGGCCCGCAAGGCGTTCTTCTCGCTTGCCGAAAAGCACAAGGCCGGCGTGTGGGACAAGTTCTCCCTGATGGGTGGCCTCGGTTCCATGGCCAAGTGGGAAAAAGCAAGCCTCGCCAAGAAGGACAAGATTCACTTCAACATGGCGGGCTACCACCTGCTCGGCGACATGTTCTACAAGGCGCTCATCGATGCGTACCAGGAACACATCGCGAACCTCCCCGCCCTCGAACCGACAGCAAAAAAGCCTGAGGAAAAAAAGAAGAAATAGAATCGCTCAGGATGACACAGAACCATGCTTGACTACTTAATACCTTACCTCACCCGCACGTTTGCATTCGACCAGAATAGCCCGCTGCTCTTTACGCAGTTCTACTTCTGGGGATTCTTCGCAGTCGTATTCGCCATCTTCTCGCTCGTCCACAGGAAGCTTCTGCTCCGTAATGCCTTCCTGTTTGCGACCAGCCTTTTCTTCTACTACAAGACAAGCGGCAGCTACGTCTGCATCCTTATTTTCTGCGTCATCGCGAACTTCTTTATCGGCAAATGGATTGAAAAAGCACAGGTCCAGTGGAAAAAGAAAATCCTGATGATCATCGTCGTCATCATCGACCTGCTCGTCCTCTGCTACTACAAGTATTCCTACTTCTTCCTCGACGCCCTCTACGACTTTACCGGCATTGAACTGCACGTATACAACTTCTTTGCCGCCGCAAGCAACAAGATGTTCGGCACGCACTCGCTTGTCGATACCATCATCTTGCCCGTGGGTATCTCGTTCTTCACGTTCCAGGCGATGAGTTACTGCATCGATATCTACCGCGGTAAAATCAAGCCCGTAACGAACATCCTCAACTTCGGTTTCTACCTCTCGTTCTTCCCGCAGCTCGTCGCGGGCCCCATCGTGCGCGCCGACAAGTTCGTCCCGCAACTCTACAAGAAATACTTCCTCCCGCGCCGCACCTTCGGTATCGCCGTATTCTGGATTTTAAACGGTCTCGGCAAGAAGATCATCCTGAGCGACTACCTCGCGACAAACTTCGTGGACCGCGTATTCGACCAGCCGCTGCTCTATACGGGCCTCGAGAACCTCATCGCGCTTTTCGCATACTCCCTGCAGGTTTACGCCGACTTCTCGGGCTATACCGACATCGCCATCGGCGTTGCACTCCTCATGGGATTCCGCCTGCCGCAGAACTTCAACAGCCCCTACAAGGCGCTCTCCCCCACCGAATTCTGGCGCCGTTGGCACATCAGCCTTTCCAGCTGGTGGCGCGATTACCTGTATATCCCGCTGGGCGGTAACCGCAACGCGACTCTCGGCACCTTCTTCTGGATGGGCTTCCTGAGCCTTGTGGCCATCATGCTTTCGGGCAGCGTGTGGGTAGCCGTCGCCCTCATCGCGCTGTTCCTCTACATTTCCATTTACGCGTATTTCAAGCCCGATTCCCGCAAGTTCATCACCACCAACATGAACGCCATGGCCACGCAAATCGTAGGCGGCTGGTGGCACGGTGCCAGCTGGAACTTCATCATCTGGGGCGGCCTCAACGGCTTTGGCCAGGTGTTCAACAAAATCTGGTGCAAGCGCAGCATCACCTTCCGCGCGAGCGGTGCATTCATCCTGTTCGCGGCAAGCGCCATCATCTTCAAGAACTACCACATCGCCATCTTCGCGATTACCGCCGTCTATTTCGGCGTGCTGTTCTTCGGCATCTATTCCGTGCTTATCTTCCGCCTCTTCAGCCAGAAGACGTACCACTGGCTCTATGTGGCATGGAACGTGACGCTCACCTTCGTGTTCATCACCTTTACGCGACTCTTCTTCCGCGCAGGCTCGAATCTCGACCCCGCCGAGGCAAACGAAGTCGCCTGGAACACCGCGAAGAACATGGTCCAGCAGATGGGGACCGCCTGGAAGTGGGATACCCTCGGAACCATCGCCTGGCAGCACATCAACATCATTCTCGTGTTTATCGCGGGCATGCTCATCCACTGGGTTCCCAAGAAGTGGAAGAGCCGCTACCGCATCGCTTTCGCATCGCAGCCCATCCCCCTGATGGTGCTCAGCACGGCATTCATCATCTTCGTGATTTACCAGTTCATGAGCGCGGACAGCTGCCCGTTCATCTACTTCCAGTTCTAGTTTAGACGAAAAATTCGGGTGTGGCGGCGTGGAAGAACTAGATCGACAGAATCGCGCATTCGAAAAAAGGCTCAAGCGGCAGGTCATCGGCAAGCCTCACCGCTTCTTGGCGGTTGTCCCGCTCGGGTTCGAGCAGACGTTCATCCGGGAGTTCAATACCCTCGGGATTCAAACAACAATATGCGACCCCGGCATCGCGCAGGCCTCTAACCACCCGCAAGTCGTTGGCGACGGCAAGGTGGAATTCACCGCAAAGATTACCGAAGCCTGGAAGGCCGTCGCATACACGCGCGTCGCGAACCGCATCATGATGCACATTGCCGACTTCAAGGCAGAAAACTTCCGCGACCTGGAGAAAAAGGCCTCCGAAATCCCGTGGGAACTGTACCTCCCGTGTCATCCTGAGCGAAGCAACGCTAGTTGCGAAGTCGAAGGATCTATAAGCATCCACGTCACTTGCAAGCATTCGCGGCTATACCACAGCGACGCCGTCGCCGAGCGCCTTTACAACGTCATCGCTGAAAGCCTCCACAATTGTCACTCTGGAGCCGAAGGCTATACGACACTTGGGACGCAGTCCCTTAGTGGCAGTTATCCTCTTTGTGGAGATAGAGTCAAAGCCGAAGACTTGTCGCAAAACCTCTACGTCTCGCTCATCGACGACCGATGCACCCTCTGGCTCGACCTCGCGGGCGAAGAGCTGTACAAGCGCGGGCACGAGCGATTCGTAAACGACGCCCCACTCAAGGAAACCATCGCCGCGGGAATGATTCTCGAAGCCATTTCTATCTCCTCCTCCGAGTCATCCAACATTTCACATTCCACATCCCACACTACACATTCCACATCCCACATCGCCCTCATCGACCCGATGTCAGGCAGCGGCACGTTCAGTCTCGAGGCCGCCTACATGGCAAGCGGGCTCATCCCCGGCAAGTGCCGCGACTTCGCACTCAAGCACCAGCCCGCATTCAAGCCCGCCACCTGGAACCACATCGTCAAACAAGAGAGTGTCATTCTGAGCGAAACGCCGAACGGCGTGGAGTCGAAGAATCTATTCGCAAACATCATCACCAGCGACATCTCGGAACGCGCCGTAAACATCATCCGCCACAACGTAGAATGCAGCCCCCTCGCGCAATCCATGACCTGCGAACAACCCGCAACAAGCATCAGCCCGCAACATCGCGATTTCTTCACCTACACCGCAAAAGAGATTGCCGATGCATGCTGTGCCCGAAATAACGCCAGCATCCCCGCGACCCGCGATAAAGATAAACACGCAGCCAGCGACAACGATACACAACCCGTCATCGTGCTGAACCCGCCATACGGCAAGCGCCTCGACTTCGACGCACCCGCACTCTACACCCGCATCGGCAAAAAGCTCGCGGAACTCGCCCGCGAACTCGAACCCTTCGGCAAAAAACTGACCGTCGCCATCCTCGCCCCCAACGACGACCCGCGCCCCGGCAGCAAGTTCACCTGCACCGAGAACCTCCTGCGCGAATGCCCAGCACTCGACCCGCAGCGCAACCCCTCCGCAAAGCACATTGCCACAAGCCACGGCGGCCTCGGCCTGGGTGCATTCATCGCACAAATCTAGGCCGTTTTACCGCCCTTGAAAAGCATTTTTCCGATACGAAAATTCCCGCATCCGTTACGAAAAATATACACTCCCGAAATAAGGAACACCTGGGGAACACTTTGTCTTGATAAACATCACTCTAACCAAATTTTTACATCGCAAATCAGCCATATAAATATATTTTTGGCGTGAATGTTTGGGCAAATAACGAGGTAAATTATGAAAGTTCCGTTTTTCAAGTCTTTGATTGTTGCAGGCGCACTGGTGTTTGCGTGGAACTGCACCAACGACGACAATATCAGCACCCCGGTAGTTCAGCCGGGTGCCGACCAGTTTGCTGCCGTCACTATCCCTAGCTGGATTTTCGAAGGCGACCAGACCTACATCATCACGCCGACCGAAGCAGGGTTCTACGTTGCAGACAAGGCCGGGAACCCCGTCGGCTCATACGACCCGGCATCAGGCGTCGTTTTCGACGTAGCTGGAACACCCATTGCTACCATCCCAGACCTCTCTCAGCTCTCTGTACTTACCCCGGACCAGACGATTATCAACCCCGATGGCTCGATTACGGACCTGGCGGGCAACCCCATCGTCACGCCTGTAGAACCGGATCCCGGTAGCCAGGGTGGCGAAGACCCGATTCCGGGTACCCCGGACCCGGTAATTACCAGTTCGGATACTCCGGTCATCCCGGAATCTTCCGCAACGTTCAACCCCGAACAGCCGACGTCCTCCGCTGTCCAGCCGCAGCCCAAGTCTTCCTCTTCTGCCAAGCAGGAGCAGCCGAAGTCTTCCGCAACCCCATCAAACGATCAGTGTGATGGCCAGTGTCTCGATGCACCGTCGGGTTCCTGCGTTGCCTACTATCAAAGCCTTAAGGGCCCCAACCAGGAACAATACGCCTACGACAAGTCTTGCGAACTGAACTGCTACTATGACCCGAATGGTAAGAATTGCAAGGACATGGGCGCAGGCTCCGCACCCAAGTCCTCTAACAGCGTAAAGTCCAGTTCCAGCGCAAAGTCCTCGAGCAGCGCCAAATCGAGTTCTAGCGCAAAGTCCTCCAGCAGCGCAAAGTCTAGTTCCAGTTCTGCCCCCAAGTCTTCCAGCAGCCAGCAACCGCAGGGCTCATCGCCTGATATCAAGGTGGTCGCGGGCGGCAAGTCCGGTTCCGGCAAGGCCACCCGTTATTGGGACAGTTGTAAACCGCACTGCGCTTGGCCCGGAAAGGGCGGCCCGCAGGCCACGACTTGCCACGCCGATGGCAGCAAGGCCGGCGGCGACGAAAAAAGTGTGTGCGACGGTGGCTCTGCCGGTACGTGCGCAACCCAAGCCCCTGTTATTGTGAACGACGAATACGCATACGCCTTTGCGGCAACATCCGGATCCTGGGTTTCTTGCGGCAAGTGCTACATGCTCTCGTTCAACGGCCAGGCCGAAGGCGGAGCCAAGCCCAGCATCAACGGCAAGAAGTTGATCGTTATGGTTTCGAACATCGGCTACGACGTTCATGAAGGTCAGTTCGACATCATGATTCCGGGTGGCGGCGTTGGCGCCTTCAGCGGATGCCAGAAGATGGGCATTTCCTGTGCCGGCGCTCAATACGGCGGCTTGCTCACCACCTGCAAAGGCGACAAGTCCTGCCTTATTGAACAGTGCAACAAGGAATACGGCAACAACGCCAACCTCAAGAACGGTTGCTTGTTCCTTGCCAACTGGCTTGATGCGGCAGACAACCCGAAGCACACCTTCCAGGAAGTGGAGTGCCCGCAGGCATTGAAGGATAAGTACTAATCGAAATTACCCCATGTTTAAAAGACCTCGGCTGAGCCGGGGTCTTTTTTTCATCGTCACACCGAAGCCCCGCAGGGGCAAGAGTGTGATACTCTTGTCGTGCTTCGCACGCCGGCGGTATGACGTTAGAACATATCTCGAATCGAGAACTTCCGCAGTTTGATGCGGATAGGGAGCGTGCTGGCAAAGGTCCGCCAGTAGGCGACCTCCGCCCAGAAAACGTCCGTCAGCGAGAACGGGCTCATCTTGATAGAACGCCAGCGCTTGCCGAACCACCACGTAACGAAAGACCCGTTTTGCGCCTTGAAATAGTGGCCGAAGTTTCCGCCTTCAAGGATTACCTCGAGCATCCACTTGCCGTAGCGTTCGCTGGGTTCACAGAGCATGCAATCGCGTTCTAGCCCGTAAATATGCCCAAGCACCCACATCAAAGCCCTGGCCACACGCAGCAGGCCAAAACTGCGGAGGTTCTTCGCTATCTCTAACCGGTCACTATCGTCTGCCAGTTGCAAAAGCACGTAGTAGTCGGTTATCTGCTTCAGGCCGATGCCGCCCGCCATAAAATGCGTCTGGATATGCGCCAGCTGCATCGCAAGCGCAAACTTGAGCGAAGGAACATAGAAACCCTCCGGCACAAGCTCGAGATAAGCAATCTCCGCATCGAGAAAACGCATTATTCGTTTGTCTGTAAATGGATTGCGGTTCCCCGAAGATACCAGGAAATGCGCCTCAACACTCACCTTAGCGGCAGAAGGAACTACGTGGACATGGTGCTTCGCCACGCAAAGCATCCGGCGAGCCTCGGCATACTTTTCCTCGTACGTTTTCTTGTGGCCGGGTACCGAAGGAGCGTCCTTTTCCAGCAAATCCATGCGGTCCAGAAGTTCCACGACAGAATCCCGCCCGCCACTAATCCAGATGTCAATGTCCCCGCACTGCCGCATGAACTTGTCCGGGTACAAGCGAGCGTTAGCAGCCCCCTTCAGGATGGCAGTCCGCCTCCCCTCGCCCGCAAAGAGTTCCGTAAGCCGCTTGGCCTCATCGTTCACCATGCGGTTGTGCCCGCGAATCGCCTCCGCCTCGCTCGCCCACTGGAAGGCGAGGTCCAACGGCGGTCGCCGGTCCTTCGGGAGTTTGCAGATTCCCGCATACGCGATGCCCACAACAGCCAGCCGGGATGCCAGGGAATACAAAAGAGACCACTCTTTGGCGGTCTCTACGTTGAAATTAGCAGACTCCCCCTCGCCTGCACCGAATGCAAGCCGAATGAGGGTAAAAAGATTACGTTCAACTCCAGGTGACTTATTCAACACGGCGTACTAGCCACCATCACCATGAAAAATAGGTGGATCAGAAGAAGCACCGAGTAAACGGCCCCTAGTTTGGATATTTACAACATCCATTTTGGGAGCAACATACTCTTTCTTTTCCTGTTCCATATTAGTTATCACCATTAAAATTGATCGGGTATTCTTCAGGATCTGGACTTCCCTCCAGAAGGTTTGCTTGGCGTTCCAGCTTTACAACCTCGATTTCTGGAACAACGTATTCTTTTTTCTCTTTTTCCATCTATTACTCCCTACTTATTGAAATAAACGCCTCTTGGCTTGGACTTTTCATTGACAAGACGTCCCTTCAAATCAAACACACGGTCCATTCTCAGGATAGAAGGCGTCTTCATTATCTTACGGACAACAGTGGTTTGCTCTTCAGGCTCAACCTCATCGTCTTCATTCCAATTGATACCAAATTCAGCAATTTCTGTACTTGCCGGCCTAGAGTACAGCGACTTCGCCAGACGTCTGTTAGAGATTTCCTTATTTAACAAATATGCTCGCATCGGCACAAAATTACAACCTTCAGCAAATTTAACAAATTTTCCCTGAGATATATTCCCTTCAGCAGATCCCGAAATACCATAAATAGAGCCCACATTTTCCTGCGCAACGGTCTTGTAAGCATATGTACCCACGAACTCCCAATTTCCAAGTTCCACCACAGGTTCGGCAGTTTCACGAAGAACAACCGCTCCACTAAATGTGATAGATTGGGCCAAGGGAATGACAATATATGGTGTGTTGGCCGCTAGTGTGCCAGTCTTTACGCGATTCGCTTCCACCGCCTTTTTACCATTCCCATCAATGGAAATTCCACCAAACGCATAGAACTTTGCATTTTCTACATTATCAACCGCGATGTCAAACGGGAGAGTCATCGTCACAGGCACATACGGCGTTAACGAACGATTCAAAACAACAGATGTAACAGGAATATCTTCGTCTATACTAAACGCATCGAGCCCCTTATAGTCGCCATTAATTACAGCTTCTTTATGATCCGCATAAGTGTAGATGGTTACAGCACCATTGTGGACAGCATCTGGCGATCCCTCGACCCAATGCGGATAGAGTACAAGATTTTCATATTTATTATATGTTGCGCCAAAATTATAAGCCATACTGCCGCCGGGAGTCAAGCTCCAGCCGTCATGGATATATCCTTCGCGCTGGAAAGCAACTTCATCGCCCTTCAAGGTTACACTTTCACCCCAAGGTTTCTTGTCGGCCACAATCGTCGCCGACACTTCGTTACCCGAAAGATATTCAACCGTATAGAACTGCTGAATCCACCCTGCATACAAAGTCTTGTCACCCGTGGTGGTATTCGTTGCTATTCCAGTAGCCGGTTGTGTAAAGCCTTCATCATAGAACCATCCTTCAAAAGTGTAGCCAGCCCTAGTCGGGACAGCAAAGATAATGTTGTCAGATTGAACGGTGTAGAAAGTCGGATTGCTGACGTTATTCGTACCGCCATTCATCTCATAGGAAATCTTATACTCTACTGTATCCCACTCAGCATACAGAGTAAGATTACTTGTTAACTGAGCGTCAAAATTATACACACTACCTTCCGTACAATTTGCATTGGTACACCAGCCGATAATCTTGTATCCCGGATCAGTAACAACATCATTCTCTCCCGGTTTAGCAACCTTATCTCCGTCATTTACCTTCTTGACAAAACGGACATGTGTCTTTCCATGCAAGGTCGCATCAAATGCCACAGAAAATGTTTCCGCTCTGGTCCACACCGGGTACAAAGGAACATCTGCAACAACATCTATATCGGCCAGATGAAGTGTATCAGTTGGCGTGGGATCAGTATTAACAGCCAACCACTTAGTTGCATAAGCCCATCCCGTAAAGAAATACTTTATGGGATTTTCCGCATCATCCGGATTAGGAATCGAGTAAGACGTAGGAAGAGTAAAACCTTCTGCAGAAACATGCCCATGCTTGGGAACAGAAATAGTACGTGTTTCATGCGTTACCGAATTTATTTCAAAGGTAACCGTATAGAAATCATACCATACAGCATATAGGGTTTTATTTGCATCGGCTACGCCCAGTTCGGTCGGTTCAATAGCATCAGTCGTTGTTGCCCAGCCAGCAAATTTCTTACTCTTTGTCATATTAGTGTTAGGGTCCATATCAGTGCGCGTCGGAACTGTAATTTCATCAGCCGTAATCGTAGCGCCATTAGCCATTATCTTAAAGGTTTTTGCTCCAGACGCAAAAGAACCTCCATTTGCACTGAACGAAATCTTGTAGCCATCAGACCCATTCATGGAAATACTAGACTGGCCCTCGGACCAGACATCGCTTGTCGCTCCAGAACATGCTCCATCAGTCCAAGTACCCTTGTTCAAGGCACACACGACTTCTTCTGAATTCAGGTCATCTTCTTTTTTTGTCGTAATCGTATTTCCCGTGCCAACACCCGGATAATTACCCGAATAACACAACGCTTTTTGTTCTGTCACATTAGAGCTTTCGTAATTTCCGACAATTCCACCAACCGTTCCTCCTGTACTGATAAGGGTATCCCCTTCAAAAACGCAAGAGGATAGTTTTACTGTACCATTTTTTCTAAGTGCGCCAACAACGCCTCCCACATGGGTATCAGTTCCACTTGCTGATATGGACACATTACTTACACAATCATGAATATCTGCACTCCAAGCATTTCCGACCAGTCCTCCGACTCGATTTTGTCCTCCGCTTGAGGTGATACTCCCTTCAACAACACAATTTTCAATTTTTCCTTTTTCCATCCACCCCACGAGGGTACCCACAGAGATAGGATTGTCCTTACCCTGAGTTCCGTCCTCTCCAGCAGAGCTCGAAGCATAAATTTCGGAAACTTCCAAAACAAGGTTCTTAATGGTTCCACCGCTAAGAATAGCAACAAGACCAATGTTTTGCGCATAAATTGGGGCACCATTTACTTCCGATTTTGCAATTTCAGAACCCTTGATATACAAGCCCTTAATGGTATGTCCTTGACCATCCAAAGTCCCTGTAAATTTCACATTAGTTCCATTTACTTTTTCACCTTTTCCTGCTGCAATAGGGATGAAAAGTTTTCCTCCAAGATCTATATCAGTGGTCAATTTAAATTTATTAGAAACCAACGACCCATTTGTAGTCTTGCAAGAAACCCACGCCAGTTTTTCCGGCGTATCAATCACATAGTAGTTATCTTTAGCCGTAGTGGCTGCTTGAGTCTTAAATTCACCCCATACTGTTCCATCGGCACAATCAAGAGCAGCAAACCCCTGCCCAACGAGCACGAGGCAGGCCATAAGAGTCAGAACTTTCAATTTATTTACAAAGAGCATACTTTACCCCCGTTTTTGCTTAAATATAATTAAAAAAGCCATTTTCTGCAATTAATTTGTAAAAAACGCAAAATTTTGTTGACAAACTTCACACGATCACTAGGAAATCGGTAGGAAAAAGCATACAAAAGGTTTCAAAACCACATTTTCCCTGCCAAAAAATGTGATTTTCGTCAAATTTCGCGGATTTTTGCCCCGCCGAGGCCTCCCCTGCTTGTGCTGAGCAAAGCCGAAGCAAGCAAGCCAAATGGGCTAAAGTTTCCCGAGATCGCGGAGCATCTTCTCGTACTTGTTGGCACGAGCTTCAGCTTCATTAGCTCGGGCTTCTGCCGCGTCAGCCTGCTTCTGAATTTCGTCAGCACGATCCTTCGCCTCGAAATAACGCCTTTCAGCATCATTTGCGCGCTGGCGTTCCTGGTCTACGGCGATGTCGATTTCCTGCTGCCAAGTCATATAGCGTTTCCTCGTTTCGTTGTCCGTCTGGTACCACTTCACCATCCTGTCAATCTTCTTAGTTTCTGGAGAACTCGGTTTCCTTGTAGCGAAATACTCCAAATACTCCCTAATTGATTTCTCGGCGACCTCACGGTACTTGTTAAATATATAAAAGTTCTTGAAACAAAGGTCCCCCAATTCAACTTTCGGGTTATCTACTTCGAGATTTCTGAACCTGTACACCGCCCGTCCCTGTTCAAAAATATCCTCGGGACACAGAAACATGATGTATAATTCTTTCAGGTTATAGTAAACATCACCCTTGTTCAGCGACTCACTATCGCACATCGCTTGGTAATAGCGCGTCCGCTTAGGGATTTCCTTGGTATCTTCCATCTGCATCTCGATATCAAAACTGCGAAGGGATTCTCCGTTCGGGCCAGTTTCCTTCACAAATACATCGTAGCGGATTCCCTTGTAGAACGGGCTCACTTCGACTGTCTTTTCCGGCTCGGGTTCCCGGAGTTCGTGAATTTTGATGCCAAGCACCGCTTCGAGGAACGGCTTGGCGATTTCCTTGTGGCTGAACACCATGGCGAACATGAATCGGTCCGTAATGGGGAGTTGTTCAAAGGGAGTACGTTTATTTTCCATTTTTCCGTTTTATGGCGGGAACGCCCCCGCAAAGGCGGACAGGGACACCCCTATCTATACTATAAAACGGTTTCGCGGCCAAAATGAGCCAAAACGGCACTATTTTTTTTCTTCACACCCTTTTTTTTCTACATTTCATCGCGAAACAAAGGCTCAACCCATTAAAAAAGATCCCCGCCTTCGCGGGGATGACGATGTAAATGGGAACGCCGCATCAATGAGGATTACTATGCCGAAACTTCGTTCGCTCAAGACTATGGAAGGCCGTGAAATGGCCGGTGCACGCGCCCTTTGGCACGCAACAGGAACCAAGGTGGAAGACTTTGGTAAGCCCGTCATCTGCGTGGTGAACAGC
>JAEEGJ010009937.1_pt1 | contig 25109 bp, 17 predicted proteins | sample 8958761 | NCBI WGS metagenome assembly JAEEGJ01 (sample SAMN16246546, study PRJNA631951) | gut metagenome | biome: gut microbiome; feature: rumen; material: RS-attached | host: Bos | place: Iran: Karaj | collected 2018-10 | reverse complement strand
AGTCAAGCCTATGAGACTTCAATTCCAGAATGACGCCAAATCTTGCAGCACGGTTGTAGAATACCATGTCCATGTAATAGTATTCTTCGTCTACAAGGATTCTCTTTTGTCGTGCTTCGAAACAGAAACCATTCCCCAGTTCAAGCATGAACTCCTGCAGGTGATCCATCAGTGCTGACTCTAATTCTGATTCCTCGACTACGTCTTTTGCGTCGAGTCCAAGGAATTCGAATACGAAAGGTGATTTTACTGTCTCTGCTAAGTTTTGTAAATGATAACGTAAAAGTATACCAAAAAATAATTCAATAGTATACCATTTCGACTGAGCGCTGCAAAGTTATAAAAAGTTGGTTATACATTACTTGTTTCCTATTATTTTTTTTGTTTCTTTAATACGATATGATGTGCCAGTCATGTTGACAAGGTACGATTTGTGACACAGTCTGTCAACGAGAGCAGAGCATAAGACGTTGTCTTTGAGCATCTCCTCCCACCTTGTAAAAGGTAGGTTCGTGGTGATGATAGTAGCCCTTTTTCCTGTCCTTAGTGAGAGGTGGTTAAAGAGCATTTCTGCACCTTCCTTATCGAAGCCGACATATCCGAGTTCATCGCATATGACGAGGTCATAACGCTCAAACTTGAGTTCCAGATTCCGCAGCGTCTTTTCCGTCTTTGCCTCCCTGATGAGTGTCAGTAGGTGCGGTACGGATGTAAAGAAAACTGTATATCCTTCAAGACATGCCTTGATGCCGAGTCCTATGGCAATATGAGTCTTTCCGGTACCAGGATTGCCATACATGACGATACTACGTCCTTCCTTGATAAACTCGAGTGTCTCTACTTCTGGCAATAGCATCTGTCCCTCAAGGGGGAGCTCCTCCCTCTGGAGCTCCTCCAAGTATTTCATCTGCGGGAAGTCCGCCCTGTGTATGCGTATGATCTTGCTTTTCTCACGCCTGCTGGCCAGTTCCTCCTCAAGCAATCTCCGGAGGAATACGAGGTATCCCCACTGTTCTCTGGTCGCATCTTCCACGAAGATGGATATGTTTTCCCTCACCGTCGCAAGCTTAAGCTCCTTTGCATACTGGCATATGATTTTCTTTTCAGTCATGATTTACACCTCCTTCCTGTTATGTTGTCCATATCACCCTGCATGATGCCGTCCAGCTGTGAGAGTACGTCTTCGCTGATCCATGAGAGTAGCTACGCTCATGCTCGGCCATTTTCTTGTGTTCAGAGTCATATACACACACACTTTTTCGCTATATAGCTGTACGACTACCGTAGTACCTACGAGATGATCCGGAACCGAGTAGTGACATCCTTTGATTGAGATGGTAGACTGTTTATCCACAGTACAGTCAAAGAGGTCGAAGCAACCAAAGTCACCTGGAAAATGCAGCATGCACTCCACATCCCTACGCAAGGCCTCCTGCTTGTTGCCGGTAGCGATACTGCCAATCTCCTTATTAATATTATTGCATATACGGCTGAGCCAAAGCTGTGCGTCCTGTATGGAATCGAAGTCCACCCGTGTGGTGAATGCACGTCCCCTGACATAGTCCACACTGCGCTCCACATGCCCTTTCTCCCAACCTGCACGCGCATTGCAGAACCGGTAGTCAAACCCATAGAAAGCTTGCATGCGGAGCAATGTCTCCGTCGGTTTCTTGCCGTCCGGCTTTAGGATGACAGCCACCTTCATGTTATCATACACCATCGTATGTGGCACACCATGTACATCGTGGAAAAAATTACGGTGTGACTCCATGAAGGCCAGGTTGTCCTGATGACGGAAAAGGTATGCCCAGCGTCCCTCGCTGTGGCACAGGGCAAAGACTGCCATCGTAAAAGTCACAGGCTTGCCTCCTATACGCAGCTTGACTTCTCCCCAGTCAAACTCGCACTCATCTCCAGGCTCGTAGTACTGCTTGACGAATACATCCTTTGGCTTCTTTGACTTTTCAATCTTACGGCGTTGGATATACTTGCAGACACTGGAGTAGCTGATGTCGAAACCTTTCTCTATCAGCACACGGTGTATGTCCTGTTTTTTCAGGCACTGTTTACGCATGCCGGTCTGTCTGCGCTTAGTGTTTTCACTGAGCCAGTACTCTATCTCCGCACACACAGCCTCAGTCAGTTTAACGGGGCCCGTATTACGGGATGGATACTTTGGCCTACTTGCCAGACACATGTCTATCCCTTCTTCAGGATTAGACATCATCATGGCTTCATACTCCGTGATGTAGCGCTTGACAGTCTTCCTGCTTACACCTACTCTGCGGGCAATATCCCGCTGACTCAAACCATCTATACGATGGTAATGCAAAATTTGTTCTTTCTTGTCCATGTCTACCATGTTTTAACTAATTATACCTTACAGTGCTCTTATGAGTCACCTTATATATAACGTAAAAACTCTGGTCTACGTGGTACCCTTTTCGATTATTATAGTGGTATACTTTTCAATTACTATTTACAGACTATGAGACCTCGAAGGATGTGGAGCCTATTATCATCAACAGTGGTTTCAGGTCGCCGGAGGTGAATCAGAAATGTGGCGGGGCGAAAAACTCGAACCATCTGACGGGGTGCGCAGTAGATATCCACTGTGCGGGGAAGGAACAGGCGATACGCTATGCCTGCATCCTGCTGGACATCGCGGATGGTAAGAAGCTGGACTTTGACGAGCTCATCCTCGAGAAGCGCGGCACCACCATCTGGGTACACTTCGCGGTGCGACCCAAGGGCAACCGCCGCTACGTGGACTTCTAAGGACACAGAAACGAAAAACGACTCGCGTGCACTAGCAGAATAGGCCACCTATCTGGTAGACAAGTGCAGAGACAGCCCACGCGACAGCAGTGGTATAGCATGCAGCGAAACCGGCCCAGCGCCAGGAGCCGGTTTCGTTTTTGATGGCTGCGATAGTGGCGATGCAGGGGAAGTAGAGTAATATAAATATAAGGTACGCGTAGGCAGCCAGCGGCGTGATGCCGTCTCTGAGCATCAGCTGGCGCAGATGGGTATATCTCTCATTGTCATCGCTGAAAGTATCCTCGTCGCCAAAGGAGTCATCACCGCTATAGAGTACACCGATAGTAGAGGCCACAATCTCCTTGGCACCGATGCCGGCCATCAGCGACACATCGAGTTTCCAGTTGAAACCCTGAGGCGTGAAGACGGGCTCGACAGTCTTGCCCAGACGTCCCAGATAGCTCTGTTCCTGTTGCTGCTGAGGTGTGAGTGCGTCGTTGTGAGGGAAGTACTCCAGCGCCCAGACGATGATGCTGGCCACGAGAATGATGCCACCCATCTTCTTCAGATACTCCTTGCCTTTCTCCCATGTATGACGGGCGATGGCCTTGCCTGTAGGCCAGCGGTAGGGTGGGAGTTCCATCACGAACGGCGTGTCCTCGCCCTTCATCACCAGCGTAGAGAAGATCTTGCTGACGATGATGGCCATCAGGATGCCGACGGCATAGAGCGAGAGCATCACCCACGACCGATAGGCCACAGAGAAGAAGGTGCCCGTGATCATGATATAGATCGGCAGACGGGCGGAGCACGACATGAACGGCAGCACCATCATCGTGATGATCCTCGAGCGGCGGCTCTCCACAGTACGTGTGGCCATCACTGCCGGCACATTACAGCCGAAGCCCATGATGAGCGGGATGAACGACTTGCCGTGAAGTCCCATCTTGTGCATCAGCTTGTCCATGATAAAGGCTGCACGGGCCATATAGCCCGAGTCCTCCATGAGGGAGATAAAGAAATACAGGATGAGGATCTGCGGCAGGAAGACGATGACAGAGCCTACGCCGCCGATGACGCCGTCGACGAGCATCGCCTTCAGCGGTCCCTCAGGCATATTGACACTCACTTTGTCGCTTAACCATCCCACGAACCATTCTATCCAATCCATCGGATACTGTCCTAATGAGAACGTGGTCTCGAACATGATGAACAACAGCAGGAAGAAGATGGGGAATCCGAAGTATTTGTGCGACAACACACCGTCGATGAGATGGGTGGTCTTATAGGTGTCTTCCTTCGTACCGGTCTTATAGCCGGCCTCCTTCAGCGCACCGTTGATAAAACCGTATTTGGCATCCATGATGGCGGTCTCGGAGTCGTTGCCGGTCTCTTCCTTTACACGGGCAGAGGCTCGGTCGCGGGCGTTCGTCAGATCGTGGAAGTCGTGCATACGCTGCTCTCCGGCCATGTGCTTGCCGAGGTAGTCGAGTACCTGACTGTCGTGCTCTAAGAGTTTCAGCGAGAGGTATCGGGTGGAGTAGTGCTGGGTGATATGCTCATCGGCCTTCAGGTATTTCTGGATATGGCTGATACCGTCCTCGATCTCATGACCGTAGTTGATATGCAGATGTCGTGACCACTTGCTGGCACCTTCATACACCTGAATGACGGCACGGAACAGGTCCTTGACACCTTCACCACTCTTAAAGGATGTCGGGACGATGGGAATACCCAACAACGTGCTGAGTGTCTCGAGATTCACCTGATCGCCGCGGCGCTCAAACTCATCGTACATGTTCATCGCGCAGACCATACGGATGTTCATATCCACCAGCTGGGTGGTCAGATAGAGGTTGCGCTCCAGATTGGAAGCGTCGATGACGTTGATGACCACATCGGGCATCTTCTCCGTCAGGTGCTCACGGACATAGAGTTCCTCAGGGGAATAACAACTCAGAGAATAGGTTCCTGGCAGATCGACAAGATTGAACTCATAGCCGAAGAACGAGGCATGGGCCTCGGTGGCATCGACGGTGACGCCACTATAGTTGCCTACATGACCATGAGCGCCTGAGGCGTAGTTAAAGAGGGAGGTCTTGCCGCAGTTGGGATTGCCCACCAGGGCGACGTTGATCGTACGACGCTCCTTCCAGGCAGCATGCTGAAGATAGTCGTCTTTGTGGAGTGTAGAGTTTAGAACTGAGCGTTTAGAGTCTGCTGCCGCTGTTCCTTCGGCGGATGATACGGCGGTAGCAAACTCTCCACTCTCCACTGTAAACTCTCCATGACTTACCACTTCAATCATCTCGGCCTCGTGATGACGAAGCGATACTTCATAGCCCATCAGTTTGTATTTCACAGGGTCCTGAAGGGGAGCATTCAACAAAACCTCCACTTCCTGGCCTTTGATGAATCCCATCTCGATGATACGTTTGCGGAATCCACCGTGACCTAATACCTTGACGATAACACCTTTCTCGCCAGTCTTCAGCTCAGATAATTTCATAACCTTCTATGATTTTTCTGCAAAGGTACGAAATAAAATCATGCAACCCAGTTGCAACCCTGTGGTAGAAACCCCAAAATACCTAAAAATGGGGATGTCTTATGCTTCTGCTTCAGTCTCGAAGTAGTTCTCCAACTCGGCTTTTGCACTACCTTCGTTGTTGGGCAGGTCCTTGATGATCTGTCCTTTCTCCAACAGGGCGATACGTGTGGAGATGTCGATGGTGTGCGCGAGGTTGTGACTGGAGATGAGCAGAGTGGCCTTATTCTCACGGGCATAGTCAGTAAGCACATGTTTCAGGACATTCTGCGACGAGGGGTCGAGGAAGTTGAATGGCTCATCGAGAATCACAAGCTTGGGCTTCATGAAGAGGGCAGAGATAATACCCACCTTCTGTTTGTTACCAGCCGAGAGATTACGGATGAGTTTCTTCTGTCCGAACACCTCACCACCAGCCAGACGCTCGAAAGGCTTCAGACGTTCATCGACCTCCTCCTGCGTGATGCCGTTGATCCTGCCGAGGAAGGCAAAGAACTCCTCGGGGGTGAGGAAGTCAATGAGAAAGCCTTCGTCGACATAAGCGCCTGTAGAATCTTTCCACATTTCGCTCTCCGCAGGATTAATGCCATCGATGCTGACAGAACCCTCATCGGGTTTCAGCAGGTCGAGCAGCATGCGGAAGAGGGTCGTCTTTCCTGCGCCGTTATTACCTACCAGGCCGAGGATATCCCCGTCGTTCACCTGGAACTCAGGGATATTACTGGCCACCGTCTCACCAAATGCCTTCTTCAGATTGCTTATGGTAATCATAATTATTAATCCTTAATTATTAATTGCTCATTACACGATTCCTTTTCCGTGGCAGTTCTTGAACTTCTTACCTGAGCCACAAGGACATGGGTCGTTACGTCCAGGCAGCTTGTCCTTGATGATCGGCGTGCGAGACTGTTGGGCACGTGTGTCGTGCTGAGCGGCAGCCTGCTGGTTGCGGTCTACCAACTGCTCTTCACCGATGTTCTGCTTCGACTCGGTATACTGCTGACGCTGCGTGCGCTGTTCAGGAGCAGCCTCCTGTACCTGCTGCACCTCAGGAATCTGGGCGCGGGTCAGGATTGAGGTGATGCGGTTGTACATCTCGTTGATCATCGCATCCCAAACCTTTGCTGATTCGAGTTTGAAGATCAGGAGCGGGTCTTTCTGCTCATAAGAAGCGTTCTGTACGGAGTGCTTCAGTTCATCGAGCTGACGCAGGTTCTCCTTCCAAGAGTCGTCGATGATATGCAACAGGATGCTCTTCTCGAACTCCTTGACAACACTCTTCGATTCCGTCTCGTAGGCTTCTTTCAGGTTACATGGAATGTTGAACATACGACGGCCATCGGTGATGGGCACCATGATACGCTCGTACATGTGACCCTGATTCTCGTAAACCTGCTGGATGATAGGCTGAGCCACCTGCTGAATACGCTCTGTCTTACGGTTGAAGTTACCGATAGCAGCCTGGAAGGCATTCTCGGTGAGTACCTCACGTGGCTGGTTGATGAACTCCTCGCTGGTGAAAGGCACCTCCATCGAGAGGATGTGCAGGAACTCTTCCTTGCAACCCTCGTAGTCATTGTTGTCGATGATGTTCACCACACGGTCCCAGATGATATTCGCAATATCCATACCGATACGCTCACCCATCAGGGCGTGACGGCGCTTCTCGTAGATAACGGTACGCTGTTTGTTCATCACGTCATCATACTCAATCAGTCGCTTACGGATACCGAAGTTGTTCTCCTCAACCTTCTTCTGAGCGCGCTCGATACTCTTCGAAATCATCGGAGCCTCGATCATCTCACCTTCCTTGAAGCCCAAACGGTCCATTACGGAGGCGATACGCTCAGAGGCGAAGAGTCGCATCAACTTGTCTTCGAGAGACACATAGAACACAGAAGAACCTGGGTCTCCCTGACGTCCTGCACGACCACGCAGCTGACGGTCTACACGACGGCTTTCATGTCGTTCAGTACCGATGATGGCCAGACCGCCTGCAGCCTTCACCTCAGGTGAGAGCTTGATATCGGTACCACGACCGGCCATATTGGTGGCGATGGTGACGGCACCCTTGCCATTGGTGCTCTGACCAGCGAGAGCTACGATGTCGGCCTCCTTCTGGTGCAGCTTGGCGTTCAGCACCTGATGGGGGATACCCTCACGCTTTCCGGTCTCGGGATTCACGTACATATCGAGCATACGAGAGAGCAACTCTGAGATTTCCACCGAAGTGGTACCGATCAGCGTCGGACGTCCGGCATTACGCATCTTAACGATTTCCTCGATGACAGCCTTATACTTCTCGCGGGCAGTCTTGTAGACACGGTCATCCTGGTCATTACGGATGACAGGACGGTTGGTGGGGATCTCCACCACATCGAGCTTGTAGATATCCCAGAACTCACCAGCCTCGGTAGAAGCCGTACCAGTCATACCGGCAAGCTTGTGGTACATACGGAAGTAGTTCTGCAGAGTGATGGTGGCAAAGGTCTGTGTGGCAGCTTCCACCTTCACATGCTCCTTGGCCTCGACAGCCTGGTGCAGACCGTCACTCCAACGACGACCTTCCATGATACGACCCGTCTGCTCGTCGACGATCTTCACTTCACCGTCGATCACCACATATTCGTCGTCCTTATTGAACATACAGTAGGCCTTCAGCAACTGCTGGAGGGTATGTACGCGCTCACTCTGGACGGCATAGTGTGCCATCAGTTCGTCTTTCTTGTCGAGACGTTCCTGGTCACTCAGACTGGTGTCGGCCTCAAGGGCTGAGAGTTGTGAGGTGATGTCGGGCAACACAAAGAGTTCTGAATCATTGACCTGTTTTGCCAACCAACCTGTACCCTTATCAGTCAAGTCACATGAGTTCAGTTTCTCGTCGACCACGAAGTACAGAGGTTCAATACACTCCGGCATACGACGGTTGTTGTTCTCCATGTAAATCTCCTCGGTCTTCAACATACCGGCCTTGATACCCTCCTCAGAGAGGTATTTGATAAGAGGCTTGTTCTTAGGCAGAGCCTTATGTGAACGGTAGAGTGACAGGAATCCGGCATCGAGCTTTTCCTGACCTTCTTTCTTGTTTCCGGCCTCAATGAGTTGGTTACCGGCTGTAATCAGACTCTTGGCGTCGGCCAGATACTGTGTGGCCAACTGACGCTGTACGCCTACCAGGCGTTCTACCAGTGGCTGATATTCCTCAAACATCTGATCGTCGCCCTTAGGGATAGGACCAGAGATAATCAGAGGTGTACGGGCATCATCGATCAATACGGAGTCGACCTCGTCGACGATGGCGTAGTTATGTGAACGCTGTACGAGGTCCTGTGGCGAGATGGCCATGTTGTCACGCAGGTAGTCGAAACCAAACTCGTTGTTGGTACCGAAAGTGATGTCTGCCTGATAAGCCTTACGACGAGCCTCGGAGTTGGGCTGGTGCTTGTCGATACAGTCAACGCTCAGGCCATGGAACATATAGAGCGGACCCATCCACTCAGAGTCACGCTTGGCCAGATAGTCGTTGACGGTCACCACATGAACGCCATTTCCTGTGAGGGCATTCAGGAATACGGGGAGGGTAGCCACGAGGGTCTTACCTTCACCGGTAGCCATCTCTGCGATCTTTCCCTGATGGAGTACGACGCCACCAAACAACTGCACGTCGTAGTGGATCATTTCCCATTTCAGGTCATTGCCACCTGCTGTCCAGTGATTATGGTAGATGGCCTTGTCGCCATCGATGGTGATGAAGTCTTTCTTAGGGTCACCAGCCAACTCGCGGTCGAAGTCGGTCGCGGTAACGATAGTCTCCTCGTTCTCGGCAAAACGACGGGCGGTCTCCTTTACGATGGCAAACACCTCAAACATCACCTCGTCGAGAGCCTTTTCGTAGATGTCGAGTACTTCCTTCTCAATCTTGTCAATCTGTGCGAAGATGTCGGCACGCTCATCGATGGGCGTATCTTCGATGGTTGCCTTCAGTTCGGCAATCTTGTTTTTCTGCTCTGTGGCAGACGACTGTACTTGTTGCTGTAACTCCTTTGTACGTTGGCGGAGTTCGTCATTGCTCATGGCCTCTACTTTTGGCGTGAAGGCTTTTGCCTTCTCTACGAGAGGCTGAATCAGTTTCATGTCCCTCGATGATTTGTCACCAAACAATGACTTTAAAATACTGTTGAAATTCATATCTATTTTTATTGTTATTTCTAAAACGGGTGCAAAGTTACTCAAAATTTTCCAATTTCTCATGGAAATTCCGAAAATTATTCGTAACGCCCAAAGCTATCTGTGTAAATCTGTGAAATCCGTAGCCTAAAAGAGCGGCTCCGCTGAACAGGCGTTGGGTGCCCTGATGCGTATCGTCTTGGCAATAGTCGGTGCGATACGGTCTGTGGTGACATGTGTCTTAACCTTTTCTGCGATGATTCCTGTACCGTAGAAAATAATCGGGAATTGTGTGAATGAAGCCTGTGACAACTGGTTCTCCTGCGTGTCCTCATTCAGAAGTCTCCAGCCTGGTGAGACTTCAATGATGATGTCACCATTACGTTCAGGATTAAAGCTGTTGCGGACTTTCTCTATCTGCTGGTTGTTGCCGCTTAACAGTTGCAGGGCTGTGTAGACATTTCTGGCACCAGACATCTGGGAGATAAACTCCTGAGCCCGTTGACAGGCGTCTGTGAGGCTGATACGCTTCGACTCCAACAACTTGTGGTTCAGGAAAATCTGGTTGCTGAAACAGGTCTCGACATATCTGCCTTGTCCCCAGATGGCCCCGAAGTACATATTGAGCAGATTACCGGTGCGATTGATGTAGAACGTTCCTGTTGGAATATGGTATTTCTCGTAATCTGCACTTTCTTCATCGCAGTAGCCAGTGCTTGTGAGGACAAAGAGAATATTCTCTGCACCTAGTTTCGACTCGAGGTTCTTGATGAGTTTTGACAACTCACGGTCGATCCTGACATAGGTGTCCTGCAGTTCCATCTGACATTCTGACACAGGCTTATGGGCATAGTTGCCGGCATAGTAGGTCAGGTTTATCAGATCTGTCACACGGTCATAACCTACACCTTGGTTAGTGACACAGGAGAGCGCCAGTTCTGTAATGTCTCTATTGACGAGTCCACTGGCTTTATAATCAATGAATTTTTTTTCGCCTTTGAAGGTATGTTTGAATGGCTTTGGCTCTTCTATATGCTGGTAGTAATTAAATGAACCGGCCAGTTCGAAGACGGGTTCCCATGTCTCTTTCTTAATCTTAGAAGAAATGGATTGTAAGTCGTTGAAAGCCAATAACCATGTCGGCATTTCATTTAAGTAATACTTTGATGTAGACCAAAGTCCACTATGGTCATCAATCCAGAAGGCTCCATCGGCCGCGTGACCAGCAGAGAGAATGGCGGCATCCTTGTTGGGTGCGATGGTAAAAATCTTTGCTTGTCCTTTGGTGGCAACCTTCAGTTCATCACCCAAAGTAGACACCATCAACTGTACTGGACTGTCGACACCTTCTTTCTCCGGATCATCGGTACAGTTCATCGGTCTCAGGGTCTCTTTATTCAGCCAGCGCTCTCCAACAATACTATGATAATAAGGTGAGACACCGGTGACGAGCGACGAAATGGCAGAGGCTCTGTCAATACGGCTGAAGTTATATGAGGCGTTCTCATATACCAGTCCTTGCGAGAGCAGTCGTTTGAAACCGTCGCTGCCGTAGAGTGGGGAAAAGGCCTCGAGATAGTCTGAGCGCAACTGGTCGATGGTGATGTTCACCACCAGCCTGGGCGCGTACTTAATCTTTTCCTGTGCCGAGATCTCCATTTGGAAACCCAGCACAGTCAGCAACGTGATATATAGATACCTATTTTTCAAAACAGTTTTCCTCTTTTATTTGATATGATACGTAACAGCAAAGATAGTGCCACAAATCCCATGCCCTCGGCATAGCTCTGGAAAAAAGCCCCGACGGCGAAGAGTCCGAGCATCACGAATTGGAGTATCCACCAACGGCTGGCCTTACGTTTGAAGACTGCCGGAAGGAAGAACAAGGGTAAGGGATTAAACAGCAGGATGTTCAGGTTGAGCGTTGTCGTCGGATGCTGTGAGAATAGCATGACAGTGAGGATACAACCAGCAAGTCCCTGAACGGTCATCAGCAGCATGTCCCAGTATTTGAACGTCTTTTTCCTTCTCCATTCTATCCAGAGGATGCCCACCGACAACATGAGCAACAGAATGGACACTTGTGTGGGCGTCAACGGAAAGTCGGGTTCGATCATCTGAACACCAGGAGGCACGGGCGTACGCTGTTCCTTCACCAAAGGACGGTATTCGCCGTTGACATAGATCTGAGCCGTCAGGAAGTCTTGCATCAGGTTCATGGGCAGGAATTCCTGTTCTTGGCGTCCGGTTTTCTGGTCTGCTTTGATACCCAACAGCAGGTCGATGCCGAATTTATTCCAGTCGTGGTTTCTGTTGCATTCTCGTACCATTTCCCTGAAAGTAGGACTGTAGTCTTCGCGTTCCTGATACAGTACTTCGCCCTGAATACAGGCCTCGATGACGTCTCGCGGACGTGTCGAGCAGTTGTCGTAGAAATAGTTGTAGCGGTAGACTTTATTTTCGGGTCTCAGATTCTCTTGCAGAGCGGCTTTAAGACTTCTCTTTTCTGCACCTGTCAGATTCAGCACCTGTTCGGTAATGCTGCTGCCCCATTTCTGATAGTTGGGCCAGAAAACGCTGTAAGGATAACAGGCCAGTTCGTAGTCCGTCAGTCCGAACACAAACCGTATCTCGAAATAGGGCTTGTTGAAATTGAACATGCCCCAGTTAAAGACCCAGTCTTTCTCTCCTTCCTCAGGATGTTGTTTCCTCATATCATGCCAACGGATAGCTGCATGACCATAGAGGCTGTAGACCTCCTCGTGTGGAGAACAGATGAGCAGACTGACCTCTACAGAGTCCATTGGATCAATTTCTGTTACCAAACTGCCGGAATTGTCCTGAACCTCATTTTGGGCCATAATCGGGTTTATCCCACTGATTATCAGTAAGATAATACCACTTAGTAGTGTCTTAAATACCTTTTTAAAATGTTTCACGATGCAAAAATAACTTATATTTTCGAAGAAAAAGCCATAACTTCGGTTTTTTTTTGATAATTTTGCACGCGATTTCAAATATTTGAAAAAGAAAATTGAAAACAGACCATAAATATATGAAGAAATTATTGGGTTGTCTGCTGTTGGCAGCAGCTACCACTACGGCCTTTGCCCAGGGCAGCACCAACTCGCCCTACAGTCAGTATGGATTTGGTGAGATAGCACCTGAAGGTGTGGGCTTTAACCGTGCGATGAACGGCCTGGGTGTAGGCTTCCATCGTGGTAATCAGGTGAATCCCCTTAACCCAGCGTCCTATGCTTCCGTCGACTCTCTGACGATGCTCTTCGACATGGGACTCTCCGGACAAATCACGAACTTCAACGAGAATGGCGTGAAGCAGAATGCCAAATCAGGTAGTTTTGATTACGTGTTGGGTGCCTTCAGGGCTTGGAAGAATGTGGGTGTCACTTTTGGTGTCTTACCCCTGACTAACGTGGGATATAGTTATTCCTCATCGTCCTTCCTTGCAGATGTGCAGACCACAGTTGGTGAGACCCATAAAGGCGAAGGCGGACTCCATGAGCTCTTCCTCGGTGCTGGATGGCGTATCGCTAAACCGCTTTCTGTCGGTGTTAACGTGGGTTACCTGTGGGGTGGCTACGAACGTCGGGTGACGACAGCGAGCAATAGTGCCATCAACAGTTTGTCGAAGGTCTATTCAGCCGATGTAAACAACTATACTCTCGGCTTTGGTATCCAGTACGACCAAAAGATTGGCAAGGAAGACCTACTTACCGTTGGTCTCACCTATGATTTAGGTCATTCGTTGAAGGCTGATGCCGAGTGCTTGATTATCAGTACAAACTCGTCTATCACCAAGGCCGACACCTCTCGTTATGTTTGTCCAGACGCATTGGAATTGCCGCATAGTTTTGGTGCAGGCTTCTCTTATACGCACGGTACTAAGTTGATGTTCGGTGCCGATGTCCGTACACAGCGCTGGGGTAAGGTGAAATCCCCGGAATATTCTCAGGGCAGCTATATGCTGAAGGATGGGCTGTATAAGGACAACTATAAGTTTACGGTGGGTGGCGAGTATTGTCCGCGTTGGAACAGCCGTCGTTTCATCGATCGTATACGTTACAGATTCGGTGCCGGCTATTCCACTCCTTATTATTATATTAATGGTAAGGATGGTCCCCGTCAGATCAGTCTTTCTGCCGGCTTCGGCATACCAATCATCAATGGCTACAATAACCGTTCGATGCTGAATATCAGCGCCCAATGGGTGAATAATTCTGCTGATGGCTTTATCAAGGAGAATTCCTTCCGTCTGAACATTGGTCTGACGTTTAACGAAAAGTGGTTCGCTAAGTGGAAGGTCGAATAATCATTGCCGTTGCAGCAGCGGCGGCAATCCTCAGTTGTACAGAGCCTGTCGAACATACAGCTCCTGCCATCCACGATCGTGACTCTGTATCGGTGATGACCTCCTATGGCGTCAACACCCTTATCAGCGACTCTGGTGTCATCAAATACAAGGTTGTCACTGAGCGGTGGGATGTGAATACCGTCAGGGAACCTAGCTGCTGGACCTTTGAGAAAGGTGTGTTCTTCGAACAGTTTGACCAGCAGTTCCATGTTGAGGCATACGTTCAGGCTGATACGGCTTGGTATTATGACCAGAAGAAACTCTGGCATCTTCGTGGAAGAGTTCGCATCCGCAATGTCAATGGTCTGCTCTACGAGAGTCAGGAGCTTTGGTGGGACGGTCTGAAACATGAACTATATTCCAATGTATTCTCGAAGGTGACGACACCCGAGCGTACCCTTCAAGGTACTTATTTCCTGAGTGATGAGCGGATGACTCATTATACGGTCAGCAACTCCAAAGGCTCGTTTACCACTGAGGATATTGAAAAGAAAGAAGAGTCGCAGTCGGCACCTGGCGATACCGTACAACAGCAGCCTGAGCCGATGCTCCGTCCACAGACTCAGAAACATGCCCGTAAAACTAACCCAGATTAATCATGATCGATCTGATTATAGCCCTCTTGGTGACCATACTGTTCTCTGGATTCTTCTCAGGGATGGAAATAGCTTTTGTCTCCAGTAACCGTATGTTGGCAGAGATGGACCGTGAGAAAGGCGGACTTTCGCAGCGCTGTCTGACGATATTCTACCAACATCCCAGTCATTTCGTATCGACGATGCTCGTGGGTAACAATATCGCCCTTGTGGTCTATGGTATCCTCTTTGCCCAGATCTTCGACCAGACGCTCTTCTATTATCTCAGCGACGGTATGCGAGTGACCGCCGACACGCTTTTGTCTACGGTGGTGGTGCTCTTTACGGGCGAATTTCTGCCGAAGATGCTCTTTAAGAACAATCCTAACTCGATGCTCACCTTCTTTGCCATTCCCGCGTGGATCTGCTATATCCTGCTGTGGCCCATCTCGCGCTTTGCCAATCTGCTTTCCAAGGGCATCCTGCGTCTCTTTGGCGTTAAGATGGCGAAGAACGATGATGACAAGGAGTTTACTAAGGTCGACCTCGATTATCTGGTGCAATCCAGTATTGACAATGCGAAAGATGAGGATGAGATTGGTGAGGAAGTCAAGATCTTCCAGAACGCCTTGGAATTCCCTGATACGAAAGTACGCGACTGTATGGTTCCGCGAACGGAGATCGATGGCGTCGAGGATACTTCTACCATTGCTCAACTCATGCAGACCTTTATCGAGTCCGGACATTCCAAGATACTGGTTTATCACGAGGATATCGACCATATTATCGGCTATATCCATTCCTCCGACATGTTTTCCATTGAACATGGGCCAATGACCATTGACCATATTGACCATTTGGTTCGTCAAATCTCCTATGTCCCAGAGACGATGCTCGCCTCGAAACTCATGAAGCAGCTGATGGCAGAGAAACGCTCGCTGGCGGTCGTCGTCGATGAGTTCGGCGGTACTGCAGGACTGGTGTCGCTCGAAGACATCATGGAGGAAATCACGGGCGAGATAGAGGACGAGCACGACAATACCAAACATGTGGCCAAACAGATTGGCGAACATGAGTACATGCTTTCTGCCCGTCTGGAGATTGAGAAGATCAATGAGATGTTCGCACTGGAATTGCCGGAAAGTGACGAATATATGACGCTCGGTGGACTTATCCTACACGAATATCAGTCGTTTCCGAAACTGAACGAGATCGTCCGTATCGGCCACTTCGAATTCAAAATCGTCAAGAATACCGCGACAAAAATCGAGTTGGTCCGATTAAAAGTGGTGGAATAAGTGAAAATTCTCCAAAAATTTTGCTCAATTCAATCCTTTTTAGTAATTTTGCACGCGTTTTTAGGCATAAGAACAAAAGAACAAGAAAAATATAAAAAAATAAATTAAAAAATGGCAGCATTAGGAAAAATCAGAAAAAGAGGCTTGACCCTGGTGATTATCATCGGTCTTGGCCTTTTCGCCTTCATTGCTGAGGAAGCTGTTCGTTCTTGCGAAGCTACCCAGAATCAGCAGCGTCAGCAGATTGGCGAAGTGTTAGGAAACAAAGTTAACGTACAGGACTTCCAGGCTCTCGTAGACGAGTATCAGGAGGTCATCAAGATGACTCAGGGTCGCGACAACTTCTCTGAGGAGGAGCTCAACCAGATCAAGGATCAGGTTTGGAACTCTTACATCAACGAGCAGATTATCAACAATGAGTGTGAGAAGCTCGGTCTTACTGTTACAGACGAGGAGCTTCAGAATATCATGAAGGAAGGTACCAACCCTCTGCTCACACAGTCTCCATTCGTAAACCAGACGACAGGTCGTTTTGATGTGACCATGCTCACCAAGTTCCTCAGCGACTATAAGAAGAACGCAGGTAATTCCCAGGTGGCAGAGCAGTACGACCGCATTTACAAGTACTGGCAGTTCCTCGAGAAGCAGCTCCGCACACAGCGTCTCACCGAGAAGTACCAGTCGCTCATCGCCGGTTCGCTCATCTCTAACCCCATCTCTGCCCGCAAGGCTTACGAGGGTCAGAACATCGAGAACAATATCATCCTGGCCAGCTTCCCCTACAGCGCTATCAACGATAACGACGTAAAGGTGAGCGATGCTGACCTGAAGGCCAAGTACAACGAGCTGAAGGAGACCTTCAAGCAGACCGTTGAGAGCCGTGATATCAAGTATGTCGACTTCCAGGTGGTAGCATCAGCCGCAGACCGTCAGGCTCTGATGAAGACCATGACCGAGGCTGCTGACAAGCTCGAGAGCGGTGCCAACCCCGCTGAGGTGGTTCGCAAGGCTCAGAGCCAGTTCCCCTATACCGGCATCGCAGCTACCAAGCGTGCTTATCCTTCAGACATCGCAGCCAAGATCGACTCTATGGCCGTAGGTCAGACCACACGTCCGTTCGAGAGCAAGAGCGATAACACCCTCAACGTGGTGAAGCTCATCTCTAAGGCTCAGGCTCCTGACTCTATCGAGTACCGTCAGATCCAGATCGGTGGTGCAACCGTTGAGGCTGCCAAGAAGACTGCCGACAGCGTCTACAACGCTCTGAAGGCCGGTGCTGACTTCGAGGCTCTCGCTAAGAAGTACGGTCAGGACGGACAGAAGCAGTGGCTCACCTCTGCCATGTACGAGAACTCCAGCACGATGGACGAGGAGTCGAAGAACTACCTCAACAGCATCCAGACACTTGCTGTCAACGATGTGAAGAACCTCGCATTCACCTCTGGTAACATCATCCTGCAGGTTACAGCCCGCAAGGCCATGGTCGACAAGTACGACGTGGCCGTTATCAAGCATACTATCGACTTCTCTAAGCAGACCTACTCTGACGCTTACAACAAGTTCAGCCAGTATGTCAGCGAGAACAAGACACTTGAAAGTCTTGAAAAGAACGCTGGTAAGTTCGGCTTCCAGGTTCAGGAGCGCAAGGATCTCTTCAATTCTGAGCACAATGTGGCCAATCTCCGTGCCACCCGCGAGGCTATGAAGTGGATCTTCGATGCCAAAGAGGGTCAGGTTTCTCCACTTTATGAGTGTGGTAACAACGATCACCTGCTGGTGGTTGCCATGACCAAGATTCACCCTGTAGGCTATCGTGACGTCGATGGTGTAAAGGATATCCTGAAGGCAGAAGTTCTCCGCGACAAGAAGTTCGACCAGATTAAGGAGCGTGTGTCAAAGGTGAAGTCTATCGCCGATGCCAAGGCTGCTGGTGCTAAGGTCGACTCTGTCAACCAGATTACCTTCTCTGCTCCTGTCTTTGTACAGGCTACTGGTGCCAGCGAGCCCGCCCTTTCTGGTGCTGTGGCCGCAGCTGCTCCTGGCAAGTTCTCTGCAACAGCTGTGAAGGGTAACGGTGGTGCTTATCTGTTCCAGCTTCTCAACAAGGTGGAGCGCGATGGTGCCAAGTTCGATGCAAAGGCTCAGGAGAAGCAGCTTGCCCAGCGTGCCATGCAGGCAGCTGGCCGCTTCATGCAGGAACTCTATCAGAAGGCAAATGTGGTGGACAACCGCTACCTGTTCTTCTAAGCATAAGATTCAAGCAACATAAAGAAGTCCGGCAGATAACTCTGTCGGACTTTTTTTAATTCTAACATATTGAAGAGAAGTTGGGAAAAAAAATAACCCTGTAAATCTATGACTTACAGGGTTGATTTGTAGTCGATAGGGGAATCGAACCCCTATGCCAAGATTGAGAATCTTGTATCCTAACCATTAGATGAATCGACCAGCATTTCAAAGATGCTCTCGCAGAGAAATCCCCTCGGCTGCGGAAGGAGGGGGATTCGAACCCCCGGTACGGGAACCCGTACGGCAGTTTAGCAAACTGCTGGTTTCAGCCACTCACCCATCCTTCCAAAAGGACCCTGGAGTCAGAAACCTTGGGGTTATCTCCTTGATTGCGGGTGCAAAGGTACGCACTTTTTCTGAAACTACCAAATCTTTCTGCAATTTTTTTCGAAAAAAGTTATTTAAAGGCAACAATGCCTGTTAAATCCTTGTCGAAATAGAAGGTTTTTGACAATCCGAGACTGTCTTCACCATATTTCATACGGATATAGAGCAGGGTAGTACCCGTACGTTCAGCGGTGAATTGGAAGCCTTTCTTGAAGAACGGATCACTCATGGCCCGTGAGCGCAAGACCTGCAGCAGTGAGTCGGAAATGACCTTGGTAGAATCGAGGTCGGAGAATGAGGTGATCTCAATCTCTTCCTTGGCGTATGTCTTTACAAAATCCTTGACCATGTTCTTGGCCTCATACCGTTTCCCGCAGGATGCGAGAAACGGCAGAGCCAATATACCTATTATAATATACGCGCGCGAGAGTCTCATTGCTGCGGTATGTTTTTGAGTACGTCGAGCAGATGATCCCACACCATCTGTACGGTAGGGATATGCAGACGCTCGTCGGGCGTATGTACAAAGCGGAGGGTAGGACCGAAGCTGACCATGTCGAGGTTGGGATAGCGCTCGGAGAAGAGTCCGCACTCGAGTCCGGCGTGGATACCGCGAACGATAGGATCTTTGCCGAACAGTTTCTTATAGGATGCCACCACAATCTCCTGCAGCTTCGAGTTGGCCTTCATCTTCCAGGCGGGATAACCGTCGCTGCTGATGGCCTCGGCACCAGCCAGTTCAAAGACTGCCTGGATAGTGGCACACATATTGTCGAGGTTCGACATCACATTGGAGCGCTGGCTGCTCAGGATGTCGATGGTCGTCTCAGACGTGTGGATGCTGGCGATATTGCTTGATGTCTCGACCATACCACCGAGAGCTTCGTCCTGACAGATGGCGTAGATGCCGTTGTCGACGGCCTGTATGGCCCAGATGAAGTTCTTGGCGACAGCAGCTTCGATGACGGGCTCGGCATCGGTACTCTCCATGTTCCAGACCATCTGTGTATCAGTAACGTGGAATTCATCCTCGACTTCTGAGGCGAAGACATTCCAGTCTGCACGGACATTCTCCTTGAGGTCGTTGGGCACGGCAATCACGAAGTAGCCATCGCGAGGAATGGCGTTGTGCAGCTTGCCGCTATGGAACTGAGCCAAGCGGATACCGTCGTAGCGTCTCATCGTCTGGAAGAGGAATCGTCCGAGAATCTTGATGGCATTGGCGCGCTTTTTGTTGATGTCATCGCCGGAGTGTCCACCGACAAGACCTTTCAAGGAGCCCTTCATGAAGAAGCTGCCAGCAGGGGCCTGCTCACGGCTGAAGGTGAACTTGGCTGTGGTGTTACGACCACCTGCACAACTGACGAAGATCTCACCCTCGTCCTCAGAGTCGAGATTGATGAGGTAATCGCCGGTCATGAAGCCAGCCTTCATGCCTTCGGCGCCAGAGAGGCCTGTTTCTTCATCACGCGTGAATACACATTCGATGGGGCCGTGCTCGATATCATCAGAGGCAAGGATAGCCAGCTCGATGGCACAGCCGATGCCATCATCGGCACCCAGCGTCGTACCCTCTGCGGTCAGCCACTCACCATCGACGTAGGTCTTGATGGCATCCTTGTCGAAATCAAACTCCACATCGACAAGTTTGTCGCACACCATATCCATATGACTCTGCAGGATGACGGTCTTGCACTTTTCCATGCCCTTGGTGGCAGGCTTGCGGATGATGACATTGCCTGTCTCATCAACTTTCGTGTCGAGGCCGTGGCTCTCACCCCAGTTACGGAGATAGTCGATCATCTTCTCTTCGCGCTTGGAAGGACGCGGAATTTCGTTAATCTTCGCAAATTCTGCAAAGACAACTGCTGGTTTTAAGTCGTTTTTATTCATTATTAATTCTATTTTTGATTTTATTTTTGGTATATTGCGCTCTTATTCGTACCTTTGCAGCCGAATTGCAACTGCAAAAGTACAAAAAATGATTGAGACTCTGCTCATATCGACGTTAATAATTGCTATCGCGATGGTATTTTTCCTCGTGAGGGTACTATTCGTCAAGCGTGGCGAGTTTAAGTCTCAGCATATTCATGACTCTGAGGCGATGAAAGAGCGTGGCATCCACTGTGTGATGGATCAGGACCGTGAACTCCGTGCGAAGAGTCGTTTTACCGTCAGCGAAAGAAATAATTAATCATAAAAAATAGACGAATGAAAAAGTACATTTTCTCAGCACTGGCCATCGCCGCTATGATGGTATCGTGCAACAATGCCGCTCCCAAGATGGACGAGCAGCCCGCAAGTTCTGACACTGCCGCTTCTGGTATGAAGATTGCTATCATTGAGGTTGACTCTCTGATGACCCAGTACACCTTTGCCAAGGACTACAGCGTAACCCTGGAGCGTAAGAGTAACAATGCCCGTAACACATTGACTCAGAAGGGTAATGCCCTTCAGGCAGCAGTCAACAATTTCCAGCAGAAGCTGAATAACAACGGTTTCCAGAGCCGTGAGCAGGCTGCCTCTGTGCAGAATGCCATCCAGCGTCAGCAGAACGACCTGCAGGCCCTTCAGGCTCGTCTGGAGAACGAACTGGCTTCTGAGACGGCTAAGTTCAACGAGGCTCTTCGCGACTCTCTGCAGAACTTCCTGCTGGTCTATAACAAGGACAAGAAGTACGACCTGATTCTCTCTAAGGCTGGTGACAATATCCTTTACGCTGAGACGAAGTATGATATCACACAGGATGTCATCAACGGTCTGAACAAGCGTTACAAGCCAGCTGCCAAGAAAGCCGACGAGAAGAAAGCTGACGACAAGAAGGCCGACGACAAGAAGGAAGAAGCCAAGAAATAATTTCAGTGAGGCGATGTCTCCTACTCGTGATGCTGCTGATGTCTCTGACGATAGGGGCAAAGAGCAGCATCCGTTCTCCGCAGGTGAAGTCACTCCAGGTTGTTGTGAACCAGGACTGGCTTTCACCTGCTGTCATGAGGTTGGGTAGCGACGACGTCCTCAACGTATCCTTCGACGAACTCTCGCACGCCTATCACCGTTATATCTACAGAATCGAGCGTTGTGAGGCAGACTGGACACCCTCCGAGGAGCTCTTCGAGAGTGACTGGCTGGAAGGCTTTAATGATAATACTATCGATGACTATGCCAACTCCGTGAATACTACGGTGGCGTATACCCATTATCAGTTTCAGATTCCTAACGACCGTTGTCGGCTGAAACTGAGCGGCAACTACAAGATACATATCCTCGATGAAGACAACGATCAGGAGGAGGTGATCGTGGCAGAGTTTATGGTGACTGAACAGTCGATGCGACTGGATATCAGTGTGTCGACAAATACAGATATAGACGTCAATGCCAGTCATCAGCAGGTCTCTATGGGACTGTCTTTTGGTAACATCATCGTGAACAACCCAGAGGAACAGATTCAGACCGTAGTCAGACAGAACGGACGGGAAAACAATCAGAAACAGAATGTCAAGCCCAATATCAAGAACTATGCTCATGGGATGGGGTTGGAGTGGACCTACAATCGTGACCTGATTTTTGATGCTGGTAATGAGTATCATAAGTATGAGGTTTTGTCGGTCGACCATCCTACGATGGGCATAGATTATATCCGCTGGGATGGTGAGCATTATCAGGTTTTTCCTTTCATCAGTGAGCCGCGACTGAACTATATCTATGACGAGGATGCCGACGGTGCATTCTATATCCGCAATAGTGACAATTGGGAGAACGCCACAACGTGTGACTACGTTTGGGTGAACTATCGTCTTCAGGCCCCAAGACTTGCAGAAGGTCATGTGATCATTGACGGCAATTGGACGACTGACGATAATCTCTATAATTACATGATGGACTATGATGAGGACAGCGGCCTGTATACCGCCCGTCTTCTGCAGAAACAGGGTTACTATTCTTATCAGTATCTTTGGCTGAAGCCTGACGGAACAGTCCGTCCCTTACCCTCTGAAGGTAATTTTTACCAGACTGAAAACAGATATCAGGCCTTTGTCTATTTCAAAGGCATTGGTGAACGCTCCTGGCGACTCACGGCTTATAGGAACGTGCAACTTAAATAAACTCCTTAGGCGTTTTTTTGTATTTGTGGAAGAATGAGGCGATGAAGAAGTTGGGTGTAGAGAAACCACACTTCCTGGCCACGTCTGCGATATCTGTGATCTGACCATTCTCCAAGAGATCCTTGGCTCGGTTCAACATCACTTCCATCACGATAGGACGCGGATTCTTGTAGATGTTTGAATTCATGAGCTTGTAGAACTCCTGAACAGGCATGTTGGCGGCAATACTCAATTCACGCATTGACAGATCTTTCACTTTCTTCTCGGAAACGATGGGGAGAATGGTGATCATCGTCTTGACAAATTGTGGCGTAAATTCCTTGGCAACGGCAAAGTCCTGAGCGTTAGAATCCTCTGCCAGAGGCTCCAGGAACAAGCCCTTGCCGGCATCGCAGCGATCGGCAAAGGTCTTGATGCGTCTGATCATACTTTGCTCCCCAGCATTACGACGGGCCCTGAGATTGGCGTTCTTGACATACAGATAGACCACGTAGAAGAGCATGAGTAACTGCACCAGTCCGAGAAGGGCCAGAATACCTGTCGTACGCCACCAGGGTTCATTGATCTTGACAACCCATTCATACGGTGTGGTTTCCCATTGGTCGGGCAGCATCGATGACTGTACCTCTATGTAATAAGTGCCAGGACGTAACGATGCCAACGGCAAGTGCAGTTGTCCTCGACTGTCGACCATTCCCTGTGAGTTGTATGGCGTATAGGTCTTCCAGTTTCCCGGCATGTCAGGACCTTTCACTCTTACGCGATAATATGTCTGCTGAGGTCGGAAATAGTTGAGACCGGAGAATGTCAAAGAGACGCTGTTCTGGTTGTAGTTCAAATTAATCACCTTTGTTCGCGGAAGAGCCTTCTCAAGGATGATTTTCCCGTCTAACTTCTGATCAGGTTTGACATCATTGCCATTGACAAACAGACGGATGAGCTTCGGATAGATTTCAAAAGGCATCTTGTCTTTGATGGTTACCATTGAGTCGGGCGCAAATGCAATGACATGGTCGAGGGCCTGCATGACAATCTCTCCGTTGGGTAAACGCATTGAATGGCCATTGACAAACGATTCCTTGGGTATGCCGTCCCATTCGTTATATCGGCCGACATAGTGTACTTTATTGTCTTTTATGATTAAACAACAGATGCCATAACTTGTTCCTACCCAGATGTTATGTGCGTTGTCCTCCTCAATACAGTGAATGACATTGTTCAGCAGGCCATCATTGCGGGTAAGGAGCTGCGGCAACTGGTCATTCCTCGATTTATAGAGCTGGAGACCGGAAGATGTTCCGACCCAGTCCCATCCTCTGGAGTCACGGAAAACGCAATTGACTTCTTTCCCACGATAGGTTGAAACAGGTTTGATGTTCTGTTCCAGCTTCTCATAGAGTTCCATAGCCCGACTGTTCGTCCAGGAATAAGCCTTAAAAGGTTGTGGGTAAGGACGGGAGTAGAGTAGTCCGCGTTTCTCTGTACCGACCCACATACCACCTTGACGGTCAAACTCGATGGTGTTGATGTCTGTCACAAGATCTTGTCCGGACATCATACGAAGTGTCTCGATGTGCTTCAGTTTTCCTGTGGCAATCTGGTATGTCCAGTAACCATAGGCGCACGGGATATATAGAATGGAGTCCTTCTCCTTGAGGTTGCTGAGGTAGTATGGGGTATTCAGAATAGTACTCCATTTTTTCGCTTTGAAGTCGAAACGTAAGAGAATGGCACCCTGTGAACCGTTACGAATCTGATAGAAGACATCTCCAACCTGACGGGCCAAAGAGGTGTTGCCATACTTTGGTTTTTGTTCAGCTCCGTAAGCAGGATAGGTCTTCAGAGGTTTCTCTTTATCGAGGTCATAGAGGTCTAACTCACCGTTCTCGTAGAAAAGCAGCAGGTTCTCGTTGCCGTAAGTCATCAGGTCTTGCAGGTTGTGGTTCTTGCGTACCTGATAATATTTCTTATTCTCTGAACAGAACAACCCTTTTGCTGTCAGCATCCAGACGTAATTCCGTTGGTCAACGAAGATGTCGAGCACCTTGTCGTCCATACCCATTTTATGGAATTCATCCTCAATGTTGTCGACAAATGCTTCCTTGATCAGATTGACACATGTAACGGTATGGGTCTTCTTTAACCAAAGGTGATGATATAGGTCGAAATAGAGGTGGTCGTTTCCATTGTAGTTGGAAAGGGGATAGAGGTTTTCTGCGGTGGGGTCAATATAGGTGAACTGCTGTCCGTCGTAGAAATTAATCTGTCCCATGGTGGTGATGACCATACGTCCAGTCTTTGTACAGTTGATGGTCTGAGCACTATTGTCAGCCAGACCGTTTGCTGCGTTGTATACTTGAAAGGTACGTTCCTCTTCTGCTGCCGTATTCATCACATTCAGCAGCAAGAGGAGAAAGGTAGAAATAGTATGTCTGAACCGTATGTTCATACAGGGTTTTATGTTATTGGGTACAAAGATAGGAAAAAAGTGGATTATCTCCAAATATTTTAGCCAAAAAACAACATATTCATCAATTACTTCCCCACGCAATATCTATACAGTGTTGATAATCTGTACTTTATGAGTTAAACCGTACAAATGAACTTTGGGAAATGGAATTTCGCGATTCCCATCCCTTTAGTTCATAGGCAGGTCTTCCACTAAACTCG
>JAEEGJ010009934.1_pt1 | contig 25114 bp, 25 predicted proteins | sample 8958761 | NCBI WGS metagenome assembly JAEEGJ01 (sample SAMN16246546, study PRJNA631951) | gut metagenome | biome: gut microbiome; feature: rumen; material: RS-attached | host: Bos | place: Iran: Karaj | collected 2018-10 | reverse complement strand
CTGATGATCGTAAGCCTTAAGTGTAATTCTCATTACCTGATTTGCCATAAAAAAAGTCGCCTCCTTTTCGCACTTTTATATACAAGTACGACAAGCGGTGACTGTACACTCTCCCGTGTGTGTCCTATGTCTTAACACAAATTAAGGCCATAGAATCCCTACACGTCGTTTCTGCCTTGGGTTAGTAGGCAGACTTAATTGTCTGTACAGTGACTTGTCGTCAGTTTGTTTGACCACATCAGTGGTCTCTAGACATTCGCTCCACGGAAAACCTGCTTAACTGGATGAAAGCAGCAACCTCACGCTTCATAGCTATCATGTCACAGCGTATATGATTGTAAGATATTTTAAAAGTATATGCAACTACTTTTTATAAATTAATGACTTTTATCGTAAAATCAGCGTTTTTAGCCAGTCTTTCTTGATGTTTTTTAACATTAATACGCAACTCACAAATTCTGCACCATCCAAAAGCTTCTTTATATTATAATAGGACGAAGGTGTCATAGGTAAATCTTGATATCTTATGAAAAGTTTAGTCAAAAGGAAAAAAATATGTGGATTGCAAACGGATGGAAAGATTATGAGGTCATAGATACCTCTTCAGGCGAAAAACTTGAGCGTTGGGGCGACTATATGCTGGTAAGGCCCGATCCTCAGGTAATATGGAAAACGGATAAAAAACATTTCGGATGGAAAAAATGGAACGGCCATTACCATCGCAGCAGCAAAGGCGGCGGTGAATGGGAGTTCAGAAACCTCCCCGAAGAATGGACTATTAATTATAAGGAACTTACTTTTAACCTCAAGCCTTTCAGTTTCAAGCACACGGGACTGTTTCCCGAGCAGGCTGCAAACTGGGATTGGTTCTCTTCATTAATAAAGGAAGCGAATCGTGAGATTAAAGTTCTGAATCTTTTTGCCTACACAGGCGGAGCCACCGTTTCCGCTGCAAAAGCAGGCGCTAAGGTGACACACGTAGACGCAGCCAAGGGTATGGTAGCCTGGGCAAAAGAAAATGCGGCTTCATCGGGGCTTTCGGACGCCCCTATTAGATATCTCGTTGATGACTGCGTAAAATTTGTAGAGCGCGAGATACGAAGAGGAAACAAGTACGACGGAATAATAATGGATCCGCCCTCATACGGAAGAGGACCCAAAGGAGAAATCTGGAAAATTGAAGACTCAGTATTCCCTTTTATCGAACTGACATCCAAGCTTTTGTCAGATAATCCTCTCTTCTTCCTTATAAATTCATACACAACAGGTCTACAGCCCGCCGTATTGTCATATATGCTTCATACCGTACTCGATCCCATCCATCCCGGAACAATCGAAGCAAATGAGATCGGACTTCCCGTTAAATCAAACGGACTTGTCCTTCCCTGCGGTGCAAGCGGACGCTGGACTGCAAAGAATTGATGCGCGCAGGTCGCATCAATAGCGGAGCGTTTTTTATCTAATAGAAATTTCCTATTCAATAAAAAGCACAACCCCCGTATAGCTCTTTTATAAGCACTACGGGGGTTGTTATATAAATAAAATCTCCTGCACTATTCTTCTTCGCCGTCAATCTTACGACGAATCTGCTGCATTCTCAGATCAAGCTGATTGATAAGATCAGCACTAAACTTAAGGTCGTCTGAAATAACTTCCTGATTGATATTGTCTTTTTTATATTTCATCTTATGTTCAAGACTCGCCCAGAAATCCATGGCTATTGTTCTGAACTGCACTTCGACTTTCATGTACTCTTTTTCCTGAACAAGAAAGATCGGAACCTCTATTATGAGATGAAGGCTTCGATAGCCGCTCTTCTTGGGCTTATCTATATAGTCTTTTCTCTGGAGCACCCTTATGTCATCCTGATTTGCAAGACAATCCGCCAACATGTAAATATCGTCCACAAATGAACACACAACTCGTATTCCCGCAACGTCCGATATATACTTATCTATATTCTCAATAGAAAAATCAACTCCCTTGCCGTTTAGCTTATTGTATATGCTAAGAGGAGTCTTGATCCTCATCTTTATTGCTTCAAAAGGATTTCTGTTATTTCTAAGAGACAATTCCTTGTTTAATACATCAAGCTTGGTACGAACTTCAAGTAGTGCACTGTCATACTTCATCATAAGAGTACGAAACTCTTTTACCTGGTCTTTTTGCCTAAGAAGATTCTCGAGGTCTATTAAAGTAACGTCATCCCAATCATCGTTTTTATTGTAGCTGATCTTTGAATAGTCAAAATGCTCTGCTGCCATAAAACTAACTCACTTTCATGTATTTCTTATATTGTCAGTATATCAGCATACGTTAAACGCAATATGAACGATTTATAAAAATTCTACAAATCTTTGACATAGTTTTTTTATAAAAGATCACAGGAATTCTTGTATCACACATCTATCCCAGCATGCCATAAACATTGCAAAAGCGATCATCGCAAACATGACCAGCATAGCCGCTTTATCATAGACCACTTTGCTTTTTTCAAAGCTTGAAATAAGTATCTCAACGCCCACACCTATCAATATGATCGGCCACAGTCTTGTTACCATGGTAATCTCAAAATATCCAAAAAAATTAAGAATATAAGCGGCTCCCAAAACTATAAGAGTAATCCCCGCAGTTATTGTACCGACTCTATGTATTCTTACCGTTTCCATCTTTTACCTCCCGCTCAGAATGATCGTACTTTCAAAATACAAGTCAATTATTTTCTTCGGACACATCGGAAATTCCAAGCTCTTTCTTTTTTCCCTTGATAAGTCTGATTCCAACGTATATAAACGCTACCGATATGACGATCTGCGGAACGTTGTACAATATTTCACTAAAAGCGCGCCAGATATCTGCAGAGACATAATTAACAATAATATCGCGAAGGGATTCCAAAATATTGTCCCACAACGCACTTGCCCCGGCCAATATAAATGCTACAGCCAAAACTCTGCGAACCTTTTCCTCTTTTATCTCAAATTCTTTGGGAAGTCCGAATTCCGTCCAGATATACCTGTCCTCCATTCCCATCAGGATATTTCCGCTTAACCTATACATATTCCATGCATGAAAAAAAGCATAGAACCAGGTTACTACGGCAAGTCCGGCCGCAAGTCCCGAGAGCAGTGAAAAACCAAACATTACCCCAACGCAAAACACCATAAATGTTGCCATCAGCGATACACCGTTTTTCATAAATCCCATATACATCTCCACCGCTCCGGGTATAAACGAGAAGCAAAAAACAAAAAATCCGTTTCTTTTCTTATATTCCATCATCAACCTCCACATCACCAGCAAAAATGCTGTATATTTTACTTTTTATATCATCTTTTTTCTTTAAGATTTCATCCCTAAAGGAAACATCTCTTTGAAAATCTGTTTTATCCATTGAACAAAAATCTCTATTTGCAACAGGAACGCCGGGAACAATGAACATTACCACTATTGCTGCAGCAACAGCGAGAGCCACTTTCAGGCTGTATAATCTGTATTCGATTATCTTTTGTTTTTTGGTTTTCGCGATATTACCTGCTTTGTCTGCAGCATCAACTGCATCAAGCACTTTTTTCTGAAGATTTGCAGGCGCCTTGGTCATATCATTAAGCTCAACGTCCATGATAAGCTTCTGCAATTCTTCATCACTCAGATACTCATGACTCATGCCAACAGTTCCTCCTTCCTGATTATTTTCTTTAACATCTCACGTGCTCTGTAAATATGGGACTGCACCGTTTTAAGAGGTATCCCCCTCTCAAGGCTCAGCTCTTTTGCGGTCTTGCCCCGGATAAAGTGACCGACGGCCGCAGATCTGTACGGCTCATCAAGTTCATTGCAGCGGTCAAAAAATCTTTTTTCCACATCCCTTGCAATGTACGTTTCAAGCGGTCCGTCCCTGCCCACATCCATGGAAGCCTCGAGCTCATCATCGCCCACCGCCTCTTCTTTCATTTCACTGCTTCTTAAAAAGTCGATACATTTATTGCTCGCGATCCTGCAAAGCCATGCCTTTTCATTCTTTCCGTCAAAATCATCAAGATGACTGTATGCAGCAATAAACGTTTCCTGCGTGATGTCCTCCGCGGTAAAATAATCACCGGTAAGTTTAAGGCAAACCGAAAAGACCAGATTTTTGTACCGATCCATAAGTTGTATTAACTTTTCTTTCGAATCAATCTTCCCCAACTTACCCTCCTAATTTTCTCTCTTCATATAATATAACGATTCAAACAGAAAAAAGTCTGCAAACTTTTTCAAAAAAATTTGCAGATTCCAAAACTTCCAACCGATGGCGTGCAGATGCAGTATTTTTAATGCGTCATCTCAAAACATTATATTGTCCCGTGAGATTGGATAAACATATGCTGCGCTTCATAAACTCACAAATGCACCAAAGAATTTTCCGACTGTCTGTGCAGACAGTCGGAATTTCTAAGGTGCATCTGCTCAGACAACTTCGCGCAGCATATATCCAATCTCCGGGCCAATATAATTTCGATGAAAGCATTAAAAATACTGCATCTGCACGCCATCATAGGGTTGGAAGTTTTGCTAATCCTTACCCTTAACCCGCATCAGCTGTTTTCAGCGATATAGTTGCTGACTCTGTTCTGAATGACCTCGGCAACCTGCTCAGCTGTTTTTTGTCCGGCAAAAAATGTCGATGCTTCCTCCAGGACAATACTTGAAACCTGCATATCAATTCCTGCATTTGTGTTTATGGAAACGGCATAGTCATAGAACTTCTTGATATCATCTTCTGTCAGCGGATTTATCTTTTTCCACTCTCCGCTTACAGAATCGTACCATTTCGCCCGCTTGTTGCTATCGCTTGCCTCAACGGCAGCTTCGTGAAGCTCTTCTTCAAACTTAGATTTCACCGAAGAAAAACCATTATCTGATTTCTTATCCGAAGTCATAAGCTCTCTGATAAGATCATAGATAACATCAACGTTTTCCGTCTTACTGTTTACGGCAAATGTTGTCGTATTAAGCGCAGCCAGATTTTTTCCGAGGTTATTTGGAAATCCTACAAGCTCAACATCACCGGCAAGTTGCTTTGTCTCGGCATATCCCCAAATATTCCAATAATTCGCAGCATAGAATATACTTTTTCCCGCAGCAAAATCATCAAGAATATCATCTCCGATAACATAATCGACAGGTTCTTCATCGGGGAACTTATTGGCAAAATTCAGGAATTCCGTAAACTCAGGCGTATTAAAATTACACTTTTTACTCTTAAGATCAAAAAACTCATCTCCATACATCATCCAGAAATATTCGCAGATCTGATCTCTGGTGTAATATGAACCAAACGCCGTTTTATAATCCATACCTTTACCGGTTATCAGTTCATCACAGTCCTTATAGCTCAAAGTCTGCTTTCCGCTTGCGTTTTCGGATTTGGTTGCAAATGTAGAAATGTCGAACGTAGGCATAAATGTATAAATCTTGTCGTTATACTTCATCATCTCTTTTATATTCGGAAGAATCTCTATATCTCCAAGCGGTCCTCCGTTTTCAAAAGCAGCCGAAAGATCGAGAAGAGTCCCCTTATCGGCATATTTCCTTACAGATGATTCAGCGCCCGAAAAGCATATAATATCCGCAGCTTTGCCCGATGTGATATCAAGATTAAACTGCTTTTGCAGCTGTTCAAAATCATCATAGAACTCGCTGTAATCCAGTATCTTGATTGCATACTTATCACTGGACCTGTTAAAATCCATGATCTGTTTGACAATATCCCTGTCAACATACATACCCGATAAGGTGATGACTGTTTTATCACCGACATCTTCCGGATTTACCTTTGTAAGCTTCACAAGAGAGTTGACCTGTTCATCACCTACGGAAGTATCCGCAATTATTTCTTTTTCATTTAATGCAACGAATCCGGCCTGCGAATTCATTTCATCAGAACTTATGGATGCATCCCTGAAATCAAGCAGTTTCACAAGTTTATCAGCTTCAATGTCGCATTTATAGATCCCATAGTCATCTTCTGCATACAGATTACCCGCTTCATCATCAAAAAAACTGTAAATGCCGAGCTTCTGAAAACCACTTAGCTTTTTATCCACCTTATTGTTGTCTGCATCGGCTATCACAAACCGCCCTTCGTAACTGCTGTCATCAAAATAATTTATAAACAGCTTATTGTCCGCAAGTTCATCAATACTCAGGATTCCGCCCATACCACTCATGTTATTTCCATCCACAAGGATTTTCAGGCCGTTCTGCTCATCGAAAGTCTGAACCCCGTCCATAGTTCCGCATAGAAGCCCGTATTTATCCGACCATGCAAAACACCTGATAAAGAACGGATCCTCGTCAAACTCTTTTGAAAAATCATGTTTGTAAGCTATATTTCCCGTCGGCTCAATCTTTTCAAGAAATGAACCGTATGAACCATCGTCTCCTTTGCTTTCTTTATAAATGACGTAAGCATTTCCGTCTTTATCAAAGGTGCCTGTGACTATGTAATCGTCCTTCCCACCTCCGATCTCGGCGAAATTTACATCCGATCCGTCCGGGTTAAAAGACATATATTTAAACGGCCCTGCCTGAGTCTTACTTACAGCAAGGATCTTATCGCCGTTTCTGCCAAGTACATCCACGCTGTCGCCGGCTTCAAGAATATCTTTAAATTCCTCCTGTTTAAAAATGCAGTTCTTATCAATCTTTTTGGCATTCGCAAAATCCTCATCCGTAAGTTTCTTCTTACCACAGCCTGTAAAGGTCGTGACGCAAAGAGTACATGTCAGGATCACACTTATTGCTCTTCCAATAATATTTCTTTTACTCATCTCTTCTCTCCATTCTGTATACGCAACATTTTCGTTCCGCACAGCATCTGTATTACTGTATTAATTATCTAGTACAATAATACAATACTTCAAGAGAGATCCTTTTGTCAATATGTGTACAGAAAAAGGAACCTCACTTTTTAAGTGAAAGTTCCTCTCTGCATTTGCAATAAATCTATAATTTTATTTCCTTTTTTCATAGTTACACCCCGTAGGCCAGAACATTTGCTATCGCACCGGAATAAACCTCCCACTCCTGAGTCTTCTCCTTGAGCAATTTTCTGCCTTCTTTCGTAATGCTGTAATATTTTCTTGTCTTACCGAGATACTCTTGCTCGTAAACTTTGAGAACGCCTTTCTCCTCCAGACCATGGAGAAGCGGATAAAGCGTTCCCGCCTTAAATTCAAATACATTCTTCGATTTTTTCCTTAATGTATCGATCATCTCATATCCATACATGTCTTTTTCCGAAAGTAATTTCAGAACCAACATTGTACTGCTGCCTGATAAAAGAGATTTATCCACTGCCATTTTATCCTCCTTGAAGCGCGACAAAGGCGCTAATTTATCTATACTAAACCTTTCTCTAATTATCTTTTAAGGATTGCAATCTTTTTTCCTTATTGCTCCGAGCCTTAATATCAACATGCTGCGGATAGGCGTCCTTATATTTGTACACGCTTATCAGTATCCCCAAGAATACATACGAGATCACAATATTGTTATTAGATATGAATGGGAAAAAAGATGCATAAAACTCCGGAACAATTCCGAATCCCACAACGATATTGGCAATAGCATTTACCGCGATCCACATCATGCAACCGCATCCCATGATCTGTCCGAGCTGGTTCTTGGACTTTGCCATACTGACAAATCCAAAAACGATCAGCGCTGCCACTATCATCACAACCGCAAGTCCTATAACCAGTCCCCAGGTCGCCGAAATATAAGTCAAAACATAACTCCCCGCAGGAGAATTTACACATCCCCTTGACTGCATTGATGCTGCGCCGCCCCAAGTATATATTTTCCCTTCTCCGAATATCTTCATTGAATCCATGATTGTTTTTATATCATTACTGCCACTTCTTATGAATCCGCCAACCTCAGTCCGGATAAAGTAGACCAAATAAAATACATAAGCCAGCCATATAGATATGATTGAAGGAATCTTTCGCACTTTTATCCAGCCTTTTCCTATTGCATACGTAAGCTGAATAAGCATACTACCTACAACTATAAAGGCACGCATATTATAATACCTTGTTGATACAAACGGTATGAGCCTTGGCACAAAAACCCAAAGAAGAGCCTTTATAAGTCCCCCATACGATTGTCCTCTGTATTTGTAGAGAATTCCTGCATATAGAGGAATCAGCAAAAACATCAATGCAAAAGAAACGCTGACACAACCATTTAAAACCCCCATCAGTGATTCCAGTTGGTCATAATATAATGTTTCTCCGTTTAATTCACTCTTATCCGCTATCAGTCTATAAAACTTATAACTTCCGTAGTACGCAATCAGATATCCCGCCACCAATACAGTTGCAATCACTTTGGAATACTTGGCAACAGTTGTGTAATCCACAAGATACATGAAAAACATTGCGCCAATCCCCAAAACAGTAAAAAGGATATAATATCTGTCATCGGCTGAAAAAGGCGGCTCACTTATAGAATCGATCAATAGTCTGTCTTTCGCTATATAGGTATGGATTATTATTCCTATCACACCGACAAGCACCGCCACGATTATAACGCCCCACGCTATCTGCGGTCTGTGAACCCTGTCAAGTTCAATACCTGTGGCAACCGGATCTCCCATATCTTCGACGGCTCTTTTCTCTGCTGCCTCTTTATCCATTCCATCTGAAACATTTGCTTCTATTTGATCTTCAATGTGAGACTTAAGCTCATCTTGTATCCCCTGATGAGCCTCACGGAACCTAACTTGTTCCAATAGTTTTTTTATGTACTCTTCCATTGTTACAACCTCTAGCCCTCTGTTAATCCAACAGCAGTTCTGTCATCCTCCAAAATCTCTTGCTTTTGCACGAAGCCTTACATCTACATGCTCCGCATATGCGTTCTTGTATTTGTATATGCTAAGTATTATACCAAACATCGCATATGACGCCAGCAAAATTAATCCGGCCACCTTAGAATACTTGGCGATTGTTGTAAAATCTATAAGATAAAATAGCATCATTACAGCCACTCCAAGTATAGACCAGAATACAAACATGGTACCCTCTTGAACAATACAATTCGGAGTTATCTGTATGGCTAAGCCCCAACTTAACTGCTTTGACATAAAAATATGAAGTACCACAGCCAAGAATGTCACAGCCAATGTTGCTGCAACAAACTCCCACGCAAGCTGAGGTCTATGCACTTTATCAAGCTCAAGACCTGTTGCAACGGGATCTCCCATATCTTCGACAGCTTTTTTCTCCGCTGTCTCTTTGTCCATTCCCTCGGAAATATTTGCTTCCGCCTGATCTTCTATATGTGCTCTGATTTCATCCCCGATAGCCTTATGCGCTTTCTCAAAACGCACCTGCTCAAGTAATATTTTGATGTATTCTTCCATACAATCCTCCTTAGTGTGCTGACACGGTGATTTTTGATCAAATTATCATCGTGCCAATACACTAGCCTAAATCTTCTTCCCCTTTTTCCCCTTTAGCTATGCTATAATACTTTCTCATCTTCCCGCGGCAGTATTGCTCATATGAGTTGAGCGTCCCGTCGCCTTCGAGACCATGAAGAAGGGGATAAAGCATTCCGGCTTTCTTTTCAAAAACGTTCTCCGATCTCTTTCTTAGAGTTTTTATCATCTCATATCCGTACATATCTTTTTCCGAAAGTAATTTTAGTACCACTGATTCGTTATTTTCATTTTCATGAGACAGTTCTTCAGCCATTTCTTCCTTATCCTCCTTGTATCGTGCCATTTGTCATTGTGTCTTTATTATTTAGTCTTGCATTTCACGACTCGAGATTTTTGACTTACTGTAAATAGTTATGTCAATGTGCTCCGGATATGCGTCTTTGTACCTGTATATACTTAATATTATTCCAAGAAGAGCATAGGATGCGATCACCTTATGATCCGATATAAACGGGAAAAAAGATGTGTGATAGATTGAAGGTAATAAACCAAGTCCTACACCTATATTTAAAACTGCATTTACCGTAAGCCACAGCATGCATCCAATTCCCATTACCATTCCCAATTGATTCTTTGTTTTTGTCGTACTCACAAATCCAAAAACAATCAAAACAGCTACGAAGACAGCAATAGCAAATGCCAAGCCGCCCCCCAGAAGCGCTGCTATCTTTGTGATAACATAGCTCTCACGCCCAAAAAGGGTATCTCCCGAACTTATAAGTGACCTTGCAGATACTGTCAGCTTTCCTCCGAAGTAACACACTGTGCCGCTGCCAAAAGCCCTTACACCACTCAAAACTTCTTTTACCTGATTTTTGTAAGTGGTGGGAGCAGAAAACGCTCTGACAAGAGACATTTTGTGATTGCTTAAAGACCTGTTGTCATACATGAACCTGATTACGACCATAGGTATTATTGCAAATAAAGCCCACATCGAAACGATGGTCTTTGCCTTCGGAACCCTTATCCATCTTTTTTCTATTGCGATAGTAAGCTCTGCAAGCAGGCAGATTACAATTACCGAAGCCCTGAACTGCTGATATCTTCCGATTGTGACCAGACCGATAACTATTATCCAGACAAGTGCTTTTGCAAGTCCCTTATACTTCTCGCCCTTGTACTTGTAAATTATTCCCGCAAAAAGCGGAACAAGTAAAAACACTCTCGGTCCCGACCAACTAAAGAGTTTATATAAAGATTCATATATGTTTGGAACTTCGTCACCGACTGCCTGAAAACTCTCTATTTTTTTATATATCAAAGTGCTCATTGTGTATGAAAAAAGCAGTATGGCCGCTATTATCCTTGAATATCTCGCAACCATCGTATAATCAACAAGATACAAAATCAGCATTACAGCGATTCCGCAAACAACGTTGTATATGTAATATCCGGTGTCATTTATGCTGACATCCTCAAGCATGCTAAAAGCCGGATTGTACGATGTCGGGATCTTATCCAAAAAGAGCTTGATTATTATTCCAAAAATACCTACCAATATCCCAGCAACTATGACTCCCCACGCAACTTGCGGTCTGTGAACCTTATCAAGTGCAATTCCTGCTTCAACCGGGTCTCCCATATCTTCGACAGCTGTTTTTTCCGCTGTCTCTCTGTCCATTCCTTCCGATATATTGTTTTCTATCTGGTCTTCTATATGCGATCTGAGTTCGTCACCTATTGCCTTGTGAGCTTTTTGAAATCTCACTTGCTCAAGTAACATCTTTATATATTCTTCCATACTAGCCCTCCATCGCCGATGCTTTTCTCTCTTTTCTATATACTATATTTTCTCTCTTATCTTTTCCCGCGGCGACGCTGTAACACTTTCCCTTTTCCCTACAGCATTTTCATGTATCAGACTGCTTTTCTCTCTACAGTTTCCGGATTGCTCCCGCAATCCTTTTCTTGTTCTTCTTTTAGTTTTTTACTCAATTTAGTTTTATCACTGTCTATATATTTATCTCTCGTTTGTTGTACATTCTTTTCTTCTTTTCGTACAGAATCCTCGGTACACATTCCTTCGATACTTGCAAGTACGTCACTTCTCATATCATAGCGATCGCCTGTTATACAAAATATACATAACCACACAAGCAAAACAGCTACCAAGAACATCTGACATAAACCTATGCTATTGCCAAACACTATTACCGAAATTAATGCTGACATAACGTTTGCTCCTCCTTAATATTCTCAGTACATCTCTTTTTCTATATCTATCCTCTACTTATATCTACATGCTTCGAATAAGCATTCTTGCCGGCAGACTTATACACCATAAGCCAATACGCTTGCAATTGCGCCGGAATATTCCTTCCACTCCTCTGTCTTGCTCTTTAAGAGCTTTCTTCCTTCCTTGGTGATACTGTAATACTTTCTTGTCTTACCAAGGTATTCCTGCTCATATGATTTGAGCATTCCTTTCTCCTCAAGTCCATGAAGAAGGGGGTAAAGAGTACCTGCCTTAAATTCAAAGACGTTCTGTGATTTTTTTCTTAAAGTGTCTATCATTTCATATCCGTACATATCTTTTTCCGAGAGTAGTTTTAAAACCAGCATTGTACTGCTACCTGTCAAAAGAGACTTATCTACAGCCATATTAACCTCCTTATATATTGAATCCTTATATCGCAAATCTATATATATCGTTCATCTACATACTATATCGGGTTTCGATACATGTCAAGGGTAATATTTTTTTTAAAAAAAGAACCTTGCCTCATTTTTTAATGAAACAAGATTCTCTAATCATTCTATAAATGCCGCCATGTACAGCGGTAGTGTCATAATTCCGTTTTCTCCGGCGCCTATATTTCCATCAACAAATTTATATCCGTAAGTGATGTTATCGTTTTTCTCAATAATTGAATTGAGCGAATTTGCTCTTGCATTCCCGCTCTTTACTTCAATAGGTACGACCTGTCCATCTTTTTGAATTATTACATCAAGCTCTTTCTTTGTCGCCCCATTTTTATAAAAAAACAGGTCATATCCTTTTTTATGTAATGCATCAACAACCGCGCATTCATAAATACCGCCCTTTGAATTACCTGAAATAGTATTTTCTACAATGTGCTGTTTTAAAGAAAAATCTTTCATAGCGATCAGTAAAGATAAATCTGTCGTATACGTTCTGAAAAAATCATCCCTTGCATAATCGTCAAGATCATATCTTATATCAGTTACTATTCTGCTAAGATAAACCATATCGGCCCTGAGTAACCACTCAATACTTGAGTAATATTTCTGCGCTCTTGCACCCTTTTCAATTTCTTTATATTGAAATTTGTGATTTTCTTTATCAAGTAACTGCTTGGCAAGTGTAAGATAGCATTTCTCAGCCTTAACTTTTTCCTCAGCCGTAGCATAATGTGCTATATCAAACAGATAGCCCTGAAGAAGATTTTTCTGAACAGTATCTACTTTTCTAAAATCTTTAGTATCAATGTACGTTTGTACCGCTTCAGGCATACCTCCGACAGCAATATATTGCCTGTAGTAATCAAACATCCGGCTATTTACTGCAGCCGGAACAGGTTTCCGATCGGCAATGCAGGATTTCAATGACAGAATCATATCTTCCGAAATCCCAAGTCCCCAAAGAAATTCTTCAAAATCTAAGCCATACATCCTTTGATAGTCTACATATCCCACCGGATAAGATGAAGCACGCTTATAATCAATCCCAAGAAGCGAACCTGATACGATCACATCATATCTGTTATCGATAGCCCAAAATTTTAAAGATGTGATTGCCTCCTCGCACTCCTGGATCTCATCTAAAAAAATCAATGTTTTTCCCGGATCAATCTTCTTATCCGGATATCGGAAGCGAAAAGCCATTACCATATTGTCAACTGTCAGGTCTCCTGAAAATATCTCCTTCGCCGAAGGAGTCTCCTTAAAATTCACTTCCACAACTTCGTCGTAATTATCTTCGCCAAATCTTTCTATGATGTATGTTTTTCCTGTTTGTCTGGCTCCTTCCACGACAAGACATTTCTTTTTCTTGTGTTTTGTCCAATATTCAATCTGTTTCGTAGCCTTTCGTCTTAACATTTTTCCTCACCATCAACATTTTGGAATACTAAAATGTATCATTCATCAACATTTTAGAATAAAAAAATGTACACTCATCAACATTTTGGAAAGTATTAATGTGCTCATATCAACATTTTAGAATATTATATAACACTTATTCTAAAAACAAAAGGACTACTCAGTGTCTCGTTGGCTGTAATTTCAACCGCTTACACTCTTTTTTATCTCTCGGCTGTTCTCTTCCCATGATTTATACTTCTTGTCTCCGCGGTGGTCGGGAAGCTCAAATCTGTCTGTGATATCTTTTCCGAGATACCCTGTAAACTTCACTGCCCCATAATAATTAAGGTGCGATTCATCCATGAAGTCTTTTCCAAAATCAAGTCCTATCTCGTCGTAATCATGGTTGTAGTTTGTAAATCCGATATTATTCTCCTGCGCGATCTCTTTTAACCTGTTATATACAAGTTCCTGCTCATCGGTAACCACATACGGCGTCACGATCATGTACATATCGATGCCTTTTTCCCTCGTATAGTCGATTATCTTCCGAAGGTAGAGCGCGGATTTCTCAGTCAGATCTTCGCTGTTTGTCTGCGTTATCGTCGGCCTTGTCTGCGGCGTCACCTTGGTCATTGGCTTAAAGCCCTTAAAGTTCCTAAGATACTTATATTTTCTGAACGGATATGTGAAGTCATCTGCGGTAAGCCCGCTTAACCTCCCATGATAGACTGCAAAGCTTGGGAAAAACTCATAAAAATGCTCTTTTTCAACGCTTGCCTTAAACATCTCCATCTTATTTAGCGAAAAGCGCATACCAAGTGCATTTGGAAGCATCCATTTATACTGATAATCATCTTTTTGGAATGCAGGCGAATACATGTCAAGCACAAGAACCTTGGGCTTCTGCGACTTGCATAGTTCCTTCAGATAGTAATATGTGATCCAAAGCGGCTGCTCGGCGGCGCTGTAGTCATATGCCGAAATACCATAATCGTCCCAGAGCTTGCCCGTATCTATCGCATAGTGAACGTGACTCGATCCCATCATCACAACATCAACAGTGCCTCGCGGCTGATGATACATGGCTGCAGCCTGCATAACACCGTCGTCATTTTTTATACTCAAAACGCCGTCACAATACCATACGGAAAAGATTGTGACGATCACAAACAAAATCCTAAATCTATTGTCAAAAAACCTTTTTAACATCTAATCCCACCAACATGCTTTTTATCGCATTTTAAAAATTCACATACATAAAACTGCTTGCATTGTACCCCGGTCCATATATTCCAAGCAGCAGGATTGCCATGATCATTCCATACAAAATAGCATATCGTGCAACATCAGGAATCCCCTGCATAGCTCTTCCTATCCTCTTATCTTTTCTTGCTATCAGCAGATCGAGCGCAAGAACAACCACGCCATAGATCGGTAGTATTATATCTCGTCTCGATGCTCCGATATCTGCCGCCTGTGCCGCAAAAGAATCACCCCCGGACGTCATTGACAACATTCTTCCGACATAGCAGGCACCACTGCCAATATTTGGCGCACCGAAAAAAATCCATGCAAACGAAACAATCAAAAATGTGAAAACCATTCCTGCAACATTCATGATAGATGCCGGTTCTTTACCGGTCGCTCGCTTTCTTTTTGCTTCAGAATAAAGTCCAAATGCCATCACATAGAATCCGTGAAGCAGTCCCCATGCAAGAAAACTTGCATCTGCTCCGTGCCAGATACCACATATGATAAACACTATCGCGGTATTCAAAAATCTTCGTGCATTTCCCTTCCTGCTTCCCCCAAGCGGAATATATATATAGTCCCTAAGCCACCTTGATAGGGATATATGCCACTTTCTCCAGAACTCGCTGATATTCCTTGAAAGGTACGGAGCATGAAAATTCTCGGTAAGTTCTATTCCAAAAAGATTTGATATTCCTATCGCAACCGCACTGTATCCCGCAAAGTCGCAATATATCTGGATTGAATACATAATCATTCCAAGAAACAGCCATGCCGCTCCGAATCTTGCAGAATCATTTAATAATCTTGTTGTAAAAAAAGCCAGCCTGTCCGCCACAACCACTTTAAGGAAGTACCCGTAGATTATGGTCGAAAAAGAGATTGAAAAGCGCTTATTCTCAAATAATCTGACTCCCGAAAGCTCTTTTACCTGCACTAAAAAGGTATCGGATCTCTCAATCGGTCCGCTTACGAACTTTGGAAAATAGCACATATAAAGTGCGAAATTTATCGGATTCTTTTCCGCTTTGGCCTTACGTCTGTACACATCCACAATATAGGATATTGCCTGAAAGATATAGTATGAAAAACCGATAGGTAAAAGGATTTTTATAAGAGCATCATCCCGCTCTCCCCATCTAGCGATATTTTTTAGGGCAAAAAGAAGTACCGCACACAGCACAACGCTTGCCACTACCAAAATCTTCAGTGTAACCGCACTCTTATCTTTCTTTTTTTCTATGCGCTCAATGAGCTTATCTTCTGCGATTCCAATACCGTAAACTATCGCCGTTACCGCCAAAATCCATATAAATGAGCCTACATCAAGGTGATAAATAAATACCAGACTTGCCGCAAGTAATATCACTGCCCTTGCTTTTTTTATCAGATAGAACAATATTAATATTATTGTAACAAACAAAAATGTCTCAATAGAAAATGACATTGCCGCTTCCGCCTTCTTATATCAAAAAAATGACAGAACATGAAAATAAGGCATACTAAGCCCCCTCTTCATATTCTGTCACATATATATATTTCTTTTCACGACTCGAAATACTCGATTCCGAATAAAAAACCGACGTAATCCGCTTCATAAAAGCATTGCCTTTCAGCTATATATTGTAACCAATTCCATTTTGTATACAAATTATAGCATGACGTTTGTTACAAAAGCAATAACTATTGGTGTTTTTTCGCATTTTTCTTTGATAAAATTTTCTGCTAAAGCGGTAATGCCATTACTGATGCGCTCATCCCTTACTCCCTGCCCGGAAGTTTGACACCCAAAATCGCTGAAACCCAGTAATGGGTTATTTTTTTGCTCAAATTGCAAATTCTTGTATACCGTAATGCCGTATTGTGTTATAATAGAACTAGATATTGTGGAGGGTCTTACGGTGAGATTAAACAAAGTTAAATCTAAAAATGCAGTTTCTTATTACATCATCAGATCGGTCAGGAGGGATGGAAAGAATTCATCAGAAATAGTCAAAAAGCTTGGTACAGAAAAATCAATCCGGGAAATATACGGTGTGGATGATGTTGATGCATGGGCTAAAGAACAGCTCCGTATCATGAATGAAGAAGAGGCTGCTTCTGACCACAAAGTACTGATACCACTATCCACAGACAAGGTCGTTGATGCAGATGTACGCCTTGCCTTTAATGCCGGCTACCTTTTCCTGCAGCAGATCTATTATCAGCTGGGTCTGCCATCCATTTGTAAAAAGATAAAGAAAGACAGTTCCTTTGAGTATGATCTTGATAACATACTCTCAAGACTCATCTACGGAAGGATACTCTTCCCCTCATCAAAGCTCTCCTGTTATGAGCAATCGCAGGAGCTTATTGAGGAACCAAAGTTTGAACTTCATCAGGTATACCGTGCCCTTACCACACTTTCTGAGAATTCCGACATGATACAGGCAGAGCTTTACAAACGATCCCAAAAGCTTGTAAAAAGAAATACCGGTGTTCTCTTCTATGACTGTACAAACTACTTCTTTGAAATGGAACACGAAAACGGACTTAAGCAGTATGGTCCAAGTAAAGAACATCGTCCTAACCCCATAGTCCAGATGGGACTGTTCATGGACAAATCAGGGATACCTCTTGCTTTCTGTATCAATCCGGGAAATCAAAATGAACAGTTATCCTTGAAGCCTCTTGAGCAACAGATAATGCGTGACTTTGAATTATCAAAGTTTATCGTATGTACTGATGCTGGACTTTCTTCTGACGCAAACAGGAAGTTCAACAACTATGGTGAAAGAAGCTTCATAACTACCCAGTCGATAAAAAAGCTTAAAGCAGATTTAAAGGACTGGTGTCTCGCCCCTAAAGGTTGGGAGCTTGAAGGCAGTAAGAAAAAATATGATATATCAGAGCTTGAGGACACTCCGGAAAACAGAAAGAAGATTTTCTATAAGCAGAAACTTATTGAGGGCTATGACGAAGAACGGGATATAACCTTCGACCAGACCATTATTGTTACCTACTCTCTTAAGTACAAGGAATACCAGCAGACTGTAAGAAACCGCCAGATAGAAAGAGCAAAAAAGCTTATTGAAAAGCCATCTTCAGCTGATAGGCGCTCACAGAATGATGCAAAGAGATTCATAAAGAAGACTCCATTTACAAACGACGGAGAGATCGCAAGCAGGGCTATGTATGAGCTTGATGAAACAGCCATAGCTGAGGAATCAAGGTACGACGGTTTCTATGCCGTATGCACCAATCTCGATGATGATCCTGCTGACATAGCAAAGATAAACCACGACAGATGGGAAATCGAGGAATCATTCAGGATAATGAAATCCGAGTTTGAAGCAAGACCTGTATACCTGCAGCGAGACGACAGGATTGAAGCTCACTTCCTCACATGCTTTATTGCTCTTATGATCTACAGAATACTGGAAAAGAAACTCGGCGATAAATACACCTGTGAAGAGATAATAAGAACTCTCAGAAAAATGGATATGAGAAAAGTCGGTGAACATGGATATATCCCCAGCTATACAAGAACACAGGTGACAGACTCACTACATGAAAATGCAGGGTTCAGAACTGACTATGAACTGATAACCCCTAAATCAATGGCAGGGATAATCAGGAGAACAAAAGGGTTATAACACATGGTCCGCTTGTCGGACACCCTTAGTTCATATCCGCTTGTCAAACAGTCCTCATGAGTCATATATCTGTCAAGGCCGTAGCCGCGCAGCGGTGCTCTGCAGCCTTGACAGATATATGGCTCATGATAAAAAGGTAATCAAGCGGATATGAACTTGGTCCTGGCATAGATGCCCGGCTATCACATAAATTCAGAGGCTTGCCGCAGGCAAGGCTTCCTTTTCAAACAAGTTTACGCAGCATTACGCTTTTCGCGAGATAAAAATAAAGCCGTAATCCTAGATATAGACTGGGATTGCGGCTTTTTAGGTGTCAAAGACGGGATTATAGCATGACGTTTGTTACAAAAGCAATAACTATTGGTGTTTTTTCGCATTTTTCTTTGATAAAATTTTCTGCTAAAGCGGTAATGCCATTACTGATGCGCTCATCCCTTACTCCCTGCCCAAGAAACCTTGATATTTCCTTCATTGAGAGGTCTTTTAGCTCGTCCGATATCTCACTGAATTTCTCTTCATCAAGAAATCCTCTGCACCTGATATTAAGATCTGACACGCATCTTCCGGTTTTTTTATCAATACATATCTCGATTATGACTACGCCTGACTCCGACAGTCTCATTCTGTCGCAGATAACCAGGTTGTCAATCTTACTCTTTTCCCTGCCATCAATAAGTATCTCATTTAAAGGAATCTTTCCTACGATCTCGCATTTGTCCTCTTTTAGCTCAATAATATCGCCATTCTTTATGAGAAATACGTCATCAGACGATATTCCCACTTCCATGGCTATTCTCTTGGCTTCACGCCTGTATCTGTATTCACCGTGAGCGGGGATAACAAATCTTGGATGAAGCATTGTAAATAACAGCTTTAGCTCTTCGGCGCAGGCGTGCCCGGTAGCATGAAGATCCTGAAATTCTATTTTGGCTCCCTGCTCCTCAAGGCTGTTTATAGTATGGCTAAATTCAAGCTCACTTCCATGTATCGTGACCGAACTGAAAAGGACCACATCATTTTTCTTTATCCTGATGACGGGATTATTCCCTGCCGCGATCTCAGAAATACATTTTACTGATTCGCCGTGGTTTCCGGTAGTTAGGAATATCAGCTCTTCATCCTTACAATTATCAAGCATATCGTTTTCCACAAGCATATTATCGGGAATATTGATATATCCCAGCTTTCGCGCCGCCGAAAAGACATCAAGAAGAAGATCTCCTTCAAGTGCTATTTTACGCCCATATTTAAGACCGAGATTTATTATCTGCTGACCCCTTTCCATATTGGTCGCAAAAGTTACGATGATAAGCCTGTTTTTTCGATACATATTAAAAAACCTGTCGAGCTGATCGTTTACATATCGCTCCGATCTCGAAAAACCGCTTTGCATGGCGTTTGTACTATCAGATAAAACTGCCAGAACGCCCTTGGTTCCTATCGCCGTTAATCTGGCAAGGTCTGCCGTTTTGCTCATTACAGGGGACATGTCAAATTTAAAATCGCCTGTGTTAAAGATTATTCCTTGAGATGTATAGACTGCCAGCATAGCCGAATCCGGTATGCTGTGATTTCCTCTGATGAATTCGATCTTGAAATCACCTACAACTATTGTACTTCCAAACTTTATCGCTTTTGTCTTTACTTTTTTTATCCCAAAGTCCCGAAATTTCTTTTCCACCATGGCAATCGTAAGCGGAGTGCCGTAAACAGGCACGTTGATTCCGTCAAAAACATACGGAAGCGCACCTATGTGATCCTCATGACCGTGCGTAAGAATAATTCCTTTAAACTTATCGCTATTCTCCCTAAGATAGCTCACATCGGGTATTATCGCCGCAACACCGGGCAGATTATCTGGCGGAAAAGACATACCGCAGTCGATGGCGATTATGCTATCCGAAGACTCTATCAGAGTGATATTCATACCAATCTTGTCAAATCCGCCAAGCGGAATTATCTTAATACTGTCTTCCATCTAACCTCGTAATCCTTCCGTTATGCTCAATGTTTTTTATCACATATTAACATTGTATCATTTTCTTATAGTCATTTCCCCGATCATGTTTATGGAATAATAATCACGTATCTCCGAGAGATTATCTGTTATTCCAAGTATCCACATGAGCTTTGTAAGCGCCGCCTCTGCTGTCATGTCATGGGCTTCCATCGCTCCGATAGCGAGAGTTCTTTTGCCCGTCTCATATACATCCATCTTGGTGCCTTCATATCTGCACTGCGTACCTACAACAACCGCCATTCCGCCTGAAATAAGCTTATCAAGCGTCCCTATGAAGTCATGCTTTAAGAACGGCATTCCTCCGATTCCGTAACCTTCAATATATAGCCCTTTATATCCCTGGTCGGCAATTGATTCTATAAAGCTTCTATGCATGCCCGGGAACATCTTAACCATGCATACTTTATCAGAGTAGTTGTTTGAAAGAGTGAAAATACCTGTCCTTTCAGGCACGGCTGAAGTATCAATCTTCATTCCGAGAGAACTTATCGTCGCAATATTGGGGTAATTGATACTCTCAAAAGCATCAAAACTAAGTGCCCTTACTTTGGACGCCCTGCATCCAAGCATGACTTTTCTGTTGAACGCAACAAACACTCCGGGAATATTGCTTGCTGCCATATGTATCGCACATCTGCAGTTCTCCATGGCATCTGCAACGGGATTTGTTATTGATAACTGCGATCCCGTGATAACAACAGGAATTGCGATGTTTCTCAGCATAAAAGAAAGCATTGAAGACGTATATGCAAGCGTATCCGTTCCATGTATCACAACTATTCCGTCATAGTCATTCCTGCATTCGCTGATGCGCTGCGCAAGTGCCGACCAGTCATCCGGAAAAATATTTGCACTGTCCAAAGAGCAGAAATCTTCTATCTCAATATCCGTATCCCCCGAAACCATCTTCAGCTCTTTCTGCATATCATAGATTGACAAGCCCGGTATAAGGCCGTTCTTCTTCATAACCGAAGATAATGTTCCGCCTGTGTTGATTATAAGTATTCTCTTACTCATTGTTCTTTCCTTTTATTTCTACTTCAATTTCAAAAGTTGTGGATTCGCTTATGGAATCCTCCTATGTAAGAATAAAAAAGAGCTTGGAAAAGTGCAAGCACTTTCCAAGCTCTTTATAAAATCAGTGTTTATGCAATCCGATAAGAATTACTCTACGATTGTAGCAACCTTACCTGATCCAACTGTACGTCCACCCTCACGGCTTAACGTTAATTATATCTATTTGAAAAACCTTGATTCTACGTGGTTTCTGTTCGCATATATCTCATGTATTATCTTTTTATATACCAAGTATAGCCATCGAAAACTAGCTCTTGCTCCTTATCTTTAAAAATCGGAGATAAAGTATCCTTCATCCAGCTTCTAACCTGTGATTCATCCATCTCACCACTTTCAATTCTGGCATTAACATTGGATTGTATCATCATAAAGTCTATAAAGTCGTCCAAACAAAAAGAATGAATGAGTTCATAATTGATCTGCTTATACATTTTCAGGCCACTTATTAAGTCTGCATCAGTCCAAATATTCTCTTTACGCGGCGGCTTAGGGAATCGTTTCAAATACTCATCCTGATACCAACTTGTATATTCGGGAACATTCTTCATTTTATCTGTAATCCAGAAATCATAAATTATAATAAAACACCCATCTTTGGTCACTTTGATGAGATTTTCCATAAATTTCTTTTCATCAACCCAATTGACCATCCCTGCTGCTGATACCACATCATACTTTTCATCAGGTATCAAAGTATCTTCTGCTTTGGCAGTATAAAAACTATAGGCTTCGTCTGATCCATATAATTCATTGCAGACCTCTACCATTGATTCTGCAATATCTGTACCTGTCACATGCCTGCAAATAAGCTTCAGCGCTTTAGTTGACAGCCCTGCACCACAGCCAACATCAAGCCCATTACTGAATATAAAATCATCGGGCAAATCACAATCTTTTCTAAACCTGTCAATTACACCTTTATGTAACCATGGTCTTTTTGCGTACCCCTCGGCAATTCTTTTTGAATTAAATGATTCATTGTTCATTATTCATCCTCCGTTTTTTAACACTGTAGTTTCAAAATTGCAATCAATTCTTCTCCGTCCATATCCCCGGTCTCCATGAATCCAAAAGACTCATAAAGAGCTTTCGCCACCTTATTGTCTGGTTCATATGATAGCCAACAATATTCTGCTCTGCCACAAGGAAACGTCTTTATAAACTCAAGCGCAAGTTCTATTGCTTTTCTGCCATAGCCCTTTTGCTGATATCTCTTATCTATCATCAACCGCCAAAGATTATAGTTGTTGTTTGCAATTGCTGGAGCATCGTCCCAATAATCATCTTTGTCATATCCAATCATGACAAATCCCACAAGTGAATCATCATCATAAATCCCAAATGGAAATGCATAACCATTATTGGTAATAGTCGTGTAAGCCTCAATGATACTAACCTCATTAGAAGCGACGAATTCTCTCTGGTCTTCATTAACAGATAGTTTTAATATATCCCAAACATTTTTACCATTTATCTTCTCAAGTCTTAACATATAGTCTCTTCCCCAAGTAATTTTGAACAAGCATTGTGACATTGTTTTCCGTTTCAGCACGTCCATCTATATAAATCACAGGACAAAATAAATCAATTAGCCATTTCTTAGCATGATCATCAGACCTGGCCTCCACCATTTTAAAGAAACGTTCTTCACTCTCGTACAGGTCTCCTCCAGGTAGCATGCGATTTCCAAACTTATCATTGGAACGTTTTCTTACTCTTGCCATTCTTATTTCTTTTGGTATATCTATGTATACTGCCAGATCAAATAGTTTTTCTATCTGCTTACTGTAATTTCCACGAACTGAAGCAAGAACAACATCATCATTCTCTTCCAAGTCCTTTAACAACAGAGCTGCTACTTCTTCATCTGTTCTCTGAATACTGTATTCATATTTATCATCTATCTTAGGAAAATAATAATCTTCTATATCTCTGAATTCATAATTAAGCCGTCCTGCCAATGCTTTCCCCAAAGTACTTTTTCCTGCTCCATTTAGTCCACAAATAATAATGCGCATAGTGATTTACTTCCCCCAATTATGCTCAAATACGTTCTTTTATTGTACGAAAAAAGAACACCGAAGTGTTCTTGGTAAATCTTCAAGAACGGAATTGATGCTGGCACCGCTTCCGCTGAAAACCTCGAAGGTTTTCGTTCGTTGTAAAAAGTATATCACAAACACTTAGTCTTAACAAAGGCAATTATATCATCGTTCTTTTCCATAATTGCCTCATCTGACTCTAAGTATTCGATATACATCCATTTATACTTATCACCAGGTAAGTTATCAGGGATATCGTCAATCTGAACTTTATAAAGCTTATGATTATAAATCTTGTAAATCTTATCGCTCACAGAATACTTGCAATGTTTAGCAGTTGTAACATAGGTGGTATCTATATCCTTATGAAGTAACTCACTAGCAAAATTGTCTACATTCGACTTATTATCTTCAGCAGTTCTTGTGTATGGAAACAGCCAGCACTCCCATCTTTCATCATAAATCTGTAGAAACTGTCCTTGTGAATTCTGAACTGCCAATAATGAAAACTCATGGAAGCTCTTGGTCTGTATCTCTGCAACCAATTGCAATATCTTGGCTGCATCTCGTTCTGAAAGATTACCTATCTTTCTATCCATGAACCACTCAGTGATACTTACTATCTTGTCTATTCTAGCCCATGATGGCTTAGTTAGTCCTGTACTCTGCCAGTCTTCAATATCTATACTGAATGGGTTATCCTTATCTTTGCTGGTCACGTAAACAGCCAAAATTGCAATAGTATCATCATCTACTACGATAGCTGGCCTACGCTTTACATAATCCTTATCTCCAAATGGAAAATGAATCCACCAGACTTCACCAACATTATACTTTCCCACGCTTTAAAACCTCTTGCTCGTATATTTCATCCCATTCATCATCGAGGATCCAATCATCATCCGGAGGAAGATCTTCGATTCTTACAGCGTTTTTGTGTAATAATTCTCTGTTCTCTTTAAGAAACTCCTTATAATCTTCAACAGATCTAATATTAGCCATAGAATCCTCCTTTCTGGATACTCATGAAGAATAAACAATGATTTTAACAACCATTGTTATTTATTTTAACACATAACAAAAACAAGTTGTATATATAATTATTTTCGACAAAACATAGCTAGAATTGGCACCATGACTCCACTTTACAAAGGCGCATAAATACTGAATATAATCAGAGTCAAGACTCGGAAACGAAATCGTTTCCTCGTTGGCGGATATCCGCCAAATGAAAGTATTCCAAAATCCATTTGTTCGAGCGAGCTCGACATATGAATTTTGAAATACTTTCGCTTGACTCTGAATTTATCCAAATTTTTAGAGCCAAATTAGAGCCAGAGACCAATTTTAGCAAGATTGTATACAAAAAACAGCTTCCAGAGAAACTCTGGAAGCTGCATAAAATCTAGGTTTGTTAAGATTACTCAACGATTGTAGCAACCTTACCTGATCCAACTGTACGTCCACCCTCACGGATAGCGAACTTAAGACCCTGCTCCATAGCGATAGGGTGAATAAGCTCGATTGACATTGTTACGTGGTCACC
>JAEEGJ010009933.1_pt1 | contig 25115 bp, 25 predicted proteins | sample 8958761 | NCBI WGS metagenome assembly JAEEGJ01 (sample SAMN16246546, study PRJNA631951) | gut metagenome | biome: gut microbiome; feature: rumen; material: RS-attached | host: Bos | place: Iran: Karaj | collected 2018-10 | reverse complement strand
GAGACCGCAAGCATGACGCAGCAGAACGTCATCCAGCAGGCAGCCACCTCGGTTCTCTCCCAGGCGAACAGCTCAACCCAGATTGCGCTCTCGCTCCTCGGCTAAAGCCGCAGGCACGTCTCATGAGGCCGGGCAAGTCCCGGCCTTTTCGATCTGAGGGCGGTATTGTTATATCATTGACCGATCTGTCCCAGGGACGGATTTTGATGCAATGCTTTAGAGGAGGCCGCAGGAAGTTTCGTATGAGAATTCTGCTGATAACCGGAAGCCCGCGCGAGGGCGGCGCGTCGTCCGTTCTCGCCGGGGCGTTTGAGAAGGGCGCGCTTGCCGCAGGGCACGAGGTGTTCCGCTTTGACGCGGGGCTTAAGAAGGTTGCGCCCTGCAGCGTCTGCGAGTACTGCCACACCGATGGGGACCGCTGCATCATCCGTGATGACATGGACGAGCTGGTGCCCCACCTTCTTGACTCCGAGGCTGTGGTCTTCGCCTCTCCCATCTATTATTATGACGTCACGGCGCAGCTGCGCTCTGTCATCGGAAGGTTCTACGCCTGCCGGAAGGACATGCACCGGGCGAGAACCTCCGCGTTCCTCGTGGTCTCAGGGGACCGGGAGGAGGAGTCGGCCGCAGGCTCCATCCAGAACTACCATGCGCTCGTCCACAGGCTTCGCTGGCATGATGCCGGGATTATCGCGGCGCGCGGCATCGTGACGGCAGACGAGATGAGAAAGTCAGAGTTCCCGCGTCTTGCCGAGGACCTCGGGCGGAGCATCGGAACACTCTGAGGAGACACGGAGAAGATTATGAATGATGTTGAAACTGAGGTGGCCGGAATCGTCGCCGCTGTCTGCGAAGTACCGGAGAGCTCGGTAAAGCAGGAGAGCTCCGCGGGTGATTTTGAGAAATGGGACTCGATGGGGCACCTTGCCATACTGCGTGAGGTCTCGGCAAAGTTCGGGATTTCGTTTGATTTCAACGAGATGATGTCTGTAGAGTCCGTGTCTGACATTGTCTCTGCTGTAAGGAAGAAGGCCGGCAGGCCCTGAGCCTGCCTACCGGAGGGAAGCATGATAAAGCTCCGCAGGATAAATGACTCAGATCTTGAGCTCATAATGGACTGGCGCATGAGGCCGGACATCACGCGCTTCATGAACACCGATCCGGTTCTTACCCTTGAGGGGCAGCGTGAGTGGCTCAGGAGAGTGGAGTCGGATCCCGATTTGCTCTACCGCATGATCCTGATTAAGGATAGGCCTGCCGGCGTCATCGATCTTACAGGGCTCACGAGGCCTGACGGAGTAACAGGCTGGGGCTACTACATCGGCGAGCACAGCCTCCGCTCGTTCAAGGCGGCAGTATCCCTCGAGATGAGCATGTATGACTACGTGTTCCTTAAGCTTCACAAAAAGGCGGTTATAACCAACACCTTCAGCCTCAACCGGGGCGCCATTGCCATACACGAGGCGGTAGGCTGCGAGCTCCTTGAGGAGCGTAAGGGCGAGGTGGTGAAGAACGGCGTCAGCTATGACATGACCTATCAGATCATGACATCTGATCGCTGGAGTGAAATCTCACCGGGACGGGAGTATGAGAAAGTGAGCTTTGACTGACGCTGACGCCTGATTCATTGGGATTATGCCTCTCTCCCGGCAGCAGCCCTGTTCCTTTCCCTGAAAAAAACGGCCTTTTCGTTTAAAATCCCAAACCGGTTTGTATATGCGGCGGAGCGCACCCTTGTGGGCCGCGCCCTGCTGTGATCGTTTCCGGAGGACAGAGTCCGGCCTCAGAGGCCTCCTCCGGATTGCACTGTGGCCGGACGGAGTGGTGATGCGGTACTTTACAGCCGTTATGCTGATAGTCCTTCTCATAAGCCTTAACTGGGCCTATCAGGGCAAGAACGCCTGGGGCGACTATATCGACAGGAAGGTTGAGCTGAACGAGCTGCAGAAGAACATCAAGTCCCTCAGGGACCGCAACAGCCTCCTGGAGAAGGACATCGAGGATCTCAACGGCGGCATTGACGGCATCGAGGAGTCCGCGAGGACCGAGCTCGGCTATGTACGGGAAGGCGAGTCGTTCATAAGGGTGATAGACAGAAGTGGCTACTGAGAAGATTGATGTCGTCATACCGGCGGCCGGCATCGGCAGAAGGATGGGAGCCGCAGTTCCCAAGCAGTACCTTAAGGTCGCCGGCCGCGGGATCCTCGCAAGAACCGCTGACGTATTCCTATCCCTTCCCTTTGCGGGGAGGGTAATCATCGCGCTGGCCGCGGACGATGAGCTCTTTGACAAGCTCGATATATCCCGGAGTCCGAAGGTTGTGAGGGTTACAGGCGGCGCCGAGAGAAGCGACTCGGTGCTCGCCGGGCTCCGTGCCTCGGAAACCGAGTTCACTCTTGTGCATGACGCGGCAAGGCCCATGGTCCGTCCCTCAGATATTGAGAGGCTCGTATCCCTTGCCTGCGATGATGACGGAGGCATCCTCGCCTTCCAGACGGTAAAGGACACCATAAAGCTCGCCTCCACCGATGGGGACGGCACGGCACGCTCGGTGAGGACCGAGCCCAGGGAGCTCCTCTGGCACGCGCTTACCCCGCAGCTCTTCAGGACCTCGCTTCTTATAAAGGCGCTCGGGAGCGCCGCGGAGAAGGGGCTTCCCGTGACTGACGAGGCATCGGCGATGGAGCTTGCCGGATACCGTCCGCGCCTTGTGAGCTCGGATCCCGGGAACATCAAGATTACGGAGCCCGGCGATCTCGCCGCGGCAGAGGAGTTTTTCAGGCGGCAGGCATCGTGAGGCAGCGGCCTCCGAAGCTGACTTCCAGGGCAGTTTTGAATTTCAGGAGAGAACATGCTGAGAATCGGGCACGGGTTTGACGTTCATGCTTTCGGCGGAAACGGGCCGGTTACCATCGGAGGGGTGAAGATCCCCTATGAGAAGGGGCTCATCGCGCACTCTGACGGCGACGTCCTCCTCCATGCGCTCACTGACGCCATGCTCGGCGCCGCCGCGCTCGGCGATATCGGCAAGCTTTTCCCGGACAGTTCCGATGAGTTCCTCGGCATTGACAGCAGGATCCTGCTCCGCCGCGCCGCAGGACTCCTCCGTGAGCACGGCTGGACTGTCTCGAACTGCGACATCACGATTATTGCCCAGGCTCCGAAGATGGCTGTCCATGAGCCGCAGATGGTCAGGAATATTGCGGAGGATCTCGGGATTGGCCGCGGCCAGGTCAGCGTGAAGGCCACGACCACTGAGCATCTGGGCTTTACCGGAAGGGGCGAGGGCATTGCCTGCGAGGCGGTCGTCCTCATTGCAAGCGGAGGGGAAAATGTCTGATCGGGTGGAGGCCCCCTGGGCCAATGAGCTGAGAAGGGCCGGCTTCAGGGACGAGCGCGTCATCAGCGCGATGGACCTGCCCCGCGATATCTTCGCGCCGAAAGGCTTCGGCGCCTGGAACAGCTCCGCGCTCCCCATCGGCCACGGGCAGACTATCTCCCACCCGCTCACCGTTGCGCAGATGACGTCGCTCCTTATCGAGAGGAACCCGAAGAAGGTCCTTGAGATCGGCACCGGATCAGGCTTCCAGGCCGCCGTGCTCTCAAGGCTCTGCGACGAGGTCTGCACTGTCGAGCGCATTCAGGCCCTGCAGTCGGAGGCCATCTTCCGCTTCAACCGCCTCGAGATCTACAACATCAAGACCAAATACTCTGACGGCACGCTCGGCTGGCCGGACGAGGCCCCGTTCGACGCGATTATCGTGACCGCCTGCGCCTCCGCGCGCCCGGACGCGCTCCTCGCGCAGCTTGGGCCTGACGGCAGGCTCGTAACTCCGCTCGCCGCTCCGGACGGAAAGCAGTACCTCAAGGTTTACGATCATATCGGCGCCGGGAGCGACTTTACCGAGAGGACGGTAAGGGAAGTGCGCTTCGTGCCCCTCATTTCAGGAAGCCCGGAGTAGCTCCGGCAGTTTTTGTTCAGGAAAGCAGTTCATGAAGATATTTGCCCCAATCTATGACTGGTGCATCAGTCTCGCAAAGAAGAAATACGCATCGCTGGTGCTGGTCATTGACAGTTTCTTTGAGTCGATTTTCTGGCCCATTCCGCCTGATGCGATCATGATCCCGATGTGCCTCTCCAACCCCAGAAAGTCGTTCCACTACGCGCTCCTTACCCTGGCGGCCTCTGTCCTCGGCGCAATGATCGGCTACTGGTTCGGTTATTACCTCTGGCAGGCCTGGCTGCAGGACCTCTTCACTGATCTCGGGTACATGAAGTATGTCGTCGTCATCAAGGAGTGGTTCAGCTCCTGGGGCATCGCCTTCATCCTGGTTGCGGCATTCTCACCTATCCCCTACAAGGTTGCGACCGTCTCGGTCGGCATGATGGCCATGCAGGCAGGGATCAACCCCATGTCTGTAACTGAGCAGCTCTCCTTCCCGGTCTTCGTGCTCGTCTCTATCTTCGGCCGCGGCGGCAGGTTCTACCTGGTCGCGGGGCTTCTTAAGATAGGCGGTGAGAAGATGGAGCAGAAGATCAGGAAGAACGTTGATCTCCTTGGCTGGATCTGCGTTGTGCTGCTCGCCGCGCTGATTGCCTACAAGAGCTTTGCCGGGTAACGCTATGAGATTTTCACTGAAGGCTGTTCTCGCAGCTCCGGCTCTTGCCGGGGCCGCCGCGTCATTTGCGCTGATTCTTCCGCTCGCGGCTCCTGTACTCACCGGCTGCTCCGCAGGCGCCGGCGTCAGGACCGGAACTCCCGAGTACTGGCACTCAAGGCGCGTGCGTCCGGGCGGAAAGAAGCCCGCGGAGCCGAAAACGGCGCAGGCTGCTGTCTCTGCTCCTGCAGTTTCCTCTGGCGAGGTGGCCATGTACAGCGAGGGAGATCTCGCCTCGGAGCCTGTTCAGACTCAGACGCTGGCTGCGGCGCCCGTGACAGCACCCAAGCATAAAGGCGCCGCCTGGCCCAAGGCTGTACCTGCGTATAAGAGCGTTCCCGCTCCTGCCGCGGAGGCGCCTGCTGCGGAGCCTCCACAGGCCCCGGTTCAGAAGAGCGCTCCGGCACGCACAGCATCTCCATCCGGCGGATCGTACACTGTGCAGCCCGGAGACACGCTCTATTCGATCGCGGCCGCGAGCGGCTTCCTCTTTGACTGGCACTACCTCGCGAAGAAGAACGGCATCAGCGCTCCCTACAGCCTCAGCTCGGGGCAGGTCCTTGACGTTTCAAACACCTGCGGGCACTGCTCAGTGCACATTGTGAGACAGGGCGACACGCTCTACTCAGTCTCGCGCACCTATGGGAAATCTCCCGCTGAGGTTGCCGCAAAGAACGGCATGCCCATGGATTCGGGACTCAAAATCGGGCAGTATCTTATAATAGAGTCAGATCGCTGAGCGGCAGAGAGCCGCGGAAGCGCCTGAAACAGAACGGAGAACGGTATGACTGGAACTACGGCTCGTGAACTTCTGGGCGGAGGGCTTAAGTACCTTACCCTTGCTGCGGCATTCCTGCTTTCCATTCCTGCCGTCTCCTCACTTTCGGGCTGCAGCTCCGCGAACTCCTACCAGGTCGAGGACCGAAGCACCGGGAGCCGCAGCAGGTCACAGTCTTCAGGGCGCCTCGGGAAGAACCAGTACCGTGTGCAGAAGGGCGACACGCTCTATTCGGTCTCGCAGAAGATCGGCTACCGCTTCGACTACCACTACCTCGCGAAGAAGAACGGCATAAAGCCTCCCTACGCCATCGAGAAGGGGCAGATTCTCAACATCTCGGATGACTGCGGCGGCTGCCGCGTCCATGTGGTGAAGAGCGGCGAGACGCTCTACTCAACCGCATTCCTTTACCACACCACTGTCGGGAGGCTTGCCGCGCTCAACGGCTTCTCCGTGCAGACCAAGCTTAACGCCGGACAGAACATCATCGTCTCTGAAGGAAAGTCATCCGGCTGGCCTTCGGCGAAGCCCGGCAGGACCGGATCAGGCTCTTCCTCGGGCAAAGGCAGCAGCGCCGGGAGCTCAAAGCCTGTGAGGACTGCCGATGACACGCCTGCGCCTGTCGCAAGCCGAAGCGGCATATCCTGGCACTGGCCTGCCACCGGCAAGGTCGTAAGGGGCTTCTCGGTTGCAGAGAACGGCAACAAGGGAATCGACATTTCCGGAAAGCGCGGCGCTCCTGTAAAGGCTGCCGCGGCAGGAACCGTGGTCTATGCGGGCAACGCGCTTCGCGGCTACGGCAACCTCATCATCATCAAGCACAGCGATGACTACCTCTCCGCCTATGCCCACAATGACTCAATCAAGGTGAGGGAGCAGCAGAAGGTGAAGGCGGGGCAGCTCATCGCCGGCATGGGCTCTACCGACTCTGACAGCGTTGTGCTCCATTTCGAGATCCGCTACCGCGGCAAGTCGCAGAACCCCGCCAGCTACCTGCCGAAGTCCCGCAACTGATGAAAGGCCGGCAGAAGTGCATGCTGCCGGCTAAAATGCCTGAATTTTACCTTTTCTTCTTGATTATCTGTCAGCCAATGACTATATAATAGGAGTAAAGGGGCTTACCCCTCAGAATCAATATATCCGGCCAAGTGCCGCCTTAACAGTGGAGTTTGCCATGCAGTTGATGAAAAGTTCTAATCCCATGCTGAATTCTGACAGGATTGCCAAAATCAGCAGAGAAGCAGGTCTCACCGGAGCGTCCGGCACCCTGTCGGTCAGGGGGACCGCCGGAAGGTTCGGCATCCTTACCGGACTGTGCATTTTCTCGGCATTCGGCTCGGTGGCAATGCACCTTCCCTATGGGCTGGCACTGCTGGGAATGCTCGCGGCAGCGGTCAGTTATTGGGTAGCAGTCTTCGTTCCGAGACTTGCCCAGTATCTGTCGCCTGTTTACGCCGTCGGCGAGGGCATGATGCTTGGTCTCTTCAGTGCCTATGCAGAGACGCGGTTTCCTGGCGTAGTTATGATCGCGCTTGTCGCAACGCTGTGTGACTGCGCTGCGATGTTCTTCGCCTTCGCGACAGGGTTCATCCAGGCTACCGAGAGGCTTAAGTCATTCCTCTTTATAAGCGGAATCGGCCTGATGATTACCTATTTCGGAGTGTTCATTTTAAATCTCATAACCGGGAACAACTACCTGACCATGGGCGATCATTCCATACTGAGCATCGGCGTCAGCATCTTCGCGGTTATTGTCTCCTCGCTCTTCCTCATCTTGGACTTTGACAATGTTCTCAGAGCTGAGGGCATGGCTGACAAGAAGATGGAGTGGTTCTATGGCATGGGGCTTCTTGCCACCGTCATCTGGATGTACGTAGAGATCGTAAGCCTTCTCGTCAAGCTTTACGGTTCGTCAAACGATTAACGCCAGATAAAGTAGTGCGTTTTACGCAAGGCTCCCGCGCCTTTGGCCCGGGGGCTTTTTTCGTCTCTGTTTCCGGGCAGAAATGTGATCAAAGTGGTAAAATCTGCTCAAGTTTTTTTTCTTATGCACCGAGGGTTCATTCAATGGAAAACCGTCCTATCCGCCGTGCGCTTATCAGTGTTTCCGATAAGACCGGCATCGTAGATTTTGCCAGGAAGCTTGCTGATCGCGGCGTTGAGATCCTTTCCACCGGCGGCACCGCAAGGCTGCTTGCCGAGAACGGGGTAAAGGTCACTGAGGTAAGCGACTACACAGGCTTCCCCGAGATGATGTCAGGACGCGTCAAGACCCTTCACCCCAAGGTTCATGGCGGAATCCTCGGACGCCGCGGCATCGATGACAAGGTCATGGAAGAGCACGGCATCAAGCCGATTGACCTTGTTGTAGTCAACCTCTATCCCTTTGCCCAGACCGTCGCAAAGCCTGACTGCACCCTTGAGCAGGCTATCGAGAACATCGACATCGGCGGCCCGACCATGGTTCGCGCTGCAGCGAAGAACCACCGCGATGTAGGCATTGTTGTCCGCGCGTCTGACTATGACAGGGTCATCAGCGAGATGGACGCCAACAATGGCTCCCTCACCTATGAGACCCGTTTTGATCTCGCAGTCGCAGCCTTCGAGCACACCGCCCAGTATGACGGCATGATCGCGAACTACTTCGGCCGCCTCGTTCCCCAGTACGGCAACTCAGAGGAGAAGGAGGAGCTTCCCGCAGCACTTCCCCGCACCTTCAGCATGCACTTCATCAAGAAGCAGGCAATGCGCTACGGCGAGAACAGCCATCAGAAGGCTGCCTTCTACGTCGAGCCCGGCTTCAGCGACCACTCTGTCGCAACTGCGGTGCAGTTCCAGGGCAAGGCTCTTTCCTACAACAATATCTCCGATACTGACGCTGCCCTTGAGTGCGTCAAGCAGTTCAGCGATGAGCCTGCCTGCGTAATCGTCAAGCACGCGAACCCCTGCGGCGTCGCTCTTGCTCCGACCCTTGCCGAGGCCTATGAGCGTGCCTTCGCGACTGACAAGGAGTCAGCATTCGGCGGCATCATCGCCTTCAACCGCGAGCTCGACGGCGAGACCGCGTCCAGGATCATCAAGAACCAGTTCTGCGAGGTAATCATTGCTCCGAAGGTCTCCGAGGAGGCCAAGCAGGCAGTAAGCGCCAAGCACAACATCCGTCTCCTTGAGTGCGGGTTCTGGGACAGCATCAGACCTTCCCTCGAGTTCAAGTGCGTCTACGGCGGACTCCTTGTCCAGGAGCGCGATACCCGCGTCGTAAAGCCTGAGGAGCTCAAGGTCGTTACCAAGCGCCAGCCTTCCGAGGCAGAGCTCAAGAATATGCTCTTTGCATGGAAGGTCTGCAAGTTCACCAAGTCAAACGCAATTGTCTACGCCAAGGACAACCAGGTCCTGGGCTCCGGCTGCGGCCAGATGAGCCGTGTGTTCTCCGCGAAGATTGCGGCAGAGCGCGCGAGCGCCGGCGGATTTGATCTTCACGGCGCAGCCATGGCATCCGATGCGTTCTTCCCGTTCGCGGACGGCCTTGAGGTCGGCGCAAAGCTTGGCATTACCTGCGTAATCCAGCCGGGCGGATCAATCCGCGACCAGGAAGTCATCGATGCTGCCGATAAGTACAACATCGCCATGGTCTTCACCGGCGTAAGGCACTTCCGTCATTAATCCTGTTTTCCCTCAGGTGGGAAAATAAAGGCAGGGCGGCTCCAGTCAGTTCTGGCGCCGCCTTTTTTTGTGCCGGGCCTGCACCCAGAGAAGGATTTGGCGGCCGATGCCTGATGGGAGATGGGCTCTGGATGCGGCTGTCCATTTTTGAGACTGCCGCTACGGTTATGTTTCTGTGTTCAGGGTATTCTCTGACCAGTCACGGTGTCCACTGAAGCAGATGATTGGGAGAACAGCCATGAAATTCGAGCATGAGGTAAAAATTCAGGGCGATGACTGCGTATGCCGCCTCAGGTCAGTCCCTGCACGGGCTGTCGACAATGTTATTCCTCAGATCCAGCCTGAGCTGGAGAAGCTGGGGTTCATCTTTATTCCGATTTACCGTGAATTTGTTCATGTCAGATATAAGATGGCGATGGAAGATCAGCTCCACGAAACTCTGAAGCCTTTTCTGGACAAGGCGGGGCCTGAAGGGAAATAAGGCCTGACAATGGGCCTTTGCCGTCAGGGAAGCCGGCCGGGCCTTATATTTCCATCCATTGATCCAGGCGCGTGAGCGGCCGGCTCTTTCTCTTTTCCTCAGTACACCGTATCAAGGAAGACCGTTACATCAGGCTCAGCTCCGCTGAAGCCTATGAGCCTCACGCTGAGCTCATTTCCGGGATGCTTAAGGTAGTCTGATGATATGACGGCAGGCATAGTGCCGTCTGACGAGGGATCCCAGATGACGGCTGTCGGGGCAGCCTTGATGACATGGCTCTCTCCTGTAAATCCTGCGCTTACTGAGGTGCCTGCGAGGCTCCCTTTCTCCCTGAACCTGATGAGGATATAAATCCTGTCGGTGAGGAGAGCCCTCAAATCCTCCGGCACGCTGAACTTAAAGACAAGCTCCTCTCCGCTTCTCTCTGTGCCTGACAGGGCTAGCTCATGCCTGACGGCAGGTCCGGCCTTGGCGCAGACCGGATCGCTCCCGCAGCTTTCCGCAAGTTTCACAGCGCTCCCCAGATCTATCAGGCCGAAGCCGGTCTCCTTCCTGAAGGCGAGCCCGGCGCCTGCCGCGGATCCGCCTTCATGGGGCGGCGAGAGGAAGTCCCCGTTCCCGGAGAGCTGCCTCGCGGTCCTCGCGAGAATGTACCTCAGCCTCTCCGGGCCGGCCTCCGCTCCGCCGTTCGCTTTCTTATACGCCTCATTCACGATGGCGGCAGATGCTCCGGTGAGCGCCGCGGCGGCGCTCGTCCCGTTCATGGAGGCGGTGTAGTCGCAGCTGAGGTTGAGGGGATCCTCTCCGTTCTCGAAGCGCCTCGCCCGGTTCTTCATGAAGGGATCAATCTCTCCATGTACAGATAGCCCCCTCTCGCAGCCGCTGAGATCAGCCGTAACGATTGACGGGGTATTGAAGCCCAGGTACTCGCCGCCGGGCGCCGACACCCAGATGTGCTCCCCTGTGGAGGAGTAGGCGGGGTGCCTCCCCTCGGAGTTCACCGACGCCGCTGAAACCGCGTTCGGGAGAAGTATGAGCGTGCTCTTTTCTGGGTAAACGCAGTCGGTGTCCCGTGGGCAGCTCTTCTCGAGCCCCGCGCGGTAGCCGTTCCCCGCGGGCTCGACCGTGAGGATTCTCCTTGCTGCGGGATCCCTCATGAGCTGCTCCGCCTTTGACGCGTCAGCCCTGATGCCGGAGTTTACGTAGGTTGCGACCATGACGGAGGGCTTCTCGGGGAGCGCTGCGGCACGCCTCAGCATCTCCTCAGGCGGCAGGGAGCCTGAGGTCAGGGCGCAGAGCTTCGCGCCGAAGGCGGCGCCTGATATCCCGGTGCCGTTCCCGTGGACTCCGGCAATGATTCCGGCAGTCTCGGTGCCGTGGCTGTCACCGGGGGCGGAGCGGTCCGAGCATGACGCAAGGATATTGTCCTTAAGGTCAGGGTGCCCTGTCTCTGTGCCGCCGCTGTCCGCGAGCGCGATAATTTCGCCTGAGCCGGTGTATCCCTTTATATACGCGCCTGCCGCGTTGATGTCGGTGCCGCGCTTAGGGGGAGTCCTCGTGAACTCGAACACTCCGTAGTTCGTGAGCTGCCACTCGTTGAAGCGCAGGGGATCGGGGTAGTACCAGGCGTGGTACTCGCTGCAGGTCCGGTCAGGGCGGTAGACGAGAAAGGAATCGTAGGGATAGATGAGCTTCTTGAGGCAGGATGCTCCCCGGCAGTCAGGGCTGTAGGAGAAGCCGGAGCCGGTCTTCCTCACGGTTCCGTAGAGGGGCGATGCCTTCAGGACTGAGCCGTCTGGGTCCTCAGTCTCCGCCTCATAGATGCCGAGATCGAGATCCATGCTGATGTTCCGGACATAGGTCTTCTCGCAGATGCCTCCGGGAGTCTTTTCCGCGATCTCGCCAGTCGAGGCGCAGGATTGAAGCGACAGGAGCATAAATGCGCCGATGAGCGATATAATTGTGAGCCTGACAGCGCCATTAAATGAAGTGATGTGTCCGCTGGTGGCGCATGGTTCTGTTACTGCTGCCTGGGCTGGCCTGATGCCTGTCTCGTTCATTTTGTCCTGTTGAATACTGCCGGAGTGCCTGACTCATGGATTATAAGGAATATATCAGCAAGATTCTCGGAGATGACGGAGTCCTCGCAAAACAGCTTCCGGGCTACAAGGCCAGGCCCGGTCAGCTGAAGATGGCAGGCGATGTGGCTGACGCCATACAGAATGGGCATGATCTCGTGGTCGAGGCCGGAACAGGCACCGGCAAGACCTTTGCCTACCTTCTCCCATCAATTATCTCGAAGAAGAAGGTCCTCGTCAGCACCCAGACCAGGAACCTCCAGGATCAGATCTCGGAAAAGGACCTTCCCCGGCTTATCAGCATGCTGGGCGACGACATGCAGATTAAGACCGCGGTCCTGAAGGGGCGCTCCGGCTATCTCTGCCTGAAGCGCATGGATGATCTTGAGGCGGAGAAGAAGGTCTCGGGCTTCCAGGAGACCATCAGCTTCGGCGACGGAGGCGCGGCGAAGAACAGAAAGGCGGACAGCGAGGAGACAAGCGAGGAGGAGTTCCGTAAGCTGCAGGAGTTTGCCGCCAGGAGCGAGACGGGCGATCTCGACACGCTCCGCGGCATTCCGGCCTCGTCTCTTATACTCAATTTCGTGAGAAGCTCGCAGTACACCTGCATCGGCCAGAAGTGCCCGCACGCGGCTGACTGCTTCGTGAACCGCGCCAGGGCAAGGGCCCTGGAGGCTGACATTACCGTGGTCAACCACGCACTGTACTTCATCGGACGGAAGCTTGCCGTTGACTCGAACCACGAGGCGTCTATTCTTCCTGACGCCGATGTCGTGGTGTTCGACGAGGCGCATTCGGTCGAGCAGACCGCCCGCAGCGCGTTCTCAGAACGCTTTGGCTCCCGCGAGGTCGACGAGATGCTCAAGGAGCTCAGGCTTGCCCTCCGGAAGATGAAGAAGGCGGGCAAGGGAGCGGCAAAGAGTTCTGGTGACGCTTCTGACGGCTACTCGGAGCTTGAGAGCGCGATCTCGCATGTCAGGACCTCGCAGGGCGAGTTCAGGAACGCTCTTCATGAGACTATGAACCAGGCCGGCGAGAAGGGCGCCTACGGGACGCAGAGCCAGGCCAACCTGGCGCCGCTCATGAAAAACGGCAGGTGCGCCGAGGCCGGAAAGGCTCTTCTCGCTGATTTCAGGAGGCTCAGCGTGCTGCTCGCGGCCCTTTCCGTCTCGGATGACGACGCAAGGAACGCGCTGCAGGGCGCCAACAAGGATCTGCTGCCTGAAATCTCCAGAGTCCTCGCCCTGAGGCTCGATGACGGCTTCAAGAACGTGAGCGGGCAGCTGGAGTCGCTCTCCTCAAGCTTTTCCGATGCCGCGGAGCTCCTCCGGACGCTCTTTGCCGGAATTGAGAATGACAATGTCTGCGTCTTTGCCGAGTGCTTTGCCTCGGGTTTCGCCGTCACCTCGGCGCCGGTGGACGTGAGCGAGGCGTTCAGGAAGTACGTGCTCTCTGACACCGACGCCGTGAGGGTCTTCACCTCGGCCACCATGGCGGTCGCCGACTCAGCTGATCCGTTCAGCCACTTCAAGAGATCCATAGGCCTCACGTCCGTCGCGCAGGACATCGTGCAGAGCCCGTTCAACTACGAGGAGCAGGGGCTTATCTATGTTCCCTGCAACCTGCCCGGAGTGCAGAGCCCAGAGAGGCTCAGCCTGCTCTCGAGGCTGATGGCCGGCATCATCGGCGAGGTTCCGGGCGGCGTGTTCGTGCTCTGCACGAGCCGCAGCGCCATGACAGGGCTCTACCGTGGGCTCTCGTCGCTTCTCAGGGGACGCCGCGTCATGATCCAGGATGAGGAGAGCAGATCCTCGCTAGTCGAGACCTTCATCAGGGAGAAGAACGCGGTGCTCGTCGCGACCAAGTCGTTCTGGGAGGGCGTTGACGTGCCTGGCGACACGCTTTCCGCCGTGTTCATCGACAAGTTCCCGTTCCCTGCCTTCGGCTCGCCTGTGGAGAAGGCCGTGAGCGAGAGGTATGAGAGGATCCGGAAGGGCTCGTCGTTCAGGGCCATATCCCTTCCCGAGTGCATCATCGCGCTCCGGCAGGGCGTAGGGCGCCTCATCAGGACAGTGAACGACTCCGGCATCATAGTGCTCTTTGATCCGAGGATTGAGGAGGGAAAGTCCTACATCAGGACCATCATGGAGAGCCTCCCTCCCTGCCGGGTAACGAACGACTACGGCGACGTCAGGAAGTTCTGGAGCGAGAGGCGCTTCTCGCGTGAGAAGAAGGAGTAAGGCTCACTTGCTCTGGACAATGTTTTTTTGATTTGCTGAACCGGGGACTTTTCATGAAAATTCTTGCTCTTGATACCTCAACCGATGCCTGCAGCGCGGCCTGCGACAATGACGGCGAGATAGCCTCAAGGTGTGTTGTAACGCCTCACGGCCACGCCGGCCTCATCCTCGGCATGATCAGGGACGTGCTGGAGTCCACGGGAACTGAGATGAAGGACCTTGACTTCATCGCCTGCGGCAGGGGTCCTGGCTCATTTACTGGCGTCAGGATTGGCGTCAGCGTCGCAGAGGGGCTTGCGTTCGGGCTCGGGCTTAAGATTGCGCCCGTCTCGGATCTTGCCGCGCAGGCAGAGAGGGAGTTCGTGGAGCATCCGGACGCGGATACCGTGATAGTTGCCAATGACGCCAGGATGAAAGAGGTGTACGCAGCGGTTTATACCAGGGAAGGCAGCTCTTTCAAAGAGGCCATGCCGGAGTCCGTGCTCTCGCCTGAGGACGCTGCGGAGAAGTTCACGGCTCTTGCCGGGGACGGCGTGAAGTGCGTTCTCGCGGGAAGCGGCTTCGGCGTCTACGCTCCGCTGCAGGAGTTTGCCAATGGGAGGCTCCTCTCAAAGGCCCTGTATCCCGACTCCGGGTGCATCATGAGGATTGCCAGGAGGGCGGCGGAGGAGGGGAAGCTTCTTCTCCCCGATGAGGTTGTCCCTTCCTATGTGAGAAACGAGGTAGCCTGGAAAAAGGTCGGCGAGCAGGGTAAAAAGCATCCTGTCTGAGGGCTCAAGGCTTCTGAGGCTTTCCCATCTTCGGGCGGGCAAGGGCAGATGGCTGCCTCTGCCCGCCCTTGTCATTTTCCTGTCAGTCCCATTTATCCCCTTTTATCAATAACTTCTGCAAGACTGATCACAGTTTCTTCATACTACTTTACAAAACCTTCGCATAAGCATGATTTTTAACTTTACATGCTGAATCTATTCTCACAGCAGACATGAGGCAGAGATGCCGAGTGAAGTTATAGCCATAATTAGAGGATACTGTATGAATAAGTTTTCTGCTTTAGCTTTTGCTGCTGTTCTTTCTGTTGCGTCCGTCTTCGGCGCAGAGTCCGCTGTCGCAGGCGGCACTGTCTCCACTGACGGCTCCACCTCCATGGAGAAGGTTATCGGCTCCCTCGGCGAGAAGTTCCAGCTTGACAACCCTGACATCGCCTTCACCTACAACCCGACCGGCTCAGGCTCAGGCATTTCCGCTGCCCTCGAGGGACGCTGCGACATCGGCCTTTCCAGCCGCGCGCTGAAGGATGACGAGAAGGCCAAGGGACTCAAGCCCACTGTCCTTGCCTACGACGGAATCTCCATCATCGTCAACCCCTCTAACCCGGTAAAGGATCTGACCGTTGAGCAGATCAAGGACATCTACACCGGCAAGATCACCAACTGGAAGGATGTCGGCGGAAATGACGCAGGCATCGTAGTTGTCGGCCGTGAGGCTGGCTCAGGCACCAGGGATGGCTTCGAGAGCGTTACCGACACCAAGGAGCAGTGCAAGTACCGTCAGGAGCTCACCTCCACCGGTGATGTCATCGCCGCTGCCCAGGGCAACCCCAACGCCATCGGCTACGCCTCAACCGCTGCTGTAGGCAAGACCGTCAAGACCCTTACCGTAGGCGGCATTGAGCCTACCGAGGCCAATGTCAAGAACGGCTCCTATGTTGTTCAGCGTCCGTTCATCCTTGTAACCAAGGAAGGCAAGGCCCTTTCTGCTGAGGCCCAGAAGTTCTTCAACTACGCTACCTCCAAGGAAGCTGCCGAGATCATCATTAAGGCCGGCGCTGTTCCTGCAGCCGACTAATCTCCAGTAAAGAAAAACCAGAATTGTCCCGGAAGATGCCCCCAAAAAGGCATCTTCCTTCTACAGAGGCTACTCCAAGTGACAGGAAGCAACAATCTTAAGGAAAATATCATCTACGGTATCTTCCTTGTGCTCGGTCTGATTACGGTAGGCTTTGTGCTCCTCATTTCCGTGTATCTGATCATCGCCGGACTCCCGGCAATCAGGGAAATCGGGCTCATAGACTTCCTATTCGGAACAACGTGGGCATCAACGGCTGCCGAGCCTAAGTTCGGTATCCTCCCCTTCATCCTTACCAGTGTCTACGGTACTGCCGGCGCGGTCATCATCGCCATCCCGGTCGGGTTCTTCACCGCAGTCTATGTTTCAAAAATCGCCCCGAAGTGGGTCAGGACCTGGGTAACAGGCGCTGTCAACCTGCTTGCCGGCATTCCTTCGGTAGTCTACGGACTTGTCGGCATGATGGTCCTCATCCCCGGCATCAGAATCGTGTTCGATGTTCCTGACGGAGCAACGCTCCTTGCCGCGATCATCGTCCTCTCCATTATGATTCTGCCGTACATCATCAGCGTGTCGGTTACCTCCCTTGACGCGGTTCCCAAGTCCTACGAGGACGCGTCGCTTGCCCTGGGCGCCAACCATATCGAGACCTACTTCAGAGTGTCGGTTCCTGCCGCAAAGAGCGGAATCGCGGCTGCGGTTGTGCTCGGCGTCGGGCGCGCGATAGGCGAGGCGATGGCCGTAATCATGGTGTCAGGAAACGTTGCGAACATGCCTGGCATCTTCGAGAGCGTGCGTTTCCTTACCTCAGCGGTTGCGAGCGAGATGTCATATTCCTCAGGACTCCAGAGGGAGGCGCTGTTCTCCATTGCGCTGGTCCTCTTCCTGTTCATCATGCTCATCAATGCCTGCCTGAACTTCTTCATCAAGAGGGGCCAGAAGCTTCACTGAGCCAGATAGCCGCCTCCGGCGGCGGTGAATCGGAGTATTGATAATGAATCGAGTTTTCTACAGAAGAATGATGAAGACGCTGATGATCGCCTCAGTGGCGTTTACCTGCGCTATTCTGATATTCATGATTGTCTACGTAATGTTCAAGGGCGCGCAGAACATCAGCTGGACGCTCATCAGCACCAAGCCGAGCTACCTGAGCGGCAACATCGGCATCCTGCCTGATATCCTGAACACCATCTACATCATTGCCGCAACCCTTATTGTCGAGCTGCCTCTCGGCGTCGGAGCCGCAGTCTACCTGACCGAGTACGCTCAGAACAAGAATATGGTGAAGGTGATTGAGTACGCAGCCGAGACGCTCTCCGGCATACCTTCCATCATCTACGGCCTGGTCGGAATGCTGTTCTTTGTGCAGTTCCTCAACTTCCAGACCTCGCTCTTCGCCGGCGCCATGACTCTCGTGATCATGAACCTGCCGACTGTAATGCGCACGACTGAGGAGTCCCTAAAGACCGTTCCCCAGAGCTACAGGGAGGGCGCCTTCGGCCTCGGAGCCGGCAAGTGGCGCGTCATCAGGACCGTTGTGCTCCCGAGCTGCATTGACGGCGTCATCACCGGATGCATCCTCAGTGTCGGAAGAATCATCGGCGAGTCCGCGGCGCTGCTCTTTACCGCCGGCTTCGCGCATGCGCTCCATGGCGTCTTTGACGGCCTGGCAAGCTCAGGCGCAACCCTCTCGGTCGCACTTTACGTCTACGCCAAGGAGCAGGGTGAGTTCGGCGTTGCCTTCGCAATCGCTGCCATCCTCATGGTGCTGGCATTTATCATCAATCTGTCTGCCGGAATGGTTTCCGGATACTACAAGAAGAAGAGATCGCTATGAACGAGAACGAAAAGGATATTATCACTGCTGAGCACGTCAACCTGTGGTACGAGGGCACTCACCACGCGCTGAAGGACATCAACCTCAGCATGAAGGAGAAGTCCATTACTGCTCTGATCGGACCTTCAGGATGCGGCAAGTCCACGTTCCTCAGGACTCTCAACAGAATGAACGATCTTATCCCCGGCACCCGCATCGAGGGCAAGATCAGCTACCGCGGCCAGGACATCTACGATCCCAAGGTTGACATCAACAACCTCCGCAAGAACATCGGCATGGTGTTCCAGAAGCCCAATCCGTTCCCGATGAGCATTTACAACAACATCGCCTACGGACCGAGAACCCACGGCATCAGGAACAAGGCCCAGCTTGACGAGATCGTCGAGAAGTCGCTCAAGGGCGCGGCCATCTGGGACGAGGTCAAGGACCGTCTCTCCCTGTCGGCTCTGGGACTTTCCGGCGGACAGCAGCAGCGTCTCTGCATCGCGAGAGCGCTTGCGGTCAGCCCTGACATCCTGCTGATGGACGAGCCTACCTCCGCGCTTGACCCGATTTCGACCGGCAAAATCGAGGAGCTGGCGATGGAGCTCAAGAAGCAGTACACCATCATCATCGTTACCCACAACATGCAGCAGGCCGTACGTATCTCTGACTGCACCGCCTTCTTCCTCCTCGGCGAGCTGATTGAGGCCGGTGACACCCAGCAGATTTTCGAGAGGCCCAAGCAGAAGAAGACTGAAGATTACATTACCGGGAGATTCGGTTAATCATGCTGAGAAAGAATTATGACAGCGAGCTCGCTGAGCTCAATGAGAACGTCACCAGGATGGGCAAGCTGAGCGAGGAGGCCATTCTCTCCGCGCTGAAGGCAGTCAAGGGTGAGGATGACAACGCCAAGGAGCATGTTGACGCGCTTGCCGTAGAGTTTGACTCCAAGAAGAGGGAAGTTGAGAACACCTGCATCAGGCTTATCCTGACCCAGCAGCCTGTCGCATCTGACCTCCGCTTCATCTCCGCCGCGCTCAAGTTCGCGACCGACCTGCACAGAATCGGCATTTCCTCCGCAGACATCGTTGACTGCGTAAGCGGCCGCAAGGGAGTTGAGATCCCGAACATCGTCGCTGAGGCAAACGAGGCTGCCGAGATGGTCTCGGACAGCATCAAGGCCTTTGTCGAGCACAATGTCGACCTTGCGAGAAGCGTAATTGCGCGCGATGACAAGGTTGACGCTCTTTACCAGAACGCGAAGGCCTCCATCATCAATATGATTACCGAGAATCCGAGCAACGGCAGCAGCGCGCTTGAACTGATGAACGTTGCCAAGTATCTCGAGAGAATCGGCGACCACGTCTGCAATATCGCTGAGTGGGTCATCTTCGCTGAGACCGGCATCCATGAGGATATTCCCCACGGGAAGGGTGCCAAGGCTGCAGGCTGAGCGAGCCTGCCTTAGGGCAGGGTTTTAAGGCCTGAATGGCGTCCGCAGGGAGGAGGGCAGGAGCCCTCCCCGCTGCGGGCGTTTTTCGTTGGGCGCGTCTTTCTGCCTGAATAGATCTGTGATGCATGGCACATATCTACGGATTTTGTGATTAAAATCAGATTTTCAGGCGCGCAGACAGACAATATGAGATAAAATCAGCGGAAATTATGTTCTGATTGGCGGCCCGCCGTCAGGCTTAGACCGCGCAGGAGATTCAACTACTATGAGATTCACGGGATTAAGAAATACTGCCGCAGGATGCCTTCTTGCAGCCATGGTTGCCGGCATTCCGGCAGCTGCCGAGGCCGGCATGTATTACGCAGGCACATCGAACAACTGGACCTTCCAGCCGATGAACTATGACAACTATGCCAATGCCTGGTACATTGATCTCTATCTTTCCGGAAACGGCGACAACGGCGGCTCGCAGCGCTTCAAGGTGACTGACAGCCCCGACTGGAACCACAGGGTTTGGGGAACCTCAGGCGGCAGCTCTCTCTGCACGGATCAGAACCGCTGCGGCGACATCAGGCTTGACGGCTACGGGCAGCACCGCCTTTATGTCGGACGCCACGGAAGCTGGTGGCGCCTTGACGGAAACGGCAACGGCTACAACAACGACCGCTACAGCAATGGCGGCAATTACTACGGCAGTCAGGGCTCTTCATCAACCTACAATGCCGGGCAGCTCTACTATGCCGGCACCTCTAACGGCTGGTCGTTCACTCCCATGAACAGGAGCGGCAGCAGCTGGTATGTTGATGTCTACCTTTCCGGAAACGGCGACAACGGCGGCTCACAGCGCTTCAAGATAACTGACAGCAGCGGCTGGAACGGCAATGTCTGGGGAAGCTCCGGCGGCAGGAGGCTCTGCAATGATCAGAACCGCTGCGGCGATATCAGGATAAGCGGGCAGGGGCAGTACAGAATCACTGTTACCGGAAACAGATGGTCAGCGCAGCGTCTGAGCAGCGGGAATAACCGCAGATACTACAACGGCAACAACCGCCGCTATTACAATAACGGCAACAGCGGCTACTACGATGACGGCTACTATGACAACGGCGGGGCGGCGTCCGATACCCTCGACAGAATTGAGAACAGCCGTCCTGTGAGAAAGCTCAGAGACGGAGTCCGCCTGCTTGACGATGTCGGCTCTCTCCTCGGAGACTGACGGCTTTCCCGCGCCGGCCCGGAGCCGGCGCATATTACCCGGTCAGACCCTATATAAGTTATTGTTTTTGCGCAATTTATCTTTTATTCGGTCAGTTAATTCTGTATACTGCAGCAAACAGTATCCTTTTCAAGGCACCTGCCACGTATGTTGAATCCAAATAACCCTTCTACAAACCAAAGTATATTTTATCAAGCCATGGCCGAGCGTGAGGATGAAAGTGTTCAGCCTCTGTGCATCAGCGAAAGGTTTGTGATTAATTGGATTAAAAATATCATGGCAAACAAGAGGTTCAAGAAGAATCATCTGGTCCGCGACGAGTATGGTAACCTTGTCGCGTGGGAGAGCACCTGGCACCGTGAAGAGGATGGCCCCTTCTTTAAGGTTTACCTCGCGGGGGTTGACGAGCTGCACGCCGTGAAAGGCGCACTTGACGTCCTCGTTGAGCTTTGCAAACACATGGACAGGGCATCAGAAGGATCACTTATCCAGGTTACGAAGTTTGCACGCGACAAGATCATTCAGAAATGTGGCATATCTGAGAGCAGATTCAAAAATATCATGACTGCGTTAGTAAAACGCAATGTTCTGAAACGTATAGCACCTCAGGTTTATTCAATGAACCCCACCATCATCGCGAAGGGTTATCCTGAAGAGGTTCTGAAGCTGCGCAAGGAATGGGGCTATTCGAATGATGACTTCGAGACCGTCAAGCCGTTTGTATTCCGCGATGACCAGACGAACCTCGTGAACGAGATTGTGCTGGCTATGGCTGACAAAATTACCGCGAACAATGAGAACCTGACTGCTGAGATGCAGGATAAGTTCAAGACCTCGTTCCGCGATACTCTGATAGATGTCCTTGTCGAGGCCGGCTATGACGTGGTGAAAAAGAAACCTGACTTCACTGTTGTGAAGTAGTTCTGAGTCCTGATTCCTGAAATATAAAAGCCCTGGAAAATCTCCGGGGCTTGTTTTTTGTGCTGGCTCAGTTTCAGTCTATTGAAATCCTGACTTCCTTCCCGATGGCCCTGAAGGCCTTCAGCAGCGTATCAACGTTTGTACGCGGGCGGCATAGATTGAAGGTCTGAGATGCAAGCTGTGGAGACATGCCGAGACGGCTGCCAAGCTCTCGCTGGGTGATTCCTTCCCTGATCATCTCGTTGCGGAGGATGATCTTCAGTGCCAGAACCAGCGGAATAGAAACAAGCTCTTCACCGTCCTTTGGTTCCGGGGCAGGGTTAATAATCTTCTTTTCACCCAAATAGACATCTGCCATAAGAGCAAAAGCATCGATTATCATCCTGATAGCCTCTTCTTTGGTATTCCCCTCGGAGATGACACCACTTACACCAGAAAGCATAACAGTGAAGCCGTTTCCCTTGTCCCAGGGAATAAATTTCACCGGATAAGCCATATATCCTGAAATATCCATATCTAATCAGTGTTACCGCAGGACCCTCCCCAAAACAGCGGGGGAGGGCTTTTTTTACGGCACAATATGAAGTTGCTTTAAAATGCCTCTTGCGGTGTACTCATCAATCGTCCGATGTCTCGGTACTGGGGCCTTGAATCCATGGCATTGCCAGATGTCATGATTGCTTCCACGACGATAAAAAGTTGCACCGCCTTCCTTCAACATGCGCCGCAATACTGCGGTCTTCACTGAACCTCCCTTTGTTGTTGAACATGCCTTCATTATAGTAATTATTTGTATTGATGTCAATAGTTTATTTAACATTAAATCAGTTTTTAGATTTTGCGTCATTTGAGTTTTACTGCGTCATACGTATATCTGTACTCAGAATACTGAAATCATCGAAATACGCGAATCCAGACGCAAAGGAAGGGCATTCAGACACCGACACATCCCCGCGGCTGTCAGGCCGGCGGGAAGGACTCAACCCCCGCGGTCGGCGGGGGTGCACGCGTCCGCGGCGCATAGTCGCCGCAGCGGGCAGAGGCAGACGCCTGTCCTGTGCACGGGGCCGATCCAGTCGCGCGGGATCTGCTCCCCGCGAGCACCGGCACGATTTCTCACGGGTTCAAGACTCTTTGCGCCTGCGGCGCGGTGGACCGGGAAGTGCAGGCTCATGGTCCTGCACGAGCACCGGCCGGATCCCGTACAAAAACAAAAATCAGAGAAGAGTATATGCCGTGAGTAGGGCGGCGGAACGCCCGATCGGGCAGCCGAGGCACCGGCGGCGCAGCGCGGGAGATCAGGAGCCCGCAAGTCATCACGCTGCACCGTACGCCAGGAGCCCGCAAGTCATCACGGGACGACGGACTGATACTCAGCACGGTAAGACGGTCGACAACTGTGGGCAACGCGGTGCCGTTCCGCGGCTGTCCACAGCTGTTGGCCGGCGGCCGTACGGTTGGCACATCGCTGCAACTCTGTGCGGGTCCTGGCTTCCGGCCTCGACGGCCCTTTCCTCTGCACTTGACCAACACGGCAGACGCGGGTCCTGAGCTCTCGCAGCCTGCGAGCACGCCGGTGCTGAGTGCTGGCCGACTTCTCCCGGCTATGAGCACTCGGCAGAACCTGTTCTGCATCGTGCTGGGTGCTGTCCCTGACAGGTCTCTCACGCTGCGCGAGGCAGCGCTCGTGACCTGTAAATCTGCATGTAGGTCGGAATCTCGGAACGTTCGAGATCACCTCACTAGATCTAGATAGGGAAAATTCCGAAAAATCAAAAGGTTAGCGCTGAAAATTCCCGTTTAACGGGATTTTCAGTCCCGTTTGACGGGACTCAGGATCCCGTTTAGCGGGATTTTTGCCCGAAACTACTCATTTTCTGTGAGATGCATCACATTTTGAACCAGTCCGGGCTACTGTCTGAACATTGTCTGAATTTGTTGGTCTTGGGTTGTTTGTCTTCGTTTTTTTTGTTGTTCCTCCCCATATGAGTGTGCTAGAATAACTGTGCTTGATAAAATTTCCCCGGTGGCCCGATCCAAGCCTCCGGGGTTTCTTTTTTCTGTCTTTATGGTAGAATCCTGCGCCGTTATTCAACACCTAAACGGAAAAGACAACTGAGACTCTTTGTTTCTGTTGTACCGGCCGCCACGTGTCCAATAACCACTTCTATGCGGGCCTGCCAGGTCTCCTGTCAGGCTCGCGAGCTCACCTCCTCCAGTTCAAATTCAAATCAAAACAGTTCTGAGCAGAGCAAATCAGCCCATCAGCTGCTCATTGACGTACTCGTCCCAGGTCTCGAGGACTTCCCGGCGCTGCTCAAGGTAATCCGTGCGGCTGTATGCCCGGACAACGGCGTTGTGCTCGACGTGGGCAAGGCTGGCCTCCGCGACCGCGAAGTCGACTCCGTGCTCGGCCATCCAGGTGCGGCCCATTGACCGGATGCCATGAATCACCATGCGGCCCTTGAAGTGCTTCCTCATCAGGTTCGTCGGGGCACCTGCGTAGAGCGGCCTCCGGCCTGAAATGCTGAACACAAACTCTGAATCAATCCCGCTGCTCTCCTGAAATGCCTTCACATGCTCCAGCAGGGCGGCGATCTGGGGCGTTACCGGAATCCTGAAGTCCCGGCGCATCTTCATGTGCTCCCGGGGAATCTCGATTGTTCTGGTGTCCTCGTTCAACCATGCCCACTTCAGAGCTGCACACTCTCCAATCCTGAGAAGCGAGTACAGCGCCATGAGGACTGCCTGTCTGGTGACAGTCAGGTTCCTTCCTGGCTGCTTCCCGTCCTTATCTTCGAACAGGACACGGAGCTCTCCGAGCTGCTGGTAGCCGAGGGCGGGGTAGTGGTCCTTGATGGCCGGAAGGCGCATCAGTTGCCTGAGCGCTGGGGCCGGATTCTGCCTCGTGGTGTACTCCAGGGCGGCGGCGAAGGTGTAGCACTGGCCTACATAGTTAATCAGCTGGCGGGCAGTCTCGTTCTTCTCCCGGATTTCCTGCAGCAGACTGTAAATCTCGGAGACGCGGATGCCCTCGATGTCCCGGCTGCCAAGCGCGGGAAGGACGTACTTCTGCATTCTCTGGCGCATGTTTGCTGCGCATTTTCTGGTCAAATCGGAACGGTTCGCGGAATATTCCTCAAACAACTCAGTTAGTGTCATTCTATACCTCAATTTCAGCATATTTTGCTGTATCTGCCTTGACGAAAGGCGTAAAATCATATCCGGAATGACAGGAGTTCCGGACTTGATTTATGAGTAAAAGATTATGAAAGGAGACAAGAATGGCACGTGGAATTAACCGGGTAACGCTCGTTGGCTATGTCGGGGCAGATCCTGAGCTTATGCATTCGGAGCAGGGCAATCCCATCTGCAACATCTCGCTTGCGACAACCGAGGGCTGGCGCGATATGAACGGGCAGGTACAGACCAGGACGGAATGGCACCGCGTCGTTTTCTTCAAGCGCACTGCCGAGGTGGCTGCCGAGTTCCTCCGCAAGGGCTCCCTGGTCTATGTCGAGGGGCGCCTCTCGACGAACCGCTGGGAGGACCAGCAGGGCATTGTCCGCTACACGACCGAGATTATCGGCACGGAGCTTCAGATGCTGTCGCCGAGGCAGGACCAGGGGCAGAGAGGGCAGGGCAGTGATGACAATGCATCACAGAACGGCTACAGCGGCTACGGCAGCAATTACAGCGGCGGCTATGGGAATGATTTGGCCTACGTCCGTAGCCCTGACGGCAGCTACAGCCCAATTCGCAGGGGCAATAATCAGGCCTCCTGGAATCCGAACCTGAAGAAAAAGCAGTTTAATCAGAAGGGAAAGCATGGCCCGTCTGACTACGCGGCCGGAGTCAGGTCGGGGCAGTACGGCGGCAAGGCTTCATCGCCGATGGGCGCCGGGAAGGACTGGAAGCAGGGACACGGAAAGGGACAGGGGCAGAAGCCAGCGGCTCCG
>JAEEGJ010009932.1_pt1 | contig 25117 bp, 22 predicted proteins | sample 8958761 | NCBI WGS metagenome assembly JAEEGJ01 (sample SAMN16246546, study PRJNA631951) | gut metagenome | biome: gut microbiome; feature: rumen; material: RS-attached | host: Bos | place: Iran: Karaj | collected 2018-10 | reverse complement strand
GTGGTACAGGCCGTACACTTCACCCTGATAACATGGCTGCAGGTCCCGCTTCTTACGGTATGACCGACACCATGGGCCGTATGCACTCTGATGCTCAGTTTGCAGGTTCTTCTTCCGTTCCTGCTCACGTTGAGATGATGGGTCTCATCGGCGCAGGCAACAACCCGATGGTCGGTATGACTGTTTCCACAGCCGTTTCCATCGAGGAAGCTGCTAAGGCAGGCAAGTTCTGATCTAAAGAAAAGAATAAATCATACGGGCGGTGCATTGATCTGCACCGCCTGTTTTTTTGTGCCTGTTTTTTTGATAAAATATTTAATTAATTAAATGCAGGCTGGATAATTGGCCTGTTTTGGAGGAACGATGAAGAAGAGAGCGGCGTCTGCTGCAGTATGTACTATGTTATGCGTATCCCTTTTATCGGGATGCTCTAACATCACCGTTGACACAACGGGGGTATATACTTCGTCTTCGGATCCTTCGTCTCCGTCTGTATCCAATACCGAGACGATTATGCCCACCGAGACGACTGCACCTGATCCGGCAGAGGAAGCTCTCAAGGCATATAACGATTTCATTCAAGGCAAGATGAAGGTCTCAACGGAGGGCGTTTTCGCAAAAGACAGCGGCAAGTCATTCCTTGGATTAGAACACGGCTCGTACAATATTGACGAGATGAAAAAGGCTGTCAAATATGATGCTTCGACCGGTTCACAGGCCCGCTATGTCATCTTGGACTTCGGCAGTGACGGAATATGCGAGCTGGCTTTAAGCCTCGAGAAACTCGATAAAAGCGAAGCTTCCGTAGTCTGCATTATTGCTTATGAGAACGGCACCCTCGTAATGAACGGCATCGTTGAAGAGTCGTCTCCCGATGAATACAAGCTTTATGAGACCGGCTACTTCAAGTCGGACAGCATGCCCGCAAGAGGGATCTACAAGATGAACCTGATCAAAGTCATGACAGGCGGCAAATGCAAGGATGTATTTACGTTCAGCGAGTATCTTGGCGTTTCCGTGACAGAGATAATCAAGCATCTTTCCAAGGGTGAAGGAACGTCTATCGCTGAATATGAGACTCTTCCCGGAGATTTTCTTGTCCGCGAATACATTTCTGACGGCGACGTAACGTTCTCAGTCGGAAGATGGGCAACGACAGAAGGCGAGAAGAGCCTTGAAGAGAAGTTTGTTGCCGCAATCAAGGCAATGGGCGCTGAAGAGGTCACTGAAGAGAGGATGGCCCAGCTTTCTGCAACCAAGGTCTTTACGACCAAAGAGGTTAACTGGACTGATTGTACCGGCGAGAGCTCATCACCGTCATCGGCAGGGGTTGCGGATGTGGCGGGAAGATTCGGCATCACCATCTATCCGAATCCCGATAAACCCGAGTATTCTCAGCTTGGAAATGTCGTATATGTACTTTGCAGCGGAAACGGAACAGACATGAGGTTTGTTGCCGATTCCGATGATGTAACGGTGATACTTGAGAAGGGCTCCTGGGACATGAATACGGATACTTTTGCACCCGAGAAAGAGGTATTCAACGTTCAGACCAAGGCCGGAACCGTATATCAGTTCAACTGTGTTGTCGGTGACGTTTTCCCTTATTACCGTCTGCGTGCGAAAAAAGGAAATTTCAGCGCGGAGTGGCTTGTTCTCAAGAGCAATGACGACAGTGCGACGGTGATCAAATCGTCAATGACGGGAGACTCCTGATAAGCGATGAGGAACCCGAATGCCAACGTTAGCAGGGAACTGCTTGAAGATGTAATCAAATTCGTAAACGAACGCTATATAGCCCCGGTACAGTATCTTACCGGAGCATCAGCTGCCTGCATGGCGGGTTCTTCCAAAAAGAGATTGTTCCAAGGCAGAGGAATGGCTGCTTCTGCCGGGAAATGCGATGCTGTTGCCGCGGCATTCAGCATGGAGAAATGCTGCGATGAAGAAGCATCCGGCATCGATAAATTCATAGACAGCAAGATCGACGAGAGTTTTACCCAGATGCTGTTAAGAAAGATAGATGAGCGCGGCATTACGGATGCCGATTGCTATAAGAAGGCCAATGTTGACCGCAAGCTCTTTTCGAAGATAAGAAGCGACATACATTATCACCCCCGCAAGAAAACCGTACTGGCATTCGCCATTGCCCTCAAGATGGATCTTGAAGAGACGCGCGCACTGCTGATGAAGGCAGGATACGCATTGTCTGACGGCAGCAGGGGAGATCTCGTGATCATGTATTTCATTATCAACGGAAAGTATGATATCAGGGAGATCAACGGCGTGCTTTTCGAGATGGACGAAGAACTTATCGGAGGCTGATAAACGGAATATGGCAACTGAGAAAAAGACGGAAAACATTCTTCCGGAGGACGGAGCAAGCGAAGAAGTCTGCAATATGACCAGGGAAGAAGCGCTGGACTACCTGGGACTTCCCAAGGATGCCGATAAAGAAGATATAGAGAAGAGATTCTGGCAGCTTTCCAAGAATTACAGGACCCAAAAAGGTGATGACGCAGAGCAGAAAATAACTGATCTGTCTGCCGCATATGATATTGCCACAGGCAACCGCGATCTCCGCGAAGAAGCCGCGAAAGCGAGGGAAAAAGAGAAGAAGTTCTTAGGCAAGACCAAGGCTGAATGGAAGAACTATGTTTCCTACTCGTGGAAATATTATGTAGCAGCCGTAGTTTTCATTTTGGGAACGGCATATGTTGTTTATTCGATCTTTTTCAAGCCGGCCGTTGACTGCGGGATCATCTCGATAGGTAACTTTGAGCATAGTGAGGAATATTATGATCAGACCGTTCGCAAGCTTGGCTATAAGTATCCCAGTCTTCTGACTTATTGTTATATAGCCGTGAGCGAAGACGGGCAGCAGGCGGATATCTTTACGAACCAGGCTGCGGTCACTTCGCTTTATTCGGGAACCAACGTTATTGTCACTGACAAGCCCGCATCACCGTATTTCTTTGAATACCAGTCTGATTGTACCGACCTGTATAAAGCTCTCGCCGATGCGCTTCCTGCGGAAACATACGCAAAGATTACGCCTGTTTATATGAGCGAGAGGGAATACAAGAAGCTGATCACGGAATTCAGGCGCAGCAAGGGATATGACATGAGTTCCGGCGAGGTCGATTATTCTTCTTATTCCGATGCGAAGATCATGACGGGACTTCTTATCGAAGATGAGGAAATGATCAAAAAACTCGGTTACAAAAGCTATTGGCATAACCAGCCGGCTTCGGTAGTTATAAGCATGAATGTTTTGACCAAGGACCAGACTGACACTGTATCCATCATAACCGCGATACTTTTGGGCCTGTGATAGAATAACGTTATGATCAGTATCAAGAAGAATAAACTGGAGGACAGAATAGTCGGGGTACTGAATAACCTGACGCTCAACAGGAAGCTGTTGCTCCTTTATTTCTTCTGCGTGCTTTTCCCGCTCCTTTTGACAGACGGTGTCATCCTTACCGTAATCATCTCTAACGAGAGGACCCAGTTCAAAGAGGAAATGAGGAACGTTGCCACCAACGTGTCAGCGGACTTTGTTTCTTCATTGAAAACGGCATCGGACATCTCGAACAACTTGTATGTTGACAGGTCCATCTATACTTTCCTTGAGACGGAATTTGAAGACAATGCCGATTTCTACTCGCAGTATTACGAGTTCTTTGAGAATAACGGTTATTCGTCTCTTTACTATCTTCCTAACCTTTCGAGATTCGTATTTGTCGCTGACAATAACACCATTACTCCGGGCGGTAACGTAACCACTTTGGAGGCCATAAAAGACAACAACTGGTATCAGGACTTCATATCATCAGATTCCAAGACGAGGCTCATTTTCTATTTCATGGGAGATGCGGAGAGCGGCGCGAGCCAGACAAAGACCAAACAGGTCAAACTTGTCAGATGGCTTGATTACTACAAGGGATCGAAAATGAAGAAGATGCTCGTCATTAACCTTGACTATCCTTTGCTCATGAGCAATTTCTCGAACAAAAAGTACGGCATGCTCGCTTACATCTGTGACGGAGAGAAGATAGTCATTTCGACTGACGGTCAGACGAACGTTTACAGCCCGTATTCTTCGATCAATGACGCAGACCGCAGGAAAGCCGGTTATACGAGTACTTTTGATTTTATGGGCAAGACCTATACGGTCATGCTTTTCCCTCAGAACAGCAACGTTGTATCCAGTGCACTTAAAAACCACGCGCTCGCGATATTCCTGCTCCTTATGCTCAACATCCTTATTCCGCTCCTTCTGGTGAGGCTTATAAACAAGTCGTTCACGAACAGGCTGTGGCAGCTCGATAAGGTTTTCGAGAGCGGAAATGACAATGTTGCGCTCGTTACGGTCAACAATGTCGAAGGAACCGATGAGATAGCGCACCTGATGAACAGTTATAACAATCTGGTTGTCAGGAACAGAAACCTTATCAAAACGATCTACGATGATAAGCTCGTCTATCAGGAGACCGAGATCGAGAAGCAGCAGGCAGAGCTTCTGGCGATGCGTATGCAGATCAATCCGCACTTCCTGTTCAACTGCCTGGAAAACCTCAGGATGCACAGCGTCATTAAGGGCGAAAAGGAGACCGCGGCGATGATCGAGCGTCTTGCCGCGCTTGAGCGCGACGTCGTCGAATGGAACCAGGACGTTATCCCTTTGCAGAAAGAAATGGGATTTATCAAGAACTACCTCAAACTCCAGCAGTACAGATACGGAGACAGGTTCAGTTTCTCGATAAATGTCTCGGAAGATGTCAAGGATGCATCAATTCCTAAGCTTACTTTGGCAACGTTCGTCGAGAATGCCTGCGTACACGGCGCGGAGAAGAAGACCAGGGACGTCGTTATCATGATCAACGCACATGCTTCGGGTGACAAACTGATACTTGAAGTCGAGGATACCGGTGCGGGCATGGACAGCGAGAGCGCGGGACGCCTTCAGAAGCGGATGAACGAATGCACATTCTCCGATCTTAAAAAGAACAAGCACATCGGCATTCTTAATGCATGCCTCAGAACAAAGCTTATCGCGGGTGATGATGTTGATTTCGTTTTCGAGAGCGAAGAAAAGATAGGTACATACATAAAGATCACGATGCCGCTGAAGCATTTCGATCTTCAGCAGCCTGAAGGAGGAGAAGCGTAATGGCAAGGGTTCAGGTACTTTTAGCGGATGACGAACCGTTTATCCTCAAGGGACTCCAGATGCTTATCGACTGGGAACTGTACGGGTGCGAGATCGCCGGAACGGCTTCCAACGGCCTTGAGGCTTACAACATCATTAACAGCAAAAAGATCGATCTGGCTATCGTGGATATCAGGATGCCTGAACTTACCGGTCTTGAGCTTATCAGCAGGGTGAAGGAAGAAGGCGGCATTGATACGGATTTCGTAATATTGAGCGGTTTCTCGGACTTCGAATATGCCCAGACTGCGTTAAGACTCGGAGTAGTCGATTATCTGTTAAAACCGGTCAGCCAGAAGCAGCTGGTCACTTTGCTTCGCAAGATCGGCGTCAAGAAGGATGCGGACAATGTGCTTGCCGAACATGCCGAGAAGCTCAGAAGGGCCTGTCTGGTCCAGTATATCGTTGCCATTTTGAACGGAAAGTCCAACAAGCACCAGGTCGAGTATGTCTGTGAGAACCTGGCCACAGGAGGCGACAAGAATTTTATCCATATCACGCTTGATAATGTTGCCAGCCTCGAAGAAATGACGGACGAGGAAGTCGCAGAGATCAAAAAGAAGATAATAGACAATTGCACCGAGTTCCTCGGAAAATACGGCGATCACCTGCTTCCTGAGGCCGAGGGCTTTGAAGAAGATTATGAAATAGGCTTCCTTTACTGTGGTGACATGGCAAAAGAGTCGGGACTGACCGACCGTGAATTCCTGGAAGAATTCAGAAAGGCCGCCATGAGGAATATTCCTACCGAAGTCGTTCTTCTTGTCGGCAGGACCGTCAGCGAAATGGACAAACTCGCAGCCTCTTATTCCGGTGCGTGCGAACTGCGCTATTTCAGGAGCTTCCAGAAGGGCGGAGGCGTATATTATTATGACGATGACATGTATGTGCCGCATTCACAGGCCAAGTCGATGATCCATAAGGATGCCGCCGATGATCTGGTCAACGCGGTGATCAAGCATGATCATGATGAGATCTCGCTGTGCGTTGACAGGCTTTTCGAGAATATGGAAAATGCCCATTTCAACAGATTCCTGAACCTGAACGTCAATTACTTCCTTTTCAGGATGATCCATCTCGCAGTAGAGATAGACGAGACAGTAGAACAAGATAATATACTTCTATATATAAGTGATGATGTTTTTGTCCCGGGTAAGAATTTCAAGGAACATTTCAGGAATTTCGCCCTGGAGTATTCGGATTATCTCTCCCAGCTTAAGAAAGATTCCGGACACAGAGGCCTTAAGGACGTTGAAAGATACATTCAGGATCACTATGCAGAGAACCTGACTTTGAGGGAATTAGGCAAGATGTATTACATCAACAGCTCGTATCTGGGCCAGCTTTTCCATAAGAAATACGGAATATCTTTTAAGGATTACCTGAATAACTGCAGGATCAATGCCGCGGCTGAGATGCTTCTCAAGAGTGACCGCAAAGTGGCTGATATAGCCGCAGAGGTCGGTTATAAGGACATTGATTACTTTGTTTCAAAGTTCATCGAGATCAACGGCTGTACCCCGACAAAGTACAGACGGAATTCTTGATTGTGCAACTTTCTATATTTTGTCGGGAGTCTGACTTGAATTTGTCGGAGTTTTACACAAAAACAACTCTGTATAATCACTACAACGGACAAAATATAGAAAGGAAGGTCCAATTATGAAGAAGACGAAAATCGCAGCAGTGCTGTTGACATCAGTGATGTCAGTTTCTGCAATGGCAGGCTGCACAAAGACACCCGGTGGCACAACAGCTGGTACAGCAGCTCCCGGACAGACAGCTCAGGCTTCTGGTCAGATCAAAGAGTTCAGCGCGTTCTTCGCAGTACCCGCTACAACCGAGATCAACAAGGATAACGAAGTCCAGAAGATCATCGCTGAGAAGATCGGTGCAAAGTGCAACGAAACCTGGCTCGCAGGTCAGCAGGCATCTGAAGCAGTCGGCGTATTCATCGCTTCCGGTGAGTATCCCGATTTCATCAACGGCGGTGACGCTATGAAGGCTCTCTACGAGGCTGGCGCACTTGTTGCATTTGATGATTACATCGACAAGTATCCGAACATAAAGGAATTCTTCTCAGAGTATGAGTGGAGCCAGTTCAGACAGTCCGATGGTAAGATCTACTGGATGAATCCTTTCGAGAACATCTACGGCGCAGACAAGACCACCACACAGAACGGTGAGGCTTTCTGGATCCAGGCTAGAGTTCTTGAATGGGCTAAGTATCCTAAGATCGAGACTCTCGACGATTACTTCAAGGTTCTCGAGGATTATGCTAAGGCTAACCCGACAACTCACGACGGTAAGAAGAACATTCCTTACACAATGCTTTGCGAAGACTGGCGTTATTTCTGCCTTGAGAACGCTCCTGAGTTCCTCGACGGCTATCCGAACGACGGTTCTTGCATCGTTGACGTCAACACAAAGAAGATCGTTGACTACAACACAACACCTACAGCTAAGAGATATTTCAAGAAGCTCAACGAAGAGTATGCAAAGGGAGTCATTGATACAGGTGCTTTCACACAGACATACGATGAGTACATCTCCAAGCTTTCCACCGGTGTCGTTCTCGGTATGTGCGACCAGTGGTGGGACTTCGCTTACACAGTAAACGACGTATTCAAGACACAGAACACAGAGCAGTATGGTTACAACTATGTACCTCTCGGTCTGACGATCGATAAGGGCATGGAGAACCAGTGGTACACATCCGGTGGTACACTCAACGTTTCTTCCGGTATCGCTATCACAAAGGACTGCAAGGACATCGAAGGCGCTTTCAAGTTCATCGACGACCTCCTTTCACAGGAAATCCATGACCTCCGTTTCTGGGGCGTTAAGGATGTTGACTACAAGGTTGACGAGAACGGTATGTTCTACAGAACAGAGGAAATGCGTAAGAACGCCGCTGATCCTAACTGGAAGACAAAGCACCTCTGCACATATTCTTACTTCCCTCAGTGGTCTGGTACATCCAGAGACGGTAAGAACGCTATGATGCCTGCAGAGCAGCTCTCAGAATTCAAGGATACACTCCCTGAGCCCGTTAAGAAGGTATTCGCAGCTTATGGCGCTAATACTTACATTGACCTCCTCGGTTCTGTAAACAAGGCTGGTCCTTGGTATCCTATGTATTCTTACTCCAACAACATGAAGACCGACACAGCTGGTGGTACAGCTTGGACAAAGATGGGCGAGTGCAAGCACGCTTGGCTGCCTAAGGTCGTAATGTCTAAGGACTTCGAGAAGACCTGGAACGAGTACATGGAAGCTTACAAGGCATGCAAGCCTGAAGACTTCGTTGCAGAGATGCAGCAGGAGCTCGACAAGCGTATTGCAGCTTATGAAGCAGCTACCAAGAAATAATCGATCCGAAGTGCCTGCAAAGGCATAACAACAAAAAACTGAGGGGCGGCCATTAGGCATCAGCCTGTGGCCGCCCTTTATTTCTTACTCTCTCTCAAAACACTACTCATAATCCCTTAAGAGGTTTAGCATGTCACGTAATGCAATTAGTTCTTTACAGACCGGGGGTCTTCAGACCAAAAAGGTAAACAAGTGGGCTGAAGCCAGAAGACAGCCGTTTCTTCTCATATCCTCGTTCCTTTTACTTATCTACGGTATTATTTTCTACTATGTTCCCGTATTGGGCTGGATTACCGCATTCCAGGATTACAAGCCTGCAAAGGGCTTTCTTGGCTCCCAGTGGGTTGGATTTGCGAAATTCCAGAAATTATTTGGAAATAAAACATTCTTCCTTGCGTTCAGAAATACGCTTTGCATGGGTGTTATCAATCTCGTATTCCATTTCGTAACCGCGATCCTTTTCGCACTGATCCTTAATGAAGTTCGAGTAATGTTCGCTAAGAAATTCGTTCAGACGATCTCTTACATGCCTCACTTCCTTTCCTGGATCATCGTTACAGCAATCGTACGAGACATCCTCGCTTCTGACGGTATCGTCAATGAGTTCCTCATGAATGTATGCGGACGTCAGATGGCAATCGACTTCTTCGCTGTCAAAGGTTATTTCTGGTGGATAGTCGCTTTCGCGAATGTCTGGAAAGAAACAGGATGGAATGCGATCATATATCTCGCAGCGATCACTTCGATCGATCCTTCACTTTATGAAGCAGCTGACATGGACGGTGCTTCCAGATTCCAGAAGGTATGGTACATCACACTTCCTTCACTCCGTCCTACGATCATGATCCTGCTCCTCATCAACATCGGTAACGTTCTCAACGCAGGTTTCGAACTTCAGTACATCCTCGGTAACGACGTTATCTCTGATGTTTCAAAGATCCTTGACGTATTCATTCTTGACTGGGGTATTTCTCAGTTCGACTTCTCTCTCGGTACTGCAGCAGGTATCTTCAAGAGTGTCATTGCTCTCATACTTGTCTGCCTTGGCAACTGGACTGCCAAGAAGACCGGTGATGAACGGTTATTCTAAGGGAGGGGAAAGATATGAAAAAGAAATATGGTGCAGGCGATATTGCCTTTGAGGTATTCCTTGTAGTATTCCTCGTTGTGTTCGTTATGGTAACGCTTTACCCCGTTATCAACACCCTCGCTATTTCGTTTAACGATGGTTTCGATACGATCACACACAGAATCCACTTCATACCTCACGCATGGACATTAGACAACTATAAGGCTGTTTTCGCAAAGGAAAGCTACAGACAGGCTGCTATCGTAACTGTCGCAAGAACATTCCTCGGAACAGTTATCTCGCTCGTTACAAATGCGATCCTCGCATACGTAATCAGCAGAAAGAAGTTCCTTTTCAAGAAGAGCTTCTCAATTTTCTGGGTTATCACAATGTACGTTAACGGCGGTCTCATCCCGACATACATCGTTTTCCAGAAGCTTCACCTTACAAACAGTTTCTGGGTATACGTTATCCCGGGTGCAGTCAGCGCATTCAACATGCTGGTTATCCGTAACTTCATGAACGCTATTCCTGATTCCCTCGAGGAATCCGCACAGATCGACGGTGCTGGTTACTTCAAGATCTTTGTAAGCATCATCTCACCTCTGTGCAAACCCGTTTATGCTACGATCACACTCTTCGTTGCTGTATATCAGTGGAACGCTTGGTTCGACGCAATGATCTACAACAAGATGCATGATGAATACACAGTTCTTCAGTACGAGCTCATGAAGCAGCTCCAGACTGCAATGAAATCCGCCGGATCAGTTGAAGGTCTCAAGAACTCAGGTACGACGATCACACCTACATCGATCAGAGCTGCTGCTACGATCGTTACCATGGTACCTATCCTGTTCGTCTATCCGTTCCTGCAGAGATACTTCGTTACAGGTCTCACAATCGGCGGCGTTAAGGAATAAAAATAATAACGTCCTTTGTGTTTCAACGGTTTATGTTTCAGGCGCCCCGGAAGGGACGCCTGAAACATTTAAAGGGATAGAATAAACGCACTCTTTAGAGTATTATTAACGATAGTTTTATTTGGGAGTTTTCCATGAATCTATTTAGATACGACAGTCCTTTGATGCAGTTTCTCGGCAGAGCGGCAGATCTCATATGGGTCAATCTGCTTGTTCTGGTATGCAGCATTCCTATCTTTACTTTCGGTGCATCTATCAGCGCGATGGAGAACATAATCTATAAGATCCTTCATAATGAGGATGTTGCTGTTACCAGAGAATTCTTCCAGGCTTTTGCCAAGAACTTCAAGCAGGCGACTATTGTATGGCTGATAATTCTTGTAGTCGAAGGTGCTCTCGGATATGACTTCTATTATTCAAGGCAGGTGGGATCAAACACATCAGAGGCCATCATGACGGTGTGCGTTATACTGTTTGTGCTTGTTTACGCGCTCATGCTCTATATCTTTCCCATGCAGTCTCATTACTATAATAAGACCAAGGATCTTTTCAAGAATGCGATCATACTTGTTATCGTTCATCCGGTAAGAACGCTTATCATGCTCGTTATCCAGGCTGCGTTCATCGGTATCGGCGTCCTCATCGTTCTTGACTACAGATTCATTCCCGTACTCGTCTGCTTCTGCATCTCGCTGCCGTGGTATTTCTGCGCATGCGTCCACATGCCAATTTTTGACAAGCTGGACGGCGTAGACAAGTTCGGCAATAAGATCGGTCCCGAGACATTCAAAAAAGAATCCGATTCCGCAGAAGAAACTGAGGAACCGGATCCTGAAGTGTCAGATGAAACTGAAGCAGAAGCTGAAGATGAAGGATCTGACGGTGAAGAAGAGGAGAAGAGCGAATCTTAAGAGGGAATTGCTCCTTCTGATGTGAACTTCATCACGTCTGCATCTCCGCTGCTGTAAGCTTTCCAGACGGGCATCTGTGTGCCGTCATCGTCCTTGCAGTTGGGATCATGTGTCTTAACGAATCCCGCAAGGTAATTGGCCATCTGTCTTGCGAGCTCGAAATGTCTTCCGCGCATGGGTCTCCAGCACTTGATAACATTGTCGAACCAGAACCAGAGGTCTACAGAATGGAAGTTGCCGGGGTTGTCTTCGCCCGGAATATCAGTGCCGAATTCATATACATAGATCGGTCCTGCGCCTGAAGCGACAGCCTTTGCGCAAGACTCTTTAACTGTCTTTTCGACTACATGCACTCCGCCGAAATCAAATTCATCGATGGTGTATCCCGCGATGACGGGAATACCGTTGAATTTGTTTCCTTCATAGCTCATGAGGGCATCGGTCTTGTAATTTACGCCGTCCTCGCAGGGGGCAAATCTCGGGTGATTCTGTGCCCACTCGCCGTACTTGTTCCTGATCTCAAATGCATCGAGCTTACGAGCTTCTGCGATGCTGCTTACACCGAGATATTCCAGGAACTCCTTGCCCTTTTCCTCAGCCTGGCTAAGTTTGACAGGGAAGAGGATGTCATCTCCGGGGAAACGGATGAGGCCGCTCATGATGACTGCGCCCTTGATTATGCCGAAATTGTCTTCATTTGTTATCTGATTAAGAACGCTGCCGCCGCCTGCGGACTGGCCTGCGATGGTTATGTTCTCAGGGTCGCCGCCGAATGCAGCGATATTGTCCTTAACCCAGTTAAGGCCTGCCTTCTGGTCTAAAAGGCCGAAGTTTGCGGGAGCATCAGGTGATTCTGCGGTAAGGTCGGGATGAGCTAAGAAACCCAATGCCGCGAGTCTGTAGTTAACGCTTACGACGACGATTCCGCGGCGAGCAAGGCGCTCACCGTTGAATTCCATCTCAGCCGTATAACCCCACTGGAAACCGCCGCCGAAATACCAGAGCAGTACTGGGAGCTTTTCATCGGTTGTCTTTGCGGGTGTCCACACATTGAGATAGAGACAGTCTTCGCTCATCGGGATATCGGGATCCACGTGCCATTCTTTGCAGTAGATGTCTGTTCCGACTGCAGGCTGATCCTGAACGGAAATGGGACCGAACTGATATGCCTCAAGTGTTCCTTCCCAGTCCTCGCAAGGCTGCGGAGCTTTCCATCTTAAGTCGCCGACCGGGGGAGCAGCAAAAGGAATGCCCTTGTAAACGGTTATCCTCGGGTCATTGCCGGGGAGGCCTTTTACCTTGCCGTTCTTAATTACAGTCTGTCTGAGCATTTATCAGTCCTCCTTGAGAGCGAATCCTGCGAAATCGGGATTGCCGTTTCCGTTGAAAGTGAAGTAGATGCTGTGATTTCCGTCAGGAAGCTTTATGTCGCAGGGAACGTCTGTCCAGTAGTTGAAGTTCTCTACGGGGATCGTTCCGAGAACGTCGCCGCCGATCTCTGTCCTAACTTCAAAGACACCGTTGCCGTAACCTCTGATGGTGATCTTGCTTACGCGGCTGTTCTTGAAATCGAAGAACTTGAAGCCTGCGGTAGTGGATTTCGTCATGTTGGTGATATATCCGCTGCCGGTGTTCTCGTCGCGGTCTTCCTCGTCCTGTGTGATCCTTGCGAACTGGGAATCGATAAACATTCCGTGACCCCATGAACCGCCCGTATACATCTGCTCTGTGTCGCTGAACAGGTTGCAGCAGATGTAGGAAGGATACCAGCCTTCACCCTTGAGAGGACCGTCGTTCAGGCCGCAGGAAGTCATCTGTGCCTGGATGATAGAACCGTCATCGTTGAATGAGAGCTTCTCAGCACAGCCCTGTCTTGAGAAGACGGTGCCGTTGGTGTGACGGTGATAGAAGATGTACCACTGACCGTTGATCTCCTCGATGCTTCCGTGGTTGTTGGAAGTGTAGAAGACGGGCTTTTCCGCGGGCTTATAACCGCCGATGTGCAGGTCGCAGTTGCTTACGACTACACCGCCGTATTTGAACTCACCGTCAGGTGAATCGGATGTAGCGTAGCAGAGCTCGTGAAGAACAACTGAAGAATAGATGAAATAGTAGATTCCGTTTCTCTTGCGGATCGAAGCAGCTTCGAAGTATTCGTGACCTTCATATCCGCTTCCTGCGGAGTATGGCTGGGACGGCGCAAGGAATCTTGGTTCCTTTACGATCGTGAGCATGTCTTCGCCGAGAACTGTGTGCATCGCACCGTGTCTTGACTTGTCGCCGATAGGGCAGAAGCCTGTGTAAAGATGAGTAAGTCCGTTTTCGGTGATAACGCCCGGATCGAACTGCGGATCGTCACCTTCTCTGTCGCCGAGACGTGTACCGTCGTTGTAGTGGACGTAACCGTAGAACTCATATTTGCCGGCAGGTGTATCGCACACCGCGACGGAAACGACGCTGACCTTGTCTAAAACATAGTAGAGATAGTATCTTCCGTCAGGTCCGATGGTGACGTCAGGAGCATAGAGAGCCATGTGACCGTCTTTGTTTAACGGGTCCTGCGTTCTCTTGTAGATGATGCCTTCGTATCTCCAGTTTCCGAGGTCATCGACAGGTGCGGACCAGCATACGTAGTCGTTCAGACAGAAAACGTGTCCGCCGAAAGAATCATGTGAACCGTAGACATATACACGTCCGTCGAACACATAGGGCTCACCGTCGGGAACGTATTCCCAGGACGGAAGGTAAGGGTTAAGCGCCTGTTTCTTCATAGTTGTTTATCTCCCTGTTGTTTTTTGTATACGCTGTTACTCTGTACTGGCGCGGTGAGAGGCCCGTGAATTTGCGGAACTGCCTGCAGAAGTGCTCGGTGTTCCTGTATCCGCACTGTTCTCCGACTGCGCTGATCGTATCTGCCGAATATAAGAGCTTGTCCTGTGCCATCTTGATCCTTGCCTTGATGACGTCGTTCATGCATGAGATCCCGAAAGTGTTCTTATAGAGAAGCTGAAGATGCGCGGGACTGATGCTCAGGTTGTCTGACATCATGGCAACAGTCCAGTTCTTTTCGGGATGGAGAACGATCTCTTTCCTTAAGGCAACAAGCTGGCCTCTGTAAGGCGAATCGGTATTTACTGCCACGTCCGCTGAAAGCTTTGATATAAGCGCGTGGAAGAGGTCAGAGATTACCGGGCTGGAAGGATTTTTATTTATCTGATTCTCCCATGAAATGAGCTTGATCAGATTATGGATGTAGTCTGTGTCTGAAGGCTGGAAGGGAACTCCCTTAAGAGGAAAATCAAGCACGATGGCCTCATCGGTCTTGAAGTGTATCCAGTCATTGGTGTAAGGCTCACCTGTTGGTGAGAAATAGAACTTGTGCGAATTCTGAGGGAAGATTATCACGGTCTCAGGAGGGCAAAGCTTCATGCCTTCCTCCGATGGAAAATATACCGGACTGTGTGAAAATACCAATAGCCAGCAATCAAAGCCGGCATGTCCTGATTCAGTATCAAACCTGATGCCTTCCTTGTGGGTATAACTGTAACCCGAATACAATATGTCAATCATAGAGACTGATCCTTCCCGCAATCCCAAACATTAAAAGTTGCACAAAGATATGATAACACCATATCCCTGCAATACGAATAGGGAAAATAGGATAAATCAATTTATCCGTATAAAAAGTCATTGCCTTAAATATGCGTGAGGTGATACTTTCAAAGCGCAAAATCATATATACTGTTAGAGGTTTTGCATTACAAAAGGCAGATCAATTTACCGGAGGATCATATCATGGCAGAAAAGACAAAGATGATAATCGAGAAGGATTTCAAGATCGCCGATATCGATGACAGACTTTACAGCTCTTTCATTGAGCATCTCGGACGTGCGGTCTATGACGGTATCTACGAGCCCGGTCATCCGGCTGCCGATGAGGACGGTTTCCGTAAGGATGTCATCGAGCTGATCAAGGAGCTCGGTGTAACCACAGTAAGATATCCGGGCGGCAATTTCGCTTCGAACTATTTCTGGGAAGATACTGTAGGACCTAAGGAGCAGAGAAAGAAGAGACTCGACCTTGCATGGAGAACACTCGAACCGAATGAAGTCGGCATCAATGAATTCTCCAAGTGGGCAAAGAAGGCCGGTACATCTGTAATGATGGCAGTCAACCTCGGTTCAAGAGGCGTTCCCGATGCACTCAATCTCCTTGAATACTGCAACCTCGATACGGACAGCTATTATGCAAATCTCAGAAGAGAACACGGTGACAAGGAGCCTTACGGCATCAAGCTCTGGTGCCTCGGAAACGAGATGGACGGTCCCTGGCAGGTAGGCCAGAAGTCCGCTGCCGAATACGGCCACATCGCTGCAGAGACTGCAAAGGCAATGAAGATGATGGATGAGACTATCGAACTCGTTGCATGCGGAAGCTCCGGCGTAGGAATGCCCACATTCGGTGAGTGGGAAGCACAGGTCCTCGATCAGGCATACAACTATGTTGACTACATTTCACTTCACCAGTATTTTGAGAACCGCGCAGGAGATACAGCAGACTTCTTTGCAAGCCTTGACGATGTAGATGAGTTCATCAACGCTGTCATCGCTACATGCGATTACATCAAGGGCAAGAAGCACAGCAAGAAGACTGTTAATCTCTCATTCGATGAGTGGAACTGCTGGTATCACGCATCCGCAGAGGACAGCGAGACAATGGAGAAGAAGCCTTGGGGTCTGCATCCTCATCTTCTTGAAGATCACTACACATATGAAGATGCGATCGCTGACGGCCTTGCTCTCATCAAGTTCATCAAGCACGCAGACAGAGTCAAGATCGCATGCCTTGCACAGCTCGTTAACGTCATCGCTCCCGTAATGACCGAACACGGCGGCGCTGCATGGAGACAGACCATCTTCTATCCGTTCTATCATGCTTCAAAGTACGGCAGAGGCGCTGCTCTCAAGCCCGTCATGAAGACCGGAACACACAAGACCTCCAAGCATGAAGAAGTAACTGACGTTGAGGCTGTTCCTGTATATAACGAAGAGAAACAGCAGCTCACTATTTTCGCAGTTAACCGTCTTATCGATGAGACAGTTCCTTTTGAGGTAGACCTCAGAGGATTCGAAGACTACAAGGTTTCTGAATATCATGCGCTCGAGAGCTCTGACATGCTCGCTGTCAATTCCGCTGAGGAAGAGAAGGTCAAGCCCATTGCAAAGACTGATTACGTAGTAACCGAAACAGGTTTCAAGGCAGAGCTTTCACCTGCTTCATGGAACGTCATCGTTCTTAAGAAAGCATAAGATACACTGTCTGATAAATGTCGCTTTCAAGGCGACCACCAGGAGTTCTATCCTCCCTATAATGAGGCCATAAGCAAGAGCTTAAAGCTTCATGAATAGGGAGGGTTTTAAAATGAAAAAGAATCTTACGGAACTGGTATTTATCCTTGATAAGTCAGGCAGCATGGCAAGCCTTGAACAGGATACCATCGGAGGCTTCAATGCCATGATCGAAAAGCAGAAGAAACTTGACGGCGAGTGCGTTGTTTCCTGCGTTCTTTTCGATAACGGACAGAAGGTCATCTATGACAGAGTGCCGCTTTCCGAAGTAAGACCGATGACTGAAGAAGATTACACCGCAGGCGGCTGCACGGCACTGGTCGATGCGCTCGGAAAGTCGGTTAAGTACATCGGAAACATCCACAAGCATTTAAGGGAAGAGGACGTTCCGGAGCATACGGTCTTCGTGATCACGACAGACGGAATGGAGAACGCGAGCAGGGAGTATTCTTCCGACAAGGTCAAAAAGATGGTCAGCAAAAAGACCGAGAAGAACGGATGGGAATTTCTCTATCTTGCGGCCAATATCGATGCTGTCGAAACAGGAACCGCGATCGGAATAAAAGAAGGAAGAGCTGCTAACTACAGGTGCGACGGAAAAGGCACTGGCATGCTTTATGAGGCAGTAGGCAATGCGATCGCCGGCATGAGATGCTGCAGTGCAGTTGCAGATGACTGGGCTGAAGAACTCGAAATGGATAACAAAAACAGGTAAAAAATAAGTAAGACCCGGGCTTAAAATGCCCGGGTTATTCAGTCCTAACCATGCCCTGATTGTGCTAATATAGTAATGGTGAAACTCATTAAAAGGAGGGTGTGGTATGGGTTTTGAAGCTGAAGTGGCACCGTATGTGCCGGTTCTTTACGAGACATTCTGGGCATTGATCCCGCCTATTGTGGCGATCATTTTGGCCCTGATTACAAAGGAGGTCTACAGCTCACTGTTTGCAGGTGTTGTAGTAGGCGGACTTATCTATTCTTATTCGTATACGAGTCCTTATGTAAATCCTGTTCTGGCGATGAATCACATCTTCAAGGACGGACTCATCAAATCACTTTCAGATCCGTATAATGTAGGCATTCTGTTATTCCTTGTCTTCCTCGGGATAATAGTTGCCATGATGAATAAAGCCGGGGGCTCGGCGGCATTCGGCGAATGGGCTGCAAAGCATGTTCATTCAAGAAGATCAGCAATGCTCGCAACAACGCTTCTCGGATGCCTTATCTTCATCGACGACTATTTCAACTGCCTCACCGTAGGTTCAGTAATGCGTCCCGTTACAGACAAGGAAAAGATCTCGAGAGCAAAGCTTGCGTATCTCATTGACGCAACTGCAGCTCCTATCTGCATCATCGCTCCGATCTCTTCCTGGGCGGCAGCAGTATCAGGCTTCGCACCTGAAGGCACAAACGGCCTTATGCTTTTTGTAAAGGCGATCCCTTATAACTATTACGCTCTGCTTTCCATCCTCATGATGGTATGTCTCGCGGTATTCAAGATCGATTACGGTCCGATGAAGCGTCATGAACTCAACGCTCTTAAAGGCGACCTTTTCACGATCGAACCCACGGAGAAAAAAGTTGATCACGAAGTTACCGGAAACGGCAAGGTCGTCGATCTTGTACTGCCCGTTCTCATGCTGATCCTTTTCTGCGTGATCGGCATGATATACACCGGCGGTTTCTTTGAAGGAGAGACTTTCGTTAATTCATTCGCAAACAGTGATGCTTCTGTAGGACTTGCATACGGTGCATTCGGCGGAATCGTATTCATGGTCATCTACTATATCGTAAGAGGCGTTCTCAAGTTCAAGGACTGCATGTCCTGCGTTGAGACCGGCTTCAAAGCGATGGTAGCGCCCATTACGATCCTGACTCTTGCATGGACGCTCAAGTCCATGACCGATTCACTCGGCGCTGCAAACTGCGTTGCAAATTTCGTAAGCCAGGACGGATTCAAGCTCCTAAACTGGGCAATGCCCGCGATCATATTCCTGATCGCATGCGGTCTTTCTTTTGCGACGGGTACTTCATGGGGTACGTTTGGTATTCTCATTCCGATCACGCTCAAGGCATTCCCGCTTGAAAGCGGAAGCCCTCTGGCCATCATCTGCATGTCAGCTTGTATGGCTGGCGCTGTATGCGGCGACCACTGCTCACCGATCTCGGATACGACGATCATGTCTTCGGCAGGCGCGCAGTGCAACCACATCGCGCACGTATCAACGCAGCTGCCTTATGCGCTTACAGCCGCAGGCGTATCGTTCATGGCTTATCTTATTGCGGGAATCCTGCAGATCTATGTTCCTGCATACGGAGTCAATTCCACCATCTCGCTTCTTATCGGATTTGCACTGATGATCGGAATCATGTTCATCCTCAAGAATGTTTTCCCGACTCCTGAGTCGAAGGATCTTCAGAAGGATGCCGAGAAAGAGACTCTGAAAGCTGAGAAAGGATGATCGCAGCGAACATGATCACGCAGCCTGCGCCTTCCCTCAGGCTCATGTCCTGGTGAAGAACGACTGCAGCCGCGATAACGGCAAAAACAGACTCCATGCACATCAGGAGTGACGCAACGACAGGGTTGGCGTGCTTCTGACCGACAATCTGAAGAGTATAGGCAATGCCGCAGCTCATTATTCCCGAGTAAAGAAGGGAAGGGGCTGCGGTTTTTATATCAGTAAGTACGGGGTGCTCGAAAACGAACATCAGCACGATGGAGATCACGGCAGCGACAGTGAACTGCATGAATGACAGCTGGATGCCGTTGATGTCCTTTTCGACGAGCTTATCGATCGTCATTATCTGGATGGCATAAAAGACTGCGCATATGAGCGCAAGGATGTCACCGAAGTTGATTGCGGTAAGGTCTGACGGGTTGATGCACAGGAAGAAGAGTCCTACGAGTCCCATCAATATCGACAGCCACGTGAGAAGTTTTATCTTCTTTCCGAGGAATACGGAAAAGAGCGGCACGAAGAACATGTAGAATGCTGTGATGAACGCGATCTTGCCTGATGTCGAGTAATAGAATGCGAACTGCTGGAAGTTCTGCGCGACCGAGAATACGATGCCCAATACGAGGCCTGCGAGAAGAGTGTTCTTTCTTCTGTCAAAGCCTTTGTTTACGATGAGGACTACAGGCAGAAGGATGAGCGCTCCGAGAGTCGTCCTTATACCTGTGAAGGTGAATGCGTCGATCGATTTCATGCCGATCTCCTGGGCAACGAAAGAAGAACCCCAGATGATGGCGGTTATAAGCAGAAGAATTATGCCTTTAGGTGTCGTTTTACGCATTGCAGTATTATATCATCTGAAGGCAATTTGTCAGCAGGCATTCCTGACCTGGGGTATAATAGATATGGTGTGAATTATACGGAGGGTTGTATGAAGACGTTAATTGTTTATTATTCGCTCGAAGGCAGCACGAGGATGATCGCCGAAAAGCTTGCCGAAAGGACAGGCGCTGATCTTCTTGAGATCAAGTCAGTCAAGAAATACCCTACAAAAGGACCTGCAAAGTTCATCATCGGAGGAAAGGACGCCGCTTTCAAGGTATGCCCTGAGATCGAAAAGTCCGGTGTGAACCTTAAGGCATACGATGCCGTTGTTTTCGGAACTCCCGTCTGGGACGGAACGATCGCGCCGCCGTTAAGATCGTACATGAGGGACATCATCGTAAAAAATCCTGTTGTTGCGGCATATGCGTGTATGGCAGGAAAGGATCCCAAGAAGACTTTTGACGTCATAAAGGAACTGGCATGCGTTGACTGCCTTGCTGCAGAAGTAAGCTTTTACAGCCCTGCGACCGGAAATGATCCTGATGTTGACGCAAAGATAGCTCAGTTGGCTGAATTACTTCAGTGATTATTAGCCGCAGCTTACAATGTTGACTTGCTTACGGCAATGTAAAATAATATTAACATCCAATTCAAGGAGGAAGAAAAATGGCAAACAAATACGCTGGTACACAGACAGAAAAGAATCTTCAGGCTGCATTCGCAGGTGAATCACAGGCAAGGAACAAGTATACATACTTTGCTTCAAAGGCCAAGAAGGAAGGATTCGAGCAGATTGCCGCACTCTTCCTCAAGACAGCTGACAACGAGAAGGAACACGCTAAGATGTGGTTCAAAGAACTCGACGGAATCGGCGATACAGCTGCAAATCTCGCAGCAGCTGCTGACGGTGAGAACTTTGAGTGGACTGACATGTATGAAGGCTTCGCAAAGACCGCTGAGGAAGAAGGATTCCCGGCACTCGCAGCTAAGTTCCGCATGGTAGGCGCTATCGAGAAGCATCACGAAGAGCGCTACAGAGCACTCCTCAAGAACGTTGAGGCTCAGGAAGTCTTCGCAAAGAGCGAGGTCAAGGTCTGGGAATGCAGAAACTGCGGTCACATCGTTGTCGGTACAAAGGCTCCCGAAATGTGCCCCGTCTGTGCTCATCCCAAGAGCTATTTCGAGGTTAATGCCGAGAATTACTGATATCCTTATCTGATATTGAATCAATGGGGCTGTCTCGTTCGGTCGGGACAGCCCTTTTTATTTGTTTTCTGATCCGTGAGGCACCTCCGTCAAAAGTACAGCAAAGCGTCTCTGTGATAGAGCAGGTTTTCGAGCAATTTGGGCTGTTTTGCCCTGAAAATCCAGCAAACCGTCTCTGTGATAGAGCAGGTTTTCGAGCAATCCGGGCTGTTTTGCCCTGAAAATCCAGCAAAGCGTCTCTATGATAGAGCAGATTTGCGGTATCATTGAACAAAACCTGAAGGTTTTTTATAATGTTCACATTGAAAAACCAAGGAAAATGAGGAAATGAAGATACTTTCAATGTCCGGTTTCGTTCCGGAACAGATCTGCGATACGGTCCGCTTTACGGGTTTTGACGGCAGCGAAAGGCTGTCGCACTACTGCGGATACGCATCTGATTTCATCGCTCAGGTAAGAGAGGACAGCACTGTTGACGGTGCTGTGTTCCCGAAGAGCTGCGACAGTTCGCGCTCCATCGGCAGTTACCTTGAAGATACTGGCAAGTTCATCTATTCAATGCCTGTACCGGCAGTCAGGACAAGAGAGTCCGCTGCTTATTTCGCTGGCATAATCAAAGACTACAAACAGAAGGTCGAACAGCACTTTAATGTCAGCATCAGTGATGATGACGTTAAGGCACGCGATGAAGTCATCAATGCCCGCAACAAAAAGATCGCTGCTGCATACGCGCATATCAGCGATATTTCATTCGGTTCTTATATCCGTGAAGTACACAAAGCACTCAATGCGCCTTATGAATTCTCAGAAAGCAGCATAAAGGCCGGAAGTGAAGGAAAGAAAGTCTTCCTGATCGGATCGTTCCTTGCCGCTTCCGAACTTGCAGACTGCATCGAAAAGGCTGGCCTTACGGTAGCAGCTGATAATCTGCCCGAATCGGGAAGACTGGCATCTGTTCCTTTGGAAACTGCAGCTTCCGGTGATATCTATGAGAAGATTGCGTACTCTATCCTCTACAAGAGACCTTCTCCCACGCAGGATCTTTTCGATGAGACCATAAAGTCAGACCTTTCGGAGATAAAAGAGAAGGGCTGCAAAGGCGTCATCTTCGCAACGCAGAAATATTGCGAACCTTACGATTATCTTTACTCTGTATATAAGAAAGCACTTGATGAGCAGGGAATACCTTCAATTCAGATCCGGATGTCTGATTCGACAGACGGACGTGCGAAGGAATCATCTCTCGAAGCTTTCCGCGACATTATCTGACAAACAAGGAGCATTAAATGCCTGATTCATATCTTGTACACGTAGCGGGAGCGATGCGCAGCTACTACAAAGATTTTTCGAAATACGCCAAGGGCAGGGAGCCTTCACAGAAGGTTGCCTGGGTAACTTCGTTTACACCCATTGAGATCCTTGATGCGCTCGATATCGAATACATCTATCCTGAAAGCTATGCCGCGGTCATCGCAGCGAGCGGACTTGAGCAGCCCCTTCTTGAGGAGAGCGCAAAGCAGTATCTTTCATGTGACTGCTGCTCTTATTCGTGTTGTTTTGAAGGTTGCGTAGAGACGGGAAAAGGCCCGAGAGGCGTACCTCCCAAGCCGGATGTTCTAATTGCGACCAACAACCAGTGCAACACTCTTCCCGGATGGTGGAACATCCTTGCGAAGAGATATAACGTACCGCTCATCGTTCTGGATTATCCCGGTGAATTCACCGAAGATCCGATCGCGAGAGCTTATGTCGAAAAGCAGCATAAAGAGTTCGTTTCGAAGATGGAAGAGCTCAGCGGAAATAAGCTTGATGAGAATGAACTTGCAAAGAGGATCGAAAACAGCATCGCATCAGTAGCAGCATGGAAGCGTGTAAGCGCATGCCTGAAGGAAAGGGAAGTTCCTCCGACGCTTCTTTTCGATAACATCAACTTCCTCATCACGGCACGCTGCAAGGAAGAGACGGCACTAATCTACAACCTGATGGCTGATGAGATCGAGACATATCCCGAATGCGACAAGTCACTTACGCCGCTGTTCTGGATCGGATATCCGCTCTGGTATCACAAGGACAGATATCTTACTGAGGTCCTGGACGGTTTCCGCGTATGCGGTTCAAACTACATCACATGGTGGAACTTGGATTATGAAGGCGAATCCGTATGGGATAAGCTTTTCTCTGCATATAACAACACATTCCTCAACCTTTCGCAGAAGACAAAGACCGAAAGGCTTTCAAATCTTGTGGCGGCTTCAGGAGCAAAGTGCGCAGTCACATGCAGGAACAAGAGCTGCAAGTGCGATTATGTTTCGGCAAAGAATGTCGGCATTCCTCAGGCTGAACTTGAGGTGGACATGATAGACCGTGAATATCTTGACGTTGAGAGGGCAAGAGCTCTCATGGAGATACTGAAGGAGACCGTCAGTTGAATTCTATAGGCATAGACATCGGATCGACCTATACCAAATACTGCGTCATGGACGGCGGTAAGATCTTAAGTCTGGCTACAGAAAGGACTCCCGTAAGGCAGAAGGATTATTTCGACAAAAAGACTGCTGAGCTTGAAGTGCTCTATCCGGGAGCTTCAATGGTTACATGCGGCTACGGCAGGCATAATGCAGGATCGGGGAAGACCATATCTGAGCTTGTGGCGCTTGCTGCAGGTGCAGGAATGACCGCGCCTGACCATAACGTTGTTCTTGATATCGGAGGCCAGGACACGAAGATAATCGTCTGCGAAAACGGAAAACTCAAGGAGTTCTTCGTAAACGACAAGTGCGCTGCCGGATGCGGAATGTTCGTGGTAAATTCTTTGAACCTGCTTCAGATGGATTTCAAAGACATATCACTTAGCAACGGCGAGCAGCCTTCTACGAAGCTTTCTTCGACATGCGCGGTCTTTGCCCAGTCTGAGATCACTGAGCTTCTTGCGGATAACTGCCAGCCCGATGAGATAATGAGAGCCGTAATCTGGCAGATCCTCGTCCAGTCCAAGGCGCTGATAGGCAAGGTAAGACTCGATAAACTCCTTTTTACCGGCGGACTTACGCAGATAAAGGGGATAGAGCGCTATGCGTCAGCTGTTTTCGGCGTTCCCGTTACTGTTCCTGAGAATTCTATCTATCTTTCGGCGATCGGCGCTGCTATAACTGCCGCAAATTAGTGTATACTTGTCTTGCCGCATAAAGCGGATCAAGGAGATATTTATGAGCGAAAAGAATGACCGCCTTTATTCCAGGCAGCATGAATGGGCTATATTTGAAGATGACGGCACATGCCGTGTTGGCATCAGCGATTACGCACAGAAGGAACTCGGAAACCTTGTTTTCGCAAATCTTCCCGAAGAGGGCGACGAGGTTACCGCAGATACGCCTTTCTGCGATGTGGAGAGCATCAAGACTGTTTCTGATGTTTATTCTCCCGTGTCGGGCAAAGTTATCTCAGTCAATGAGGATGTTATAGACAATCCCACGCTCATCAACAGCGATCCTTACGGCGCATGGTTTGCTGTGATCGGCGACATTACTGCAAAGGGCGAACTCCTTACTGCTGAGGAGTACGACGAGTATATCAAGACGCTCAAGTAATGAAGCCGCTAATCGTAACCGGTTCATCGACTGATCCTTATTACAATCTCGCTATTGAGGAAACGCTCCTGAGGTCTTCTGAAGGCCGTAGGATCCTTTATTTGTGGCAGAATGACAGGACTGTAGTAATTGGGCGTCACCAGGATGCCGCTTCCGAATGCAACCTCGCGGCAATGGAAGAAGACGGCATACGTCTTGCAAGAA
>JAEEGJ010009930.1_pt1 | contig 25120 bp, 19 predicted proteins | sample 8958761 | NCBI WGS metagenome assembly JAEEGJ01 (sample SAMN16246546, study PRJNA631951) | gut metagenome | biome: gut microbiome; feature: rumen; material: RS-attached | host: Bos | place: Iran: Karaj | collected 2018-10 | reverse complement strand
TCATAGGAATCGTCCAGATTATCCCGTAGGAACTCGATCAACGTCCATTCTCCCTTTGTAGGAGGGACTTTCAAACGTTGAATCTGTTCTATCGATGGGAGGAATACCGCCATTGTTATGCCTTAGCCACTGGTTTAATAGAAAATAAACTTCAAAACTAGTCCAAATATCCGGTGATTAATCGATTCCGACTCGTCTTCTTCGCGTGTTCAAGTGCAACTATCGCATCTTTAATGAGATTCTCATATGCGTCATCAACTTTGTGGACATTCAAGCTAGCTAGATAGGGATAAACGATTTCAAGTGTCGTACTCCTCTTTGCTACACTTGATCGAGAGCCCGGATCCCAGCGAGTCAAATCAAATCCTGCACCGGACGAGAACCAAAGATTGTTTGTAATGATTGCCCTATCATGGAAGTCTGTCTTAGATACCATCGGTATCAATTCCAATTGAAGGTGGTCGACCAACCCTGGTTTTGCTTTACTGATCATCTCAACGATGTCATCCTTCGTCACGGATGCACCATACTCAGGCAGGTAGAAAATCGTCATGTGGTAATCGACATCGCAGAATTCGGGAAGTAATAGGTTAAGCAACTCGGGAAGATCTCGTCTTCCGTTTTTCAAGAGGTAATTATCCACGATAATCATCGAGTTGGAGGCTCGTTCGGGGATGCATTTTTCAAACTGTTTCCAATCCCACTTATCATCCATCCGGACAGCCTTTCCATTGTCGATGAAAAGATGCGTTTTCGTCAAACAGTTGCCGGCATTGATACTGATGATACCGTATTTTTTTGCTATAGGCCCATTCCCCGTTCCAGACAAGAGCATTGAGAACAGATGATTGCTCAAAAGTATGTCTAAATCGTCAAAACCATCCGAGAAATCCAATTTTGATGCCCCTTCCGTTGATTTTTTCCAGAAGTAAGCAAGGTTCTTATTCTTCTGGGCAGCTTCAGCAAGACTCCGCGGGCTACAATCTAATAGCTTGTTTGACCTAGATAAGAAAGCATAAAGCTCAATCCACGTCTTGAGCTTCTGCTGAACCTTATCATCAGGAAATGGAGGGGAATCAGGATAGCATTCCAGGAATCTCTCCAGGAATGCTATTTCACATAGGACGGTCTTGTTTTTCATGCCAACCCTCCCTTTATCATAAGAAGGTTCATGGCCAGCGAATCTGCTTCATCGAAGAATCCACTTCCGAAGGCACTCTCCAGCCGCCCGTCATCTTTGATTCCTATCCTTCTGATCCGCTCCTCCCCCGGCTCAGGATTATCCTCGGCATATAGGATGGATATAGAATCGGGTGGAACAATCTTCTTTCCTACGAAGGTCTGAAGCTTACGGATCAGGTACTCGCTATGGGTCTCGATCAGGAATTGGATTCCGTGGTTCAGGTAGGCATCCAAGAACATGTCGGCGAGCAGAGACTGATACTTAGGATGGAGATGGATTTCCGGTTCCTCGATGGCTATGGTAATCGGAGTCTTTGAGGCAGTGGCATCGGACTGGATGAAACACACAGCTTTCATGATGCTTAGCGTCCGCTGGTCATAATCCACCGCATCGTTCCGATGGCGCGTCTTCACCTTCATGATCGCCGTCTGAATCTCCAGAAGGACAGAGATGAGCTGGGAAATGCCGTAACCGTAATCAGCCAGCAAGCGTCCTTCCTTATCATTCTCGTCCTGATATATCTTCAGAATAAGGCCGACTCCGTTGTCGACTGACTCTATTCCGAAATGATATCCGATTCCAAATGAACGAATCCATTTGTCAATGAAGTCGCTAGCACTGGTCCTCCCGCTTCCATTGCATAATCTGAGGGCCTCGAAAAACTCGGACACCGTGTGACCGAAAATATCCTGACTTTCGAACGGATAGAGTCTCTTGACATCGATGCGGTTCGAGCCGACATACTGAAGATTGTCGCAGACATCGGTCAAGAACACGTTGCGAAGGGCCGCATCCCGGAAGACAAGGAAGTCCCGAAGAAGTATATGGTCGCGATGTTCTTCACCTGAGAAGCGGTCGGTAGCCGATTCGACGAAATCGTCGTCGTTCGGGTGATCCTTCAAGCTCGTAAGGAGATAGAACATGCTGGAAAGGGACACGTCCATATCCTCGAAGAAGTCGTATGCGGCCGTTTCTTCATCACCGTCGTCAACGGAAAGAGGCTTCGCCGAGAACGATATGGGCTCGAGCCCCTTCAAATATCGCTCGTATTCCTCCATCAGGAGACTCTCAAAGCCAGAGAGCTGGGCCATCATCCTGTCCAGGGAGCGGTTCTCAAGATCCCGATAATAGTCGGAAAACCGTTCGTATCCGCCATCCTCGAATTCGGTGATGATTCTCTCTACAAGCCTCTTCACCCTTGGAATGCTGGCGTCTTCCTTGATTCCGGTCATTTCGATGAACCGGGTTCGGAAATCACTCTTCGCGATAGAATCGAGGTCTCGTAGGATGGGAAGGTAGGTCAGGATATCCGCCTCCATGGCCATCTCGACGCAACTTCCATCAACATTGAACAGTTTTCTATATTCATCGTTAACCCGCTCGTTTGCGTAGAAATCGACGGCCTCCATGACAAGGTCACCCCCCACCTTTCCTTTCAGATCACTCAGGTAATCCATCACCTTGTCGTGAACATCTTTGGCTTCCTTCTCACTCGTCTCTCCCATGACATGATAACTTGCGTATGCCGCATTGAAAATATCAAGTGCCTGGCAGACACAGGAATAGACGAAATACCTTTTCTTCAGAGTAGAGGAGGAAGACACGACATCTCCTATCCATTTTTCCCCGTAGCCCAGATCAAATTCTTGTCTGCGGGGATCCGGGAATAGCCGTTCGAATGCGGTGTAGCCGACTCCATGGAAGAGGATAACACCGTCCTTGTCCCTTACGAAGACATCCTTCAGGAAACCCTCCTTTCGGATGTCATTTTCGGACGCGGCGAACGACATCTCCACATTGACTCCCCTGCCGAGATATGGATTGTCCAGGTCGTAGGAAAAGGTGACTACCCGATTCCCGTTCCCAGCCGATTCACGGTTCAGGATCGAATCGAAATTTCCGAGGAGCGACAACGGCTTCCTGTTGAACTCCAGCCTAGGCTCCTGCCCAGCACGATCATTACGCACTCCACGGAGGAATTCGTTCAGAAGGATGATCGCTTTGACAACCGAACTCTTGCCGGAGCTGTTGCAACCGGTGAGGATGGTCAGCGGCTTGATGTCAACTTCCACACCGTTGGCATCGAACAGCCTGAAATTCTTTATGCCTAATTTCGTATTCATCTTGTTTTCGGTTTGATGTCGCAAAGTAAACACCCGGTCGCGAATTCATTATTCGCAGTGAACACTTTTTAGTTTTCTCAATGAAGACTCAAGTTCCTCTATCATCTTTTCGCGGATTGTTCCGGGCGATACGAGCAGCACGTCTTCGCCATTCTGATAGATGTAGTTGTAAAACTCTCTGTTGGGCTTCAACTCAAGGCCGTAAAATGTATAGCCTTCAAATGCGTCGTACTCCTTATGGAGCCGCTCTTGATCTCCAGCGGGGAATCTCACCTGAGAACCATGGATTGGCTTGGTGTCGACATAACCTCGATATGAATCCTTGACAGCGACAACGATGGGAGTCAAATCAACCGACTCGATATAGGTGGTACCCACGATGTCTTCATACCTTTCCTCAAAGCCTTCTACGCAGTCAATGAAAGGCAAGCCATCTACAGGATGTACCGCTTCCATCCGATCCAGCGGAAGGTTTACATAGAAGTCCTTCCTGAAAGGATGCTTTTTGGTTTCCAGGGGCGTGCCGATCAGGTACCACCGGTCGTTGTACTGTTTCAGAAGGTACGGATACATCCTGATGGTACGTACGTCACCATCAAATGGAGCATAATCGACATCGACCACTATCCTGTTCGCAATCATGGAAAAGAGAGTTCCCAGGAAAGCCTTTCCTTGAAGATAGTCGTTGGTGCTGAAAGAAATGATTCTACGCGAAACTGTATCTTCCCTGTCGAAACTGCTCCGTCCGAAAGAACGGCTGTCATTGAGCTTCTCCTGAAGATCGTTCAGCCACTCGAAACTGTCGAGACCGGAGAACTGTCCTAGCGTATTCAGAACTTCCTGGAGCAGCCGTTTCTCGTCATCGGAGAGCTGCTTGGAGAAAAGCGATTGCGTCTGATCGGCATAACGGTATACGGGTGCTCCATCCAACCGTTGGGAGGAATCAATCACCATATTGAAAGGGGCATCCTGAAGGGCCTGAATATCCAATTGGATCACCCTCTTTCCGCTTCGGACATACCGTTCATAGTCGCTCTTCTCACCGCCGATTGTCGGATAGCCGGCGAACTCAAGCTTCTCGTTCACCTTTTTCAAAAGATCCTCGCACGTATACTTATGATATCGGTCAGACAGCATCTGGTCGAGAAACATATAACGGATAACTGCGTTTTTATTCGAGGGCATATCAGTTCAGTGTCTTTGCAAAGATATAATAATCTTGCGAAATCTACATTCGCAGTTCGTCGATAAACCGCAAATTAACGTCTCCCTTTTTCCTCTTCGGTTTACGAAGGCCATATATTCCTCAATAGTCCTCAAAAGATATCAACTATCTAAGGCCGCGAAAATCCTCTTCGCGACTTTCATTTATCTTTGCGAAAGAGAAGGTCCCATACAAATCAGAAACACAATACACAGTTACAAAATGAATAAGTCAATCATCTTCATAGTGCTGACAGGACTGACAATTACTTCCTGTCCTCCCAAACGGGCCCGTGTCGACACCAAAGGGACATATTCCATTACTGAAACGGGTTCTGATTCCGTTGCGCTTTTTTCCATTGACTCATTAAGAATCAGCGGTCCCGCATATCGCTTGTGCGAGCAGAAGATAACCTCCCCAGAAGCGATTCTCAATCTTGATATGGTCTCCGGAAATGACCTTCATTACGATGAAGAGAAAACGTCAGTTTTCGAAACATTCTTTTTCCCGGAGAAAGATATCGTGAACACAGATCTGGTAAAGAAAGTTCAACTGCGTTACAACTATGCTAATGTCCTCTACAGGATTCTTCATGGCTACGAGTTATTCTGTCGGAAATCCAGTGATGATTCGCTGGCGACACGGAGAGATTCAATGAATCTGATTATTCAGGACTGCCCGGTAATCCCCCATTCATTTCTCCAGAGGTCAATTCCAGACAAGTCTGCCAGGATAATTGCTGAGAAACTATTGGAATCCTACCGCGCTTTCGATGGGAGAGAGCATAGCAATTCCGCCTTCGACAAAGCACATGCCGAGTTTGTGGAAGGGATGAACAACCTTCCTATAATCGTTGATGATGCGTTGCTCAAAGACTTTGAAGAGCACTTCTGGGAATGGTACGACAAGAGAAAGTATGTCCCTGAATATGATCGAATCGCTGCGTTATATCTGAATGATGACATTCAAAAGACTGAATTGACGGAAAACGAGGAGAGGCATCTAAAAGCGGTCATCGAAGGAGAACATGATATTGACCGCAGGACAATCTTAACCCTAGAGTTAATCCGGAATAATAGGGATGCCTTCAGGGACGCAACGCAGTATATGGGTGAAATCCTTGAATCCGGAATCTACACCAAGTATATCCTTGAGGCGTGGCTGGCATGGAGAGCTGCCGTGCAACTGGAGTTCTTTTCGCCTTCGTCTTTCAGTTCAATCCCCAATAACTACTACGACAAGATTAGGGTCAAGTGTATGAACACGATCCTCCGCCATATCCAAACCTATCCTGACAAATACGATGTCTGTCTTTTGGAGAACTTCATCTATTGCGAGATCCTTCACCGTATGGACGCCATCTACGGAAACGAAGCGATGACAGTCATCGCCCGTCTAACCAACGGGATGTTCATTCAGCCTTCAGCCCTAGGGAAGGATTATCTCCATGATGACTGATGAAACCTAATAAACAACATATGGACATGAATGTCGAAATCATTGAAATCAACAAGGACAACATCAGCGACTATCTGAAGCTTGATATCGTAGCCTTCCACTGGGCGGCCGGCGGTGCCTGCGGTGTACCAGGCGAGGTCGTTTTCATCACAAGGGACACACGTGTATTCGAGACCAATTACGTGTACCCGGTATTTGGAATCACAAAAGAGGATCTGTTCAGGATCTTTCCTCCCCTATCCGAGTTTCATCCCGGATTATTGGGCGGAGGGTATTATCCGCCATCATGGAAAGACGAATATCTTGGCTTTGGCAACTATCTCGTTGTTCACGAGTCCATCTGGGAAGATTTCTCCCGAACGGCCCGAGAAGAGTTGACAGAAAGGAATGCGAGGGGAGAAAGTGTCATCTTGTACAACATCTGGGGCGAGATCATCATCAACGTTTTGAACAGAAACAAGACCTTGGAAACAAATGAATGAACATCTCAAAAGGATACTTATTACTCTGGCAGTCATTATCGGCCTGCTGCCAATAGGATTGTTTCTCGGTTCTATCTTCATGTATGCTGATTTTTTTTCTAATCCCAGCGAAAAGGAATGTATCAAGATAGCGGAGGAATTCTTGGGCTGTGAACTTGGGGAATACTATCAATTCCTGGACTACGACGCCGACTATAGTCATCCCGATCGTTCACTTAGCTTTTTCGTCAATATCCCGACGGAGGACTTCAGGGCAATCATTGATTTTTGCTATGAAGAGGCAGAAAAGAAGGATGGGATAAAGGACACGACAGAGAGAAAAAGCCACACGTACATAGAATCCTTCTCGCGGACAAACAAAGGTTTTCAAAAAGAACAGGAGGTGTTGTCCGGGGGCAACCGCGTGCATTATCAGATTCTCGAGGTCATCCTGGATCTGGAATCGATTTCATACACCGGCATGGATTACTAACCAAATGGACAAGATACAGGACAAACAGAACATGAACAGCCACCTTTTGGAGTCCAAACAGGATGGCAGCTTATTTCAAAGAGTCGAAGAAGTTTTCAAAAGACTCGGAATGGATCCGAAGTGGGATTATAGCCGCGCAGGTCAGACAGTTATCATGCCGATCAGCAAAGAGATGCTGAAGCGGATGAAGGCCGGCAGGGACAAGGATAAGGACTCTACACCTGAAGGAAAAGCCGGAGCTCAGTAAATGATTCCGCAGTTATACTTGAAGAGCGTCTTCTCGGCAAATACCAAGAGTTCCTCCATCCGGCCGTCAGAGATGGATAGTTCGGCATATTCGCGAATGAGGCCGCCGAATTCGGACCAGAAGCAGCAGGAGACATAGTACTTGCCGTTCCAGGAGAGGATTTCCGGAGCGAGGTCCAGTGTGTTCAAATCCAGGGAGTGGTAGCTACTCCCCTGCCGCCACATCATATGCCTCGTCCTCCAGGAACGCCTCGCCTTGCCAAGCGTGGTCGCGGCCAGGTCCTCCTTCGAACAGACATATACCCTTCGTGCGTAGTTGGAATGCCACCAGAGGGGAAGGCAGTGCCATAGCTGGTGCAGGAGATATGCCTGCCAGGCCCCCATGGGCGTATCATCAACACCGAGGTAATCGAAGATCGTTTCATGCATCTGCCCGTCGGAATCCATGACATACAGTTCGCTTTCATCACCGAAGCTGGTCTCCCTGCATTCCCGTACCAGGAGCGAGCGCCCCTCCGGAACGGTCACCGCGTCCACGATGCCCGGAATACTCGGATAGTCGCTTTCTCCGGCGGCCTTCCAGAGCCTGCGGGCGAGGGCAACATGATCGGGAGTGCACCTGTTTTCGTCGTTCCCGACCGCATTGAGATAATTGTCGTGGGCGGTCTCCAGGCGGATCCGCTCCTCCTTGTATTGCCGATCGAATTCACTCATCTCGGGACTCACGTCCCCGGGGATGGTTTCTTCAGAAATTTTCGTCATTGCTCTGGAAAGTGTGTGCAACCTGCTTCACAAACATACGCAAAAAATCGCGATTTTTATGTATGTTTGTAAAAGATACAATGATACCGCCGTCCTCCCTATGACCCTATTCGGCTTTTCAGCCCAGTTTTCCTCCGCTATCCCTCGATCCGGATTCGGGGTCATCCTGTTGTGCCTGCTGCTTGCAACCGGCACGGCATCGGCGGAGCCGACCTGGTACAAGTCCACCACGGGGGACGTCAACGTCCGCTCCGGTCCCGGAACAGAGTATCCGGTAGTAGGTAAATTGATCGATGGCGAATCGGTCCTCGTGGTCGGCGTAAGCGACGACGGGTGGGCGGAGATTCAGTACGGGAAGGAGAACGCCTACGTCAGCACGAAATACATCGTCTATGACGAACCTTTTCCCCGGCAGTCCCCTCCTTCAAGGTCCCACTGGTTCAAGTCCTTCCTCTCGGGCCTTTGGGGCATCGCGCGAATCCTGCTCATCATCCTGATCGTCCTCGCGGTCCTGGCCTTCAAGGACGAGATCATCCAGATCGTGGTCTATGTAACCATGTTCGCAGGGGCAGGGGCGCTGGTGACCCACCTGTTGTTCCACAACGGGAGCATCGGGGCCATCATCGGATTCGTGGCGGCGGTCCTGATCGGCCTCCGAACGGTGCTGGACCTCGACGACCTGGGAGAGGTCGGGACGTTCCTCCTCGGGGCCCTCTACTGGTTGGTGTCACTCCCCTTCTATCTACTGAACCAGCTTCAGTACATCTTGTCCGAGCCATGGCGTTATCACTTCAAGAGGCATCGCTATTACGACTCGACGAACGCAACGCTCCGTCCCGTTCTGGAGGTCCTGAAGGTCCTGCTATACATCCTTATCACCCCTCTGCGTGTAATCAACGCCATATACTTCGACATCATTGTCCACGGGCTCACGGAACTCTATGACTATCTCCTGGAGGTCTTCGCTCCCTGCAACCGGAAGGAAGGGGCCGGCGACGTATGGATCTGGCTTCTCACCTTCCCGTGGCGCATCCTGAAGTACCCAGTCTTCCATGGTGCGCTCGCCCTGCTCGAAAGTGTCATCTGGACGGTCATCGACACTTTCATTCCCGCCATCACCCTATATCATGGCACCGACCTGACGGCCGGGCAGAGCATTACGGGCGAGAAGAGGCGGAACAGGCGGCTTGGCTGGGGAAGCGGGACATTCATGGCAAGCAGCAGCAGTTGGGGCGGCATCGGCGTGTATTTTGCAGCCAGCCGCCGAGTCGCTTTCCGATATGCCGTGGATGTGCACCGCCTGTCGGACAACAACCCGGTAACCATCGTCTGCCGCGTCTCTCCCGGCAGGATCATCAATTATTCCCTGGCTCCACTGCATGTTTATCTGTCCGCGGGACAAAAAGGGCATCCGTCAGTCTTGAACAAGTACGGGGAAGAACACCGTTATACGACGGGCGAATGGTGGAACCAGTGGGCCAGATACTGGGAGTACTGCCTTTTCGACTGGCAGAATATGTACAACAACCGGTGGCGCATCCGCCCCATCTACGTCTACAACCACAGGACGAGGCTCGTCCAGCACATCAAGGGAGGGATGGCCCACTGGATATTCAAGATCTGATTCCCGTCAGAAATCGTTATATTTGTATTTGATTATCATCCCGCCTAACCACGTATATGAAAAATATCGCCGATCTCTTTGAAACACCCAACGCAGCCCAGCAGTCGCTTATGACCGTCATCGACGGGCTTATCGCGCAGGGTAAGGACAAGCAGCAGGTCCTGAAAGAAATGCAGGAGATTTTCCAGGACGAGCAGGACGCCGTCACCTATTTCTGCATCGCGTACATCGAATCGCGTTTCCCGGAGATCATTGACACTACTGTCAGCGAGTTCGGATATACCCTCTGCGTCGGTGTGGACAGCAGCCAGGCCGAGCTGCCCGTCGATGGTGTAGTCTCTTCCATCACGCCCGAGGAAGGGCTATACATTCATATAGACTTGATCCTTCCAGATGTTTTGAATGACCGTCTCGATGTCGACATCTTTCTGGAAAAGGGAGACTACCTTCGAAGCTTCAAGCTGGACAGGAACATAATCCCTCTCTTCGCCGACGGCAAGCGTGTCCATCTAGAGCCCCTTCCGCTGAAGGACATCGTTGAGAAAAGCTCCATTGCCAAAGATGGCACGCCCGACACCCTGCGTATCTGCCTTTGCGTGAACTGGAAGGAGGACATCATCCTTCACATCCCGATCATTCCCTCCGGCGATTCCGTCGGGAAAGTCCAGTCTCCCGCCAAGAAAGAGTTGCCTGGACAGGACAGGCTCGCCGTCCTGGAAGGATACCCGAGCCTCGCCGCATTCAGGGCACACGCCGCCGATGTCATTTCGCACTGCCGGGTTGCCGGCGCCCGGAAGGAATCGGGCCTGGTTCCGAATCCTCCCGTGCTCCATACTGCGCTCATCGGAAATCCCGGGACGGGAAAGGGACGCTGTGCACGCATCCTTGCGGGTATCTACAAGGACTTCGGTTATCTGGTCAGTGACGAGGTGCACACCACCCGTGTTTCGAAACTGATCTCTTCCATGCGGAGCGAGGCCTATTCCAATACGATTTCCGCCATCGAAGGAGCCATGGGAGCCACCCTCCTTTTCGAGTACGCCCATGAACTGGGCAAGACGGAGGGCCCGAATGCCGAAGGCGAAAAGGCCATCGTCCAGGCGCTCATCGATGCCCTTGCGGACACGAAGAAGTACCCGCGCTGGATGCTTGTCCTGAGCGGAGATCCCGATGGTATGGAGTCCCTCTTCGCCTCCTTCCCCGAACTTCGCCAGTATCTCGCGGATCCGGTCTATTTCTCCGACTGTACGCCCGCGGAACTCAACCGGGATATCGATCCCTGCTGCCAGCGGCGCGGACTCCGCCTGACGGATGATGCCAGGAAGAAACTGGAAACCTATCTGCTTTATCTGTACAACCATCGCGGCCCCGGTTTCGACAACGCCCGCATGGTCTCGCGGATTTTCGACAACCGGATCATCCCCGCGATGTACCGGCGGCTCGGCAGGGACGGGAATCCGGCTGACGGCGAGCTGGACCTGGTCGAAGGCGTAGACATCCCCACCGTGGTCGCAAACCCCGATGCGGACATGTCCGAGCTCGATGGCCTGGTCGGTCTCGGGAAGATCAAGGCACGGGTGAAGGACTATCTCTATGCCGTGCGACTCGCCGGAAGACGGATGGAAATGGGCCTGCCGACAAGCACACCGCGCCTGCACATGGCCTTCCTGGGCAATCCTGGGACAGGAAAGACGACCGTGGCAGAGATCATCGGACGGGTGTTCGCCTCATGGGGCATCCTCTCCGGAGGCCGCGTCATCCGCACTGAGAAGAGCCAGATGGTCGGGCAGTACATCGGCGAGACCGAGTTCAAGATGACCCGGCTGCTCTCCCGCGCGAGGGGCAATATCCTCTTCATCGACGAAGCCTATCAGCTGGTCGAGGGTGGCGAGAAGGACTACGGCCGTATCGTGATGAATTCGCTGCTTACCGAACTAGGCAAGGAGAATCCCGACATGGTCGTCATCCTGGCCGGTTACACCGCACCAATGAAACGGCTCCTCGAGAGCAACGAAGGCGTCGAGAGCCGCTTCCCCAACGTATTCAACTTCGAGGACTATACCACGAACGAACTGCTAGAGATCGGCAAGCAGATGATCAGCCGGCAGGGCTTCACGCTTACCGCGGGAGCAGAGGCGAACATGCGTAAAATTATCGAGGAGGAATCGGAGAAGCCCTCCCCGCGCTTCGGAAACGGCCGCTTCGTGTCGAACCTCATCCAGAACGATATCCTGGCCAGTCTGGGCGCACGAACGGCGGCAATGCCGAATCCGACGAAAGAGGACCTGAGCACTATCCTTCCGCAGGACGTCATCATCGGAAAGGCCCGGAAGAACGTCGTATTCGACGACATCGCCATCGACGCCGCCCTGGCCAGACTCGACGCCCTTTCCGGCATACACCACGTCAAAGAGGCTATCCATCAGTTTGTCCGGTCCGCCCGCTATCTCCATTCCATCGGCGAGCCCTATGTGGGCAAGGGCCTGCTCGCCTGGCGGTTCATCGGGCCCAGCGGTACGGGCAAGAGCACCGTGGCGGAGATCATGGCGTCCATCCTCAAGGGAATGCGCCTGATTGCCAACAGCCATATCACCCAGATCAAGGGCGAACGTATCTTCAACGTATCAGAGTCCGACTGCGACCAGGTTCTCCGTGAGGCGGTGATGAAGGCCTGCAACGGGCTCATCTTCATCGACGTGGACGATCCCAAGTTCGCGGACACCCGGTCCAACTATGGCCGCAGCGTGGAGCAGATCCGCCTCAAGGTCAAGGAACTCACGGTCGAGGTCGGCGGCGAGTGCGCGCTGGTCCTTGCCGAACTGGACGCCCCGAACAAGGACGTCGCCGAGCAGCTCTCCGAGGGCGGAGTCTATGAATTCGACCACTCCTTGATCTTCAAGGAGTTCACCCCGGACGAGCTGTTCGAAGTCCTGTGTCACTGCCTGGAGAAGTTCGACGTCGCTTTTACCCCGGCGGCCGAAAAGCATATGCGGGAATATCTGAATGAACTGAAGGGTTCCGTCGAAGCGAACGCACGCACGATGAAACTGATGGCGAGGACCATCTACCAGCAGGTCATCCTCCGCGAATCCGGCCTGACCCGGCCGCCGAAGGTCCACCAGGTCCAACTCGCTGACGTATCGACTTTCCGGTGGGACAAGAAGAAGGGAAAGATAGGATTCTGACATGGAACAGACGCTGCCGCTCAACCCCTGGCTCACCGAAGCCATCAAGCGTTTCAGGGCCCGCCATACCGACGCGGACCTGCGGGAGAGTTACCGCAATGCCTGCGAGTGCGAGTCTCCCCCGTCCTGGCAGGATTTCATCATGGACTCCGCCTTCGAGGAGGCTTTGCAAGAGAATCCATTCCTGGAGCAGGAGATCACGGATACGGATTTCCCCGACCATCTCAAGGACATCCTCCGGATCAACTATATCGACACGGTCGGGCATTTCATGCAGCTCTCGCTGGAGGAGCTTGAGATCCTGAAAGGCCTTTCCAAGGAAGAGATCCAGGAAGTCGTCGACTTCCTGGAGGAAGGAGGATTCCGGCTGGAAGAGAAGGGTCGGACTTTGAAACAGGTCAGCCGTTGGCAGGAGATCGAGCGCATGCCCTCCAAACTCATCCTGGAAGAGGCGCAGAAGAAGGCGCAGGCTATTGTTGATAACGCGAGCCTATGGGATTACGAAGCGGCAAAGCGCGCATCCGACATCTATGACCGGGCATTCCAATCGCTTCAATTCGACGGAGCCGATAAGGGACTGTTCCTGAAGCTACTGGAGTCACACGCCGTCATGCTCAGGCCGTATGTCGATAATGAAAGTCCCCTGAACGCCAAGGCTATCGATGTAGCCACCAAACTAGCGCGACTGACCGAATACCTTTATGGACAGAATCAGGACACAGTCAAGACCTGGGAGTTGCTTGAGTATTTTCTGGAGCGGGCGGAGGAATATGCACTGGCCTACGAATACGCGAAGAAGATTCTCTCTCTGCGTCTGACCGATTCTACGGCCACACCGCAGATGCTTGCCACCCGGTATAACAACGTAGGGACGAACCTGATAGAGCTCGGCCGGAACGAAGAAGCCCTTGACCCGCTCCTGAAAGCCCTCGCCATCGGCGAAAAGGCCCCGGAGCCGGACCGGCAGAGTCTATACTTCATCTGCCACAACATCGCGGAAGCGTACTCCCGACTGGGAGACAAGGAGAAGATGTTCGAGTATTTCGAGAAGGCGGATAAGTATAACGATGATCCAATACCGCATTGATTTTTATCAAACACTACATATATGAATCAAAACATGAAAGAATCCTTTGTTTCCAGGCCTTTCTTGGCAATCAATAGCCGTGAAGAATTGGAGACTATTATAAGAAACGCGCAGCAAAGTGATGACAAAACCCTTATCAATTACGATCTGAGTAACGTGGACTGTTCCAGAATGAACTTTGATGGGTTGACTATCAAGAATGTTTTGTTCAGCCGTTATCGCGAAGATGACACGAAGCATACTATAACTCTTGCTTCATTTGTGGGCGCAAAAATGGAGCGAGTCTGCTTTCGTCACGCGGAACTTATTCGGTGCAACTTCGATGACGCCGTTATAGAAGGCGGGGATTTCTTTTTCAGCATCCTCAACTATTGCCGTTTCCGGAATACAATCGGCTATTGTCTAGATTTTCGGTATTCTCAAATTGACAATTGTTCTTTATCCGCGTCCACTTTGGTCATGTGCGATTTTTACATGACCGACTTCAAGGGGGCGACAGCGTTCTCAGATAGCCATTTCATGTATTGCAGCCTTACGTCCGCGACCTTCTCCGGTAATTGTCCGACAATGGATAATCTCTCTTCGCGAGTAATAGACTTCCATGATGAAGAATCAACTAATAAGAATAAGAAGGCTCTATGCTCTGAGGAACTTATTGGTATTTTGTCAAGCAGATATAATGACGTGAACATTATCCAAGACAACTATGAGCTTTACTCTCTCTTCTATCATTATCCCAATTGGGAAAGAAACAATCCTTGCGGAAGGAAATCTGATTTCAATCCAGCAGAAAAGAATGAGTATAAAGAGAAATCAAAGATTACCACCGTGGAAGAATCCAAACAACTCTATTCCACGCTCAGTGGTATCTATACGGGTAAAGGGCTTTTCAGAGATTCCAACCGCGCTTATAGGATGGCGAAAAAGAAAGAACTTGAGCATTCCTGGCTTTCTGCCAAGTTGGCATTCAAGGACAAGAAGTTTGGTGAAGGGTTACGCTATCTTGGAAGGTGCATTTCACCCTTGGTCGCCAAATCTATGGGATATGGTTACAAATGGTCCGTCATAGTCCTTTGGTTCATTGTACTGGTGTTAGGTTATAGTATTTACGGTTACATCAAAGTACATGGTGATTATCTGAATAATCTGACCGGGAGTTTGAATAATTCGATGGGGCCTTATCAGTCTTTCATCGAAAGAATCAATGAGATTATTGGCTGTTTGGAACCAGCACTTGGAACCTTATTAATTGGATTCCTTGGGTTTGTGATTGCGAATAGAATAAGGAACAATTCATAATAATAGCCTGCTTCCGTTTTTCTCAACCTCATTTCTGTCGCGGAGGCGCCAGGATGGAAAGGAAGGCAGTCAAAAGGATCTATAGCAGACCGATTTCTGCTAATTATCGCTATTGATGTACTCCCGGTTGAGAGACAACGACAAGATGTTCGAAAATTTCGAGTAGTCGGATCAATACAATGATAATTCGATACCGCATTGAATTGGGTTTTGAGCTCCAGTCCTTGAAAAATCGTTTCTTTGTTGTATCTTTGCCGACGGAAATTCATCCATCCATGTAACTACACAACAACAGTATTTTGAAACCGGGCGAAGGCCCACAAGCCTTTATGGGTGTATTGTACCCTGATGGGCCGGGGACCCGGGTAGTTCATTCAAAATACTTTGTTTATATGCCAAGCAAAAAGTACACGCTTGTCGCCTGGACCGAGAAGGGCCAGGTCCGGATGATTCCATCTCTTGTCAATGAGGCCGCAGAGCCTTACAGGCGCAGGATTGCTCATCTTGAATCCCTCTGTGACGAGGTAGAAGACGAAATCGGCTGGCTCATCACCCGAAGCCGCGCCCATGAGGCCTTCGCAAGGTTCCTGATGGATGTGGGACATCCCCGGGAAGCATACGTGGAATATTCCAATGCGGCTATTGTCTGCACCCTCTGCTCCGAAAGGCTCTGGGTCTATGGAGACCGTTGTGGTTTTCCGGAAATCCATCTTTTCTCCCGCTTCCTGGCCATGCACCACGAATGCCTCCGCCTTGCCCGCTATGACAGGTTCATCGCCATCTCTTATGAAAGGAGTGAGCTCCGGAGGGATTACCTTTATTTCATAAGGGATGACAATGATATTGAGCAAGAATTAAACAATATCCATGAAGACCAGAAAGCTTGGAGATTCGGGAAAAACAATTGATTCACTGAATATCTAAGGCATATCTAAGGCAGATAGCGACAATAGAACAATCCCCAGTATTTGCTAACATGACACGTAGCTTAAGTATAACTCCACTGTGCTGTTCGTATTGTCGCTACATGCGTTATTGTGGTCCATTCTGAGTGATACCACAGAATAACAGATAGATAGAGGCTGACCTATGGTGTGCGGCCTCTATTTTTGTTTCATTCCTCATGACAGATAGACTTTCGTACCTCTCTCAGATTCCAGGGCGTCTCCATAATAGTGCTTAGCACTCGTTCTGGATAGGTTTATTCTTTCATTTAAACCTTCAATATATCCCCGGCTGGTTCGTCCTGCCGGGGATATATTCAATGACTTGAGATGTTGTCTCCCTGGTTCATATACCAGTCTTTACAACACCTCTTGTAGACTGGGAATTAGGTATGTATGTTGGTGTTGTCTCCCTGGTTCATATACCAGTCTTTACAACACAGCATTACTGCTCCGGCTAAGATTCAGAAGATTCTTGTTGTCTCCCTGGTTCATATACCAGTCTTCACAACCTTACTTCCTGCTCCACGAAGTGAACACGAATGTTGAATTGTCTCCCTGGTTCATGTACCAGTCTTCACAACCGACTGGTAATGAATACTCTAGGAAAACTCTTTTCCAAACAACTCTTGTATCTATCTCACGTTGTTCGTATTTGTGGCAATCTCTTTCATCTTCGCAAATCTATGTATTTTTATTTCTCGAAACAAGTACTTCTCCCAGTAAAAAGCTATCGGATGGCATTGAAGGCTATATTCATTGTTCGCAAATCAATTTCCTTGCTATGCAATATCCTATATTTTCGAAAATGACATATGAAAGAGCGTCTCCAGAAGACATCAGATGGGCATCCGAAACAATCATTGTCGCAAACCTCAAATCATTTCCACCAGAATTCTCCATTTGCGAATATGATATCTTTTCAAATCCACCTTCGTTATGTGTCAATCCATTAGAAAAGAGACACATCCTTTTTCTCGTCATTTTCGCAAATGACTTCAATGCCTTGAAATGCCTTGAACTTGATATTACTAAGAATAACAGATATATTTGTAAAAATCTAATCATGATATAGACATGCCTTTGAGATTCAAGAATTCCGAAGAGCGCAAACCCGTCCTGGGGGCCTACGCCGCAATGGCTAGGAACAACGCCTACATCATCCTTTCCGACATAATGGAGCGTCTGCACATCGAGCAACCGCCACTTCCCGATCCGGCACATCCTGGCCAATGCCTCGACAAGGAAGCCCACCTAGACAAACTAAGCCTTTTCCCGCAGAACAACGACTTGATGCCGGAGACCAAGGACAAGGCCATGAAACTCTTGTGCTCCCATTTCCCCTTCCTGCAGACTGAAGGAGATCTGAGAATCATGAATGCGCCGGATGGCAGGGAGCAGGAGAAGATCCCGATCACATACGAGGAAAAGTGCCGGACCCTTCTGGATGCTCTAGCCGTCCTTACCTATCTTCGGGACGCGAACCTTCACTACTTGTTCAACGATCGGCGGGCCGAGCATCTGGAATATCGGCTTCCGGAGTCAAAGGCCTGCCATCTCCTCCGCTTAGTCCTCAAGGCGGCTCCAAGGAAGATTTCCGAGAGGTACAAGGGAACAGGGCTGATGCCTGATGGCGCTTTAGATTTTTTCATAAAGAAGCAATACGTCAGGGAAGGAAGGTCATTCAAGTTCAACATGAATTGGCTTTTCAGTCCCCAGCGGGAACCCGAAAAAAGAGAAATGGATGTCTATCGCAAGGTGGAACTAGCTGGTGGCGTGGAAAGGGATCTTGTGGCGAATCCCGATGGAACCCCGGCACGCTTCAACCGGCTGAGTCTATTCGGCGAGGTCCTTCTCATATCGCTATTCACGGAGAAACGGTACATCCCCGATTTCCTGAAGGCCTGCGGACTGCTCACGGACAATGGTTTCACCGAGACTACGCAAGACGGGACTCTTTCCCAGCAAAGGCTCATCCGGGAAATCGTTGCCGCCTATGGCATCCGTCTACCCAAACGTCGCCTAGACATCACGATGGACGCCGACCAGGTCATGCTTGACATATTCAACGAACTCGCGAAGTGCCCGGATGAGCTCTACCTCGTCCTGCCGGAGGCGAAGAAGAAAGAACTCGAAGCCGTCAATATCGACGGGGAGACCGTGATCAAGAAACGGCATAGCGACCGTTTCGTCCCGCTCCTGCTGAGATTCATCGACACCAACGAGTTGTTCCCGTCCATCCGGTTCCAGGTAAACTCTGGGTATCTTCGCTTCCTCCACCACGAAAAAGCCGCGTACATGGACGGAGTCGAGCGTCCCCGTATCCTTCAGGACGCCGTCAACGGATTCGGACGCATCCAGGAAGTCGAGAGGACGCGGAGTGCATCCGACACGTATCTTGGGTTTCCCCTATACGCGCCATCACCAGATGACGACGCGCCCATGTCCCTTCCCTGTATCACTGACTCAGCCTCCCGGTACATCGTCAACGGAGAATGTATCGGATTGTCCATCAGCGGTGACCGAACTCCCGTCATCATTCAAGACGGAGGCAAATACCGGGTCCGTTCCCCTCTGCCGGACTGCTGGATCAGCCGTTACGAACTCCCGGCGATGGGCTTCTATCTCTACCTATGCAAGAAATATGACCTCTCTGTCAGCGCCGAGAAGATCATCATTGACAAGGTGAACGAATACCGTAGCTTCTTCCAAGGTGTCGCCAACGGGACGATAACCTCCTTGAAGGGGATCACCCTTGCCGAGAAAGATATACCCGGGAAGCTGCTCGATTACCTGAATGGGAAGACCGACAGCAGCGATTTCAATCGCTACAAAAAGAACCTCATCCAGAGTCTCCTGGAGAAAACGGAGAACCGCCTCAAGCGGTTCCTGGAAGACATGGCCATGGTCGGCAGCAAGGAGAACCGCATCGGAAAGAGATCCTTCGTCCGCGTCCTGCCCGGAAAGTTGGCCTCCTATCTGGCGGACGACATCGTCTTCTTCCAGTCCTATCCTGCGGGCCATCCTGAGAAGCGTCTCACAGGACAGCAGTTCAGCATCCTTCAGGGCCTGCTGGCAACATTCCCGCCGGACATCGAAGACTCCTGTCGCAGGGCTGGACTCCTTTCTGGAGAAACGGCCCATCCTTTCCTCAAAGCCGTGTTCGATTCGATTCCCGCGAAAGACAGGAATACGCTTGTCTTCTATGAAATCTACTTGAAAAGAAAAATAGCTTTCCTCAAAGGTCCCATTCCAGATTCAGCTCCCTTCCTGCATCCTGGAAAGGTCAAGTGGCAGAAGAAGGACGCCGCCTATTACAAGGCCCTGGCTCAGCGCTATCTTGATGGTGGGAAGGATGGATCAAATACCGGGATCCTTCTGCCCCGTGGCCTCTTCGACCAGGCCATCACCGACGTACTGACGAAGAGATGCCCCGGATGGAGCAGAGCTATCCAGAACACAGATCACGCTAACACGGCATTCAAGATAATCACATATCTCCTCGATGGACAAGCGGATGATTATCAGTGGTTCTATTACGAAGAAGACCGACTGCAGGAGTATCGTTTCTCTCAACTCATCATCTCCCAAAATGCAGTCCGGAATGGCTGGAAAGACCTGAAAGCCATCCTGCAGGAGGAAGGAGTGAAGTTGAAGGGAAATTACTACAAGGAACTGGAGGGAAGGATATCTGCCCTCAGAAGGATACCGCCGGAAAGACTCGCGAGGAATACGATGAAGCGGGAAGAGCTCCGTCAAGCGCTTCGATCCTCTTATGACAGGATGTGCGAGAATGAGAAATCCATCCGGCGAATCATCGTTCAGGACATCGTCCTCTTCCTCCTTGCACGGTGGCGGCTCGACCCTAGGGAGAAACTCAACATGAGCATGATCGGTCAAGATGAGTCCAAGTTGATGAACCAGGTCGTCACGGTCGATACACTATACAAGGGCCAATACCGGATTCGGCAGAACGACGTTCGGATCAAGGATCAGGGGGTATTATTCAAAACGCTCAACGACAAGCGGATCGACTCCCTGTTGGACCAGCTTGCCGTCGGGGAAGGCGAAGTCATCGATCTCGAGGATCTGATAGCGGAGCTCACAAGGTATGATGACAGGCGGATTCCCGTTGTGGCCAAGATTATGGAATACGAAAAGCGCGTTCTAAAAAACCACCCCGAACTCAGGGATAGAAGCGGACGAATGGATTTCAAGTCCGTCCAGAGAGCCGACGAGGCTTCCTCCCCCCAGAAGAAGGTTGTCCTCCGAACCGTACGCAACGCTTTTTCCCACAACGCCTATCCCGACAGGGTCGTCAAGGCAGAAGGTGAAGAGGGAATCGAGATCTACAACCCTATAATCCCTGGAATGGCGGACGGCATATCCGGGACCACGAACAAACTGGTCGACGAGTAGTCTGTCATCCTGAGCCGCATGGGGGCCCGTGTCGGGATTCCGTCACGGGCCGTACGCTTTATTTCCGCCGCCGCCACAGGCTGGGCAGAACGCGGACGACAATGACAAGGGAGAAAAAGAAGAATACCGCAACGCACGCGATGGAAGCGGCCTTCATCCACGGGGAAGCGGGAAGACCTTCTCCGAAGACTCTCTCCAGACCGATTATCTGAAGGATCGCAAATATCACCTGGCCGACACCCATGAACCCCAGGAGCAGATTGATCCTGTCGGAGTTTCTCTGCTCCTCTTGTTTACGCATGTCATCGAGGTAAGATGCGACAGTTCTGATCTTATCGGGGACGGAGAAGACCGAAAGCATTATCTTTTTGAGTTGCTGGAGATGAGTATAACGGGAGACGGGCATGTGCATCCCCAGTTTCAGGTTCTGGAAGAGACTGTCCTGGTCCTTGAGATTGTCAACATCTTCACCTTCAAGCATCCTCAGCGTCATGAAATCCAGCATGACGGACTCCAGGAACACAGGAAGATAGGATTTCAGGAAGGTAGTGGACGACTTGGACATGTAGCGTTCGTTATCCGCCCCTTTCTTTACGATGAATCCACCACAAAAACCCTCGGAGGAAACACCCACACGAATGTTGTCGAACAGGTGGTGAGTCCTGAGGGTTTCAGTCCCAACAATCTCGTAGGCCGCACCCTTACACTGGCTGATATGCATGATCCGGGTATCAACCTCACGGTCGAAAGAGGCAGCATCTCCGTCAGAATATGATTCCGGTCTTACGATCTGCATATAGGTAGCCGTGAGAAGGCGGCCGGGATAGAGGGTCTCGGCAATACCGGGTGCCAGTCCACAAAGGAGGTTGGCATAGTCGACGATGGTATTGCAACCCGCGACAGTGGTTCCGTTCACAAAAACCGTTGGAGCCTGATCGTCCGTTTTGTGAAGCCAGTAGTTCGTGCTCTCGATGCTTCGAATCGATATGGGTGGAATCCGGGATTTCCCCTTGAACTGAGGTCTTCTGAAATGGATGACGAAAAGGCCCGTCGACCTGTCCGGGGAGACATGGACCCGAAGGATCTCCCCCAACACGATCTCATCTGCCCAGACGGGGCTCTCTTCCTCCTTGTGTTTCCTGTTGGAGAATGAAAGCTCACAGTTCCCGCCGGAAAAACTCTCCTTGAATCGGCCGACAACGGTGGCCGAATCGTTCTTGGCGGGTGCCACGAAGCATGCCCCGGGCGTGACCCTCGACACCTTCTCCTTCCCGGTCATACCCAGAAATGATGCCGCTGAGTCGTAGATCGCGTCTTTGGAATAGAGGTCAAACGGAAATTCCGATGGCCGAACCCAACCGGCTTTGAGCAGTCCTGCCTCGAACGAGGAGTAATTGATGATGCGGAGGGGTGCTATGAAATAGAGGTCTGCCTCCCTGACCTGGATGTCTATGGACATAATAGCCTTTCTATATTAACTAATATCGCGGCTCCACTTCTCGGATACTCGACAACCGTGAAACACGACCTGTCCCAAACCATGCTCAAACCAAGACGGTCTGGCCGTGTCTTCAACACAAAAGTATCAACAATTCTCCGGAATAACAAGATACTACTGGTATAGTCTCCCTATCCGTGTTCCTATTCAATGAATCCTGGAGCCATGAGACTATGCTCTTTCTGTCTTCCTTGGCACTTACCCAAACCCTCTCCAATGCCCCGGAGAGGGTTTCTTTTTGCCTGTTTCAACCCCAGAGTACCACACCAGAGTACCATTTCGGCAAATTCTTCCCTATTTCTCACCCAATCACTTCCAAACCCTCCGGATTCCTTCCTCCTCTCTCCCTCCTTTCCTAATTTGCTCCCTGGGAAGCGACCCTGAGACGCCCTCGCTGGCAGATTCAGCGTTCCGCTCCCCCACGGAAACGAGATGATAGGAAACCAAACTGGAAACGCGCAATGAAAGCATTCTGGATCTTCGCAGGCATCCTGACGGCGGCGTACTTCGTCTACTACGCGGTCATGATCTGCATCGACATTTACCGCAAGCCTGCCGGGGAGGACAGGTCCGACGAGGAGACCTTCGAACTGAAGAACCCCGCACCCGCTCCGGGCCGTGCCGTCGAGGTCACCGACCGTGGCTTCCGCGTCGCCGGAGGATCCGGCCCCGACGTCGAGTCCGTCATGCCGGCGGTGAAGGACAAGCCCGATCCGCAGCCCGCCGACGCGCCTCCGGCGCCGAAGCTGGACGCCAGCGGAGCCCCGGTCACGGCCGCCGGGAGGAAGGTGCAGTCCGTCCGTGAGGACATGGAGGAGATCGATCCCGCCTGCTCGGGCGAGATGACCCATCGGATGCTGTCGGAGTGCATGGTCTCCGGCGGCTCGACCGTCCCCCTGGAGAAGACCGTCATCCCTGCGGGACAGCCCGTAACGAACGATAACGGAACCGGCCATGAAGCAGACAGGCATGTCTAGGGGGCGCCTCGCTCCCCTGCTCCTGTCCGCACTGGGGCTGCTGGCCGCGCAGGTCGCGTCGGCCAAGTCCGGCGGCGTGGACTACTCCTGGGGCGCGGGGGCGCTGGCAAGGGCCCACGACTACACCGTCACGATGATGCTGTACGTGCTGTACGTATGCTACGCCGTCGGCAGCCTCATGGCGATCATCTCGGCGCTCCAGATCTACTTCAAGATGCAGTACCACGAGGGCGAGGTCGTGAAGAACATCATGACGCTGCTCGGCGCGATCCTCTTCATCATCGCCGCGTCGATCGTCTTCCCGGCCTTCTTCGGCTACCGGATATGAACCATCCGCCCGAACGCCGGAGGGACAGGTGCACATGTCCGGAAGGCCGGAGGGCGATGAGGAAGCTCCCGCTGCGGAGCGATAACACGAAGTCAAACAAGTAAACCAAGCAACCTATGCGTAAGATTATCAACAGCGTGAAACGGTTCCTCGCCTCCCCGAAGACGCGGGCCGTGGCCCTGATGCTCCTCGTGGGCGGAACGGCGGCGTTCGCCCAGTCGACCGCCGGCGACTACACCGCCGGCACGAACGCCCTGACGACGGTCGCCGAGGAGATCGCGAAGTACGTCCCGATCGTGGTGAAGCTCTGCTACGCCATCGCGGGCGTCGTCGCCATCGTGGGCGCCATCAGCGTCTACATCGCCATGAACAACGAGGAGCAGGACGTCAAGAAGAAGATCATGATGGTCGTCGGGGCCTGCATCTTCCTCGTGGCCGCCGCCCAGGCGCTGCCTCTGTTCTTCGGTCTCTAACCTGCCAGCGGACGGATGGATGGAAAGCGCAGGCAGAGACACCCGTTACCCAGACTACCCACTCTTCAGGGGGCTCCAGCGCCCCCTGGAGTTCATGGGACTCCAGGGCCGGTACATCTGGTGGGCGGCCGGTGCCGCCGGAGGGGCCATCCTCGGCTTCATCGTCGCCTACATCGTCGCGGGATTCGTGGCGGGGCTGGTCGTCCTGACGGCCGCCGTCGCCGTCGGCGCGGCCCTGGTCCTCGTCAAGCAGCGGAGGGGCCTCCATACGAAGAAAACAGACCGGGGCGTGTTCGTGTACGCCCGTTCCAAACGACTCTGAACCAGCATTAAGGAATGATCGCATACGTCATACTCGCGTTCGTCGCCATCCTCGTCGGGATGGCCGTCTCCGTGCTCGCCTTCGGGACCGGGGGCAAGCGCAGCCGCGTCTTCCAGGACATCTACTACACCGTCGAGGAGGTGGAAGGGATCGGCGTGCTCTACACCAAGAACGGCGACTACTCGGCCGTCCTCGCGATGGAGAACCCGGTCCAGAAGCATTCCGCCAACGTCGACGCGTACTACGAGTTCACCTCCCTCTTCACCTCGCTGTGCCAGACGCTCGGCGAGGGCTACGCCATCCACAAGCAGGACGTCTTCCGCCGCCGGCGCTTCCACGGCGGCGGGGACCGTCCCCGCGAGTTCCTCTCGGAGAGCTACTTCCGCTACTTCGAGGGACGGGAGTACACCGACGCCCTCACCTACCTCGTCATCACGCAGGAGAGCAGGGGCGGCAAGCTCTTCTCCTACGACGCCCGCAAGTGGCGGGACTTCATGGTGAAGGTACGCAAGGTCCGCGACCAGCTCAAGGACGCGGGCATCGCCTGCCGGTTTCTCGACAAGCGGGAAGCCAGCGACTACGTGGACCGTTACTTCGCCCTCGACTTCACCTCGGAGACCGTCTCGATGACGGGCCTGAAGGTGGACGAGGAGGGCATCTCCCTCGGGGAGCGCCGCTGCAAGTTCTACTCCCTCGTGGACGTGGACAGCGTGGCGCTCCCCGCGCTCATCCGGCCGTTCACCAGCATCGAGGTCAACAACTCCTCGATGCCGGTGGACCTCGTGGGCGCCGTGGACTCCGTCCCCGACTCGCTGACGGTCATCTACAACCAGGTGGTCTTCATGCCGGGCCAGAAGAAGGAGATGGCCGCGCTAGAGAAGAAGCGCAACCGTCACGGCAGCATCCCGAGTCCGGCCAACCAGATGGCCGTGGAAGACATCAAGAACGTGCAGGATGTCATCGCCAGGGAGAGCAAGCAGCTCGTCTACTGCCACTTCAGCATCGGCGTCGTGACGCCGCGCGAGGTGGACATC
>JAEEGJ010009929.1_pt1 | contig 25121 bp, 10 predicted proteins | sample 8958761 | NCBI WGS metagenome assembly JAEEGJ01 (sample SAMN16246546, study PRJNA631951) | gut metagenome | biome: gut microbiome; feature: rumen; material: RS-attached | host: Bos | place: Iran: Karaj | collected 2018-10 | reverse complement strand
CGATTATTGTCGTAGAGATGATAATTTTAGAAACACCTAATAGGTTACAGAAAATCTATAGGTGCTTAGTATAGTACATAAAATTGGGAAAGTTTTATTTAATGGTTTCAACAAGTTTGCAGAAGGTATCCTTTATGACAGAAGCAAAGCACTTTGAATACAGTTCAATATCTTCCCTGTTGTCTAAAATCCACTGGATAAGCTGAGCATGAGACTTCAAGGAAATATCAACTTCAAGTTCACGGATATTCTCATATATCATCTTGCCTACGCAGAGAGACATATCCGGATCAAAAAACGAGCACAGTACAACGACCCTGGTCCTGATATCATAATTACCGCCGTTAATTTCCTTCCTGAGATCATAAAGTTCATTAAGTTCACTGAACCTCCTGTTTTTCTCATACCAAAACAAAACAGCATCAACAATCTGCTCAATTTCAGCTTCAATCTCATTCCTTCGATGATCCAGCCCATCCTTCAGATAATCAGACAGTTTTTTCATTTCATTCATTTTTACTGATTTCCAGTAAAAAAAAGGATTTCCGATACCGGCACTGATTTCCGTCAGCATTTTAGAATAAGCGAGATCTGTTACCATGGCATCCTTGCATTCCAGTACGGCGATGGCTACACACCGCATTTCCTGGCCAATGAAGAAATCAGAAACAAAATTTCTGTCCACATGTTTCATGCCCTCATTCCAGTTGGTACTGAAGGCTTCAATAAACTCCGGAAGAGAATAAAGATAAACAGCCTTGTTATCAGGATTTTTAAAATCATAAGGTTTTGTAAATCTTGAAGGCTTATCCTCGACACGGTTTGTTTCAGGATCTGCCTGCGATACAGAAACCGGATCTGAAAAGAATTCAGCTGAAGCTTCAGAAGATCCGTCACTTAGCCATTTTTCAATTTCTGCATCAGTCCATCTGCGATAAGAGCTGTTTCCACCGCCGAAGCTGACATAATCACCGTATGTTAATCCTGTAATCAGTTTTTTCAAATCTGCAGGAAAATCGTCAGTAAAAGGAATCCGCTGACATGATGATAAGTCAATCAAAGAATCTTTACTTCCGAAGGTACTGAATGGACGGTATCCACAGAACAGTTCAAACAAGGTAAATCCGAAGGAACAGTAATCATTTTCCTCCGGTTCCCCGTTTGATCCAGTTTCTGCAGATGAATTTTCCGGCTGAAATCCTGTTTGCGCTCCTGATTGTATTTGTGCATATCTCCATGTAAGCGGATATTTATTAAAATCCATAATCTGAACATGCTTTCCATCATCAGAAATCATCAGAACTGAAGGTCTGATATTATTGTGATATATTTTGTTTCTATGCAGATCCCTAAGGCCGGCAAGCACATTCGGAATAACAATGTGTCTCAGTGCATCACTTGTCAGGAGTTTTCCGGCAAGACTACCGTTTCTGAAATAATTCATTACAATGAACGGATATTCCTCATACAGACCGTAATCCAGAATTTCCGCCACATATGAAGATTTAAAATTCATAAGTCCGTCAAGTTCATTAAGACTTACGCAGTTCCTTCCGGTTAAAAATTTGACTGTAAAATATTTTTGAGAACCGTCAGTTGCTTTATAAAAAACAGCTTCACAGGAAGACATTTCAGTTTTTGAAACAAGAGTATACTTATCAAGAATTACCTTTCCTTCAAAATTGAAAACCGGTAGATCTGAAGACAAATCTGAATCAAGCAAATGATCTTTCAGTTGAGAACAGATGATGTTTGAATTCATAACCGCCACTCTCCTTGTTAAACCGTAACTGTCGTTTATACAGGAATCAAGATGAAACCAGAAAAAGATGGATCTGCATTTTTCTGAAAATACTTCAAAACAGGGAATTTAAGAGACAAATACAAATCCGCATGATTTATCCAGGGAATAAGTCAATGCCGACTCTGAAACTGTCCGGATTCTGAAAACAGGGCAGCTGCAAAACTCCTGCACTGCCCTTTTCAGATATACAACTGACTACCAGGCCAGAGAATTCTGAATCAGTACATAGGCTGACCTCATACTATCCAGAGAACGCTGAAGAACTGCAGAAATGTTGGTGTTTATAGTTTCCATGTCAGCCAGCTTTCTGTGATTTTTTCTCCTGCTTATCAGGTATTTTGCACCGCAGTAAGGATCTGACGGATATGAACCAAGTCCATCAAAACGTGATAACTCATACTCCATGATCTTCTGCCATTCCATATTGTGCTTCTGGGTTATGATTCTGTCCTTTACCCATGAAATTTCAAAGGCAACAGCAAGCGGTTCCAGAACCTGACTTGAGATATCGCTTCCATTTGCACAGTGCCAGTGGTTCAATGTTTCTTTCTGCAGTTGTAGCCAAATTTCACGATGGACATTCTGTGCCGATAATCTTTTTGGATCCATAATTCTACAGATTTCTTTAAAGATATCAGAAAGCAGTGAAATATCGCTGAATTTTTCAAGGAGGCACATTACAAAATGCAGGGCATGGAAAAACTCGTGAGCCAGTGTTGTTTCAAACAGGTGAATGGCACTGATTCCATCTTTTCCAGCTACCTCTTTGATAGTTTCTGTATACATAACAATTTTCAACGGGTATGCACCGGGAACGAAACATCCAAGCATAACATTATATACTTCGATATTCTTTACTTTTTCAATCCATTCCTTGACGTCAGTCGGCAGTTCATCCGGCAGTTCATCAAGCACTGACAGATCAATATCATAAAGAGATTCCGTAATCGCATGAGATCCTTTGTTAGGATTATCAGATTGTCTGTCATAATATTCATCTGAATCATCGTCGGAATCTCTATCCTGATGTCTGTCAGATTCTTCAATTGAAATCTCGTGATTATGATCAATAATTTCGCTAAGATCTCTTAGAGATTTTTCAGCAAATTCATCGGAAGTAATAACCTCTGCACCAGAATCAGGAGTTTTCTTACCTTTGTTTTGCAGAGCATCCAGAATTTTCAGGATAATATCGGACAATGCGGCATCACTTGAATGATTTTTAAGTACGACCTTACCCTCATCTACCACATCAGAAATCTTATAAATTCCTGTCTTAAAGTATCTTTTCTCTTTAGAGAACTCAATGGTAAAACCGTTCAAAGGAAACTGGTCATAAAGGTATCCAAAATCACAATTATTCCTAAAAAATTTCGCTAAAGACATAAGTTCATATGTTAGCGTACTATGACATTTATTATAAACAAAATCTTTAAAATCAATAAAACTATCTTTAACCGCAGAAAAATCGTATGTACCGAAATAACGAAACAAATCTTTTGAAAAATTAATCCGCGGATTAGGATGTGAATAACTTATATTATCCAGATCCAAGCAACTGAGTTTATTATCTATGGCATATTTAATCCTTTCTAATGACCTGCCAATTTTATTAATTTTGCATTTAAAGAACGGTGAAAACCATGTATCTAGGTCCAATCCCCTGTAGGAGAATATAAACTTAAAGATTTCGTCAAAGAAAATTCTGAAGTTAAAAACATGCTCTGATATTGCAGAACGAAAATACCAGGCTGGATAAGGGTTTAATTCCTTTTCAAAATAACATTCTCTTATACCGGTTAACCCTTCACCTTTTCTTAAATCATAATCACAGAAAAAATGATATCTATCAATATAAAGGTCAGAATCTCGATCAAAATGAATTTGAGGTAAATTCATTAATTTTTCACAGCCGCTGAATAAATTATCAGCTTTACAGGCGTTACGTAAATTTAAACTCTTATTTATAGATGTCAGATTTTTTAAATTAAGAAATAAATCACTAGCATATCTAGAATCAACTTCAATATCGAAATCTATGACCTTCTGTGCCTGATCAAAAATAACTGAAGAACCCGTATTTGAGCTGGTGTCAAATTTGATTATCAGCTTATCCAGATTATTAATAAGCAAATCATGTTTAACCTGAGGTGTAACATCACCAATAGAATTTAAAGTAATAATAGTCATATTGACATCCTATTTATCAGCATTAATAATAAATGATTAAATCACAAACATTAAATATCGTAATTCCACCATATTTTTTTTATCTTACCCAAAGTTATATTCCAAAAAACAGTTTAAACAATAAATATTTTCAAAATTTGTGATTTTACTCATAGTTTATCAATTTAATGTCTATATCCATCAACTAACAAATGTTTACGTCGGTATTTGGCACTTTGAATTTAAATATTTTCCTTATCAAGCGTTTATAGACTCAAAAAAATCATACGTAAATACCAACAAAGTTTAGTTTCGTCGATTAGAGCTTTCAAAACCAAAAACCATTGCAGCTCCTGTCTTTTACTGAAACCTTAGAGTTATCTCATGCACAAAAGCAGAAAATCACTTAGAAAATATCAGCGCCATCAGCCATTTCCACCTGGAATTCCATGGTTACATCTTTATCACCGGCATTAAGAGCATAGAAGCCGTTCCCGCCACGGTTAAACCCTATTAACTTTCCTTTAGATCTTACCGGTAAGCCGCGGGTTGCCCAGGCAAAGCCAACAGCGTTGTTTACAATTGAATCCCAATGCTCGCAGTTCCTGCCTCCGGTACAGCGTTCAGCATTTACCGGACCGGCATCATCATGTGCCTTGAATTCATAGCCAGAGTAGATCTGGCGCACCATACCGTACGGATAGGTAATATAATGATCAAGACTGTGTAAGCTGAAACGCCCAGGCGTGAGTTTGAAAATTGAGGAATGACGGTCCGCAGATCCGCGTTCATTATCATGATTAGCAACAAATAACTCAGATGCATATCTCGGAATTTCAAACCAGTAATCGTTCATCTCAATCAGATAGCGAGGATCATAAATATTGCTCAGCGATTCAAAACGGGAAGAAAATCAAATTTAAATATTATAAGCGGAAAATTTTGTGATCAGATTAAAGAATGACATTTGAATTCGCAAAATAACATTATAGTTTGTTAACTATAGAAAAAAGGCTCAAATCAGGAGGATAACAGTTCACACTGTCCGTGAAGAATGACCTGCGAAAATAACCTCTCAAGATCTGAATTTCATGAATATCGCACTACCAATATATCCGCTTGAAAGTTGATAGGATAATGACATGAAAAAGGCAAATTCGATGAGATGTAATCAATATTAGCCATCTCATATAGTGTTATTAAATTGGGAGATTCTATTAAAAGAAAAGGGAGAAGATAGAAAACTATCTTCTCCCGGAAAGGGTGCCTGACAATTACCTACTCTGACATGGCGAGAAGCCACACGACCATCGGCGCAACGACATTTCACTTCTGTGTTCGGAATGGGAACAGGTGGTACTGACGCGCTATTGCTGTCAGGCGAAACTTGTAAAAAATCCGGAAAGCAAATAAGCGGATTGATATTCATCCGCAAGCTGGAAAAAGTTCTCAAATCAGAGTCTTGTCTTCAGAAAGAAGCGTCTTTCAGTTCTTCATCCAGCCCTGCAAAACAATCAGGTGCTGTATGGTTAAGACTCACGGTAAATTAGTATCAGTTAGCTTCATCCGTCACCGGACTTCCACATCTGACCTATCAACGTCCTGGTCTCGAACGTACCTTCAGGCGGCTTGCGCCGCAGGGATGACTTATCTCAGGGTCTGCTTCCCGCTTAGATGCTTTCAGCGGTTATCAGTTCCGAACTTAGCTACCGGGCAGTGCCATTGGCATGACAACCCGTACACCAGAGGTTCGTTCACTCCGGTCCTCTCGTACTAGGAGCAACTCCCTTCAATCATCCAGCGCCCACGGCAGATAGGGACCAAACTGTCTCACGACGTTTTGAACCCAGCTCGCGTACCACTTTAAATGGCGAACAGCCATACCCTTGGGACCTACTTCAGCCCCAGGATGTGATGAGCCGACATCGAGGTGCCAAACACCGCCGTCGATATGAACTCTTGGGCGGTATCAGCCTGTTATCCCCAGAGTACCTTTTATCCGTTGAGCGATGGCCCTTCCATTCAGAACCACCGGATCACTATGACCTGCTTTCGCATCTGCTCGACTTGTTGGTCTCGCAGTCAAGCCAGCTTTTGCCATTGCACTATCCTCACGATGTCCGACCGTGATTAGCTGACCTTCGTGCTCCTCCGTTACTCTTTGGGAGGAGACCGCCCCAGTCAAACTACCCACCAGACACTGTCCCCTGGCCCGTTCAGGACCTGAGGTTAGAACATCAAGGCTGTCAGAGTGGTATTTCAATGTCGGCTCCGCGTATACTGGCGTATGCGCCTCGCTGCCTCCCACCTATGCTACACAGGCAGGCTCAATGTTCAGTGTCAAGCTGTAGTAAAGGTTCACGGGGTCTTTCCGTCTAGCCGCGGGTACACTGCATCTTCACAGCGATTTCGATTTCACTGAGTCTCGGGTGGAGACAGCGTGGCCATGGTTACACCATTCGTGCAGGTCGGAACTTACCCGACAAGGAATTTCGCTACCTTAGGACCGTTATAGTTACGGCCGCCGTTTACCGGGGCTTCGATCCGATGCTTCACTTGCGCTGACATCTTCAATTAACCTTCCGGCACCGGGCAGGTGTCACACACTATACTTCCATTTCCATGTTCGCAGTGTGCTGTGTTTTTGTTAAACAGTCCCAGCCACCTCTTCTCTGCGGCTGACTGATGCTCCATCCGTGCGGATTTCACACCCTTCAGCGTACCTTCTCCCGAAGTTACGGTACTATTTTGCCTAGTTCCTTCACCCGAGTTCTCTCAAGCGCCTTGGTATACTCTACCCGACCACCTGTGTCGGTTTCGGGTACGGATTTGAATAACCTGACCTTAGAAGCTTTTCCCGGAAGCCTGGCCTCAATGTCTTCGGCAGACTTTACTCCGCCTCCTCTCAGCTCTCATCCTATCGCAGACATGCATTTGACACATCCGCAGACTACTGCCTTTCACTGCTCACCATCCGGCAGCACACCTAGCCTTCTCCGTCACTCCCTCGAAATTACCCAAAGTACCGGAATATTAACCGGTTTTCCATCGACTACGCTTTTCAGCCTCGCCTTAGGCTCCGACTTACCCTGCCCCGATTAACGTTGGACAGGAACCCTTGGTCTGTCGGCGTACGGGTTTTTCACCCGTATTATCGTTACTTACGTCAGCATTCGCACTTCTGATACCTCCAGGAATGTTCCCACACCCCCTTCTCAGGCTTACAGAACGCTCCCCTACCACCCCGCAGTTGCCTGCAGGATCCGCGGCTTCGGTGATATGTTTAGCCCCGTTACATCTTCCGCGCAGGCCGACTCGACTAGTGAGCTATTACGCTTTCTTTTAATGATGGCTGCTTCTAAGCCAACATCCTAGCTGTCTATGCCTTCCCACATCGTTTCCCACTTAACATATCTTTGGGACCTTAGCCGGCGGTCCGGATTGTTTTCCTCTTGACGACGAACGTTAGCACCCGCCGTCTGTCTCCTATACCTGATTTTATGGTATTCGCAGTTTGCATCCACTTGGTATTCCATGACAGAACCCGCACAGAAACAGTGCTCTACCCCCATAAAATGCGTATAAGGCGCTACCTAAATAGCTTTCGGGGAGAACCAGATATCACATGATTTGATTGGCCTTTCACCCCTAGCCACAGGTCATCCCCTAACTTTGCAACGTTAGTGGGTTCGGCCCTCCAGCAAGTGTTACCTCACCTTCATCCTGCCCATGGCTAGCTCATCATGTTTCGGGTCTGCTCCCAGCGACTGGCGCACAGTTAATACTCGGTTTCCCTTCGGCTCCCCTATTCGGTTAACCTCGCCACTGAAAGCAACTCGCTGACCCATTATACAAAAGGTACGCAGTCACCCCTAAGGGCTCCTACTGCTTGTACGTACACGGTTTCAGATTCTTTTCACTCCTCTTACAGAGGTTCTTTTCGCCTTTCCCTCACGGTACTGGTTCACTATCGGTCATCTGCTAGTATTTTGCCTTGGAGGATGGTCCCCCCTTCTTCAAACAGGATTCCTCGTGTCCCGCTCTACTCTCGCTTGCTTATCAAAACTTACGTATACGTGACTATCACACTCTTTCGTCTGCCTTCCCATGCAGTTCTACTCATCTTGATTCGCTTTTGGGCTCTTGCAGTTTCGTTCGCCACTACTCCCGCAATCTCGGTTGATTACTTTTCCTCGGGTTACTGAGATGTTTCACTTCTCCCGGTTCGCTTCACTGCAATACTTTACTCTCACAGTGATGATACATCGCTGTATCGGGTTCCCCCATTCGGACATCACAGGTTATTGCGCCTCTTACCGGCTCCCCTGTGCTTTTCGCAGGTTAGTACGTCCTTCTTCGCCTTCAGATGCCTAGGCATCCACCATGTACGCTTATTCTCTTAACCATACACCCCTGATTGCTTCGTCTTCCTCTTAGCTCTCATGGCTGCACAATCTTCGAACTTACGATTTTTTTCCGCCTTCTTTCTTCAAGTTTTTCCAAGACTCTTGTTCTTGTTGAACTCTTTCTTTTTCAGCTTTCCAGATTTTTAAAGAACTTCTTTGAACTCAGGGTCCAAGGATTTATACCTTCTCAAGATATAAAGCTTTGAACTCCGTTCCCTTCGACGACTTTTACATGAATGCCAGTTTGCTTTTGGCTGCTTGCTCACTTGTCTGTTCGCTTGCTTGCTCGCCTGTTCGCTTACTTGCTCGCTTTCTTTCTTTCTTTCTTGCTTGCTTTCTTGCTCGCCCGCCTGCACTATACTCCGCACCCTAAGCGTAATGGTGGAGCTAAACGGGTTCGAACCGATGACCCCCTGCGTGCAAAGCAGGTGCTCTGCCAAACTGAGCTATAGCCCCATTCACGTTACTGGTGGGTCTGAATGGAATTGAACCATCGACCTCACCCTTATCAGGGGTGCGCTCTAACCAACTGAGCTACAGACCCACGTTCCTGTCGTCTTCTTCTCAAATAAAACAATCTGTGTGAACATCGCTTGAGTGAATCGTCATTACCGATTCTTTTGATGCTGACTCTGACCTCCCGGAGTCTTTCTCTCCCTCAGGCTCTGTCAGCTTCTTCGTTAAGGAGGTGATCCAACCGCAGGTTCCCCTACGGTTACCTTGTTACGACTTCACCCCAGTCATAAACCACACCGTGGTAACCGCCCTCTTGCGTTAAGCTAGCTACTTCTGGTGCAATCCACTCCCATGGTGTGACGGGCGGTGTGTACAAGGCCCGGGAACGTATTCACCGCAACATTCTGATTTGCGATTACTAGCGATTCCAGCTTCATGAAGTCGAGTTGCAGACTTCAATCCGGACTGCGAGGCGCTTTCTGGGTTCCGCTTGGTCTCGCGACTTCGCCTCCCTCTGTACGCCCCATTGTAGCACGTGTGTAGCCCTGGTCGTAAGGGCCATGATGACTTGACGTCATCCCTGCCTTCCTCCAGTTTATCACTGGCAGTCTCCTTTGAGTTCCCAACTTAATGATGGCAACAAAGGATAAGGGTTGCGCTCGTTGCGGGACTTAACCCAACATCTCACGACACGAGCTGACGACAGCCATGCAGCACCTGTATTCAGTTTCCTTGCGGCACTCGGTCATCTCTGACCAATTGCTGATATGTCAAGACCAGGTAAGGTTCTTCGCGTTGCATCGAATTAAACCACATGCTCCACCGCTTGTGCGGGCCCCCGTCAATTCATTTGAGTTTTAACCTTGCGGCCGTACTCCCCAGGCGGTCAACTTATCGCGTTTGCTTCGAAACCCATGTCCTTCGCCGTAGCTTCTCACAGATTTCAAGTTGACATCGTTGATGGCGTGGACTACCAGGGTATCTAATCCTGTTTGCTCCCCACGCTTTCGCTGTTCAGTGTCAGTATTAGCCCAGAAGACCGCTTTCGCCTCCGGTATTCTTCCAAATCTCTACGCATTTCACCGCTACACTTGGAATTCTGTCTCCCTCTGCTATACTCTAGCTGCCCTGTCTCAGCAGCAGTTCCCATGTTAAGCACGGGGATTTCACTGCTGACTCAAGCTGCCACCTACCAGCCCTTTACGCCCAGTCATTCCGATTAACGCTCGAACCCTCCGTATTACCGCGGCTGCTGGCACGGAGTTTGCCGGTCCTTATTCATTATGTTACATCTCATATGCGTCTTATTATTACGCCTACTCTTCTCTATAATAAAAGTGCTTTACAACCCGAAGGCCTTCTTCACACACGCGGCATGGCTGCATCAGAGTTCCCTCCATTGTGCAATATTCCCTACTGCTGCCTCCCGTAGGAGTTTGGACCGTGTCTCAGTTCCAATGTGGCTGGTCATCCGCTAAAACCAGCTAGAGATCATCGCCTAGGTGTGCCTTTACCACCCCTACTAGCTAATCCCATTTGGGCTCACCCTACAGCTGACGGTCTATTTCTAGATCCCGTCACTTTCCTCCTCAGAGCGTACGCGGTTTTATCAGCCGTTTCCAGCTGCTATCCCCCTCTGCAGGACAGATTCCCAAACTTTACTCACCCGTCCGCCACTCGTCAGCTAAGGAATTGCTTCCTCACTGTTACCGTTCGACTTGCATGTATTAAGCCTGCCGCCAGCGTTCAATCTGAGCCATGATCAAACTCTTCATTCTTAGTTCTCATGACTCCCTTTCGTTGACTTGCTTTATTTTTTGCTGTCACCGTCAGAGAATCTTCTTTTTCTCTTGAATCTCTCTTACGGTGCCCACACAGATTGTCTTATTTGTTTTTTTAAAGAACTTCACGTTTTCGCCGTGACAACGAGTGCATATATTACAGTATTATTTTTTTTATGCAACTCTTTTTTTTTATTTTTTTTCTCAAAAACTCAAAAATTAAACAAAAAGTTATAATTTAAAAATAGGCATCAATCAGCTCGACCAAAGTAATGGGAGTTATGCCTTACTGTTCAAGCTTGCCAAACCGCGTTTACACGATTTATATAAAAATTGCTTATTCAGTTTTTTAGTGCAGACTTATATCTCCGTACGCCTTCAGCATTTGTCAGTTCAGACTCCTAACGAAAATATTACAGTCATATTTGTAATATGTCAGATTTATTTACCCATATACACTAATGAAGCATGCTGTCTCATCCCAAAGTAGGAGCGAAACCGAGGTTTTTCTCACCCTCACAGGTTATAAAGTCACAGTTTAGGTCTGTTCAAGTCTTAAAAAACAATTCAACATATACTCCTGAATCTTGCTTTTATCACTCCTTTGTACCGAGTTCGTGATTTCATATCTTGACATCCTCCTCTGCCTAAAGCCGGGAGATTCCTACCAGTTACAGCTGCAAGCTGTAGGCTGCACTCGGTTGATTCTTGCAGCTGACCGACAATACAGTTCACTTCTCAAGCTCTACGACTATGCCCTGGACTGATTTGCCGTCATTGAGAAAAACGCAGTCTATCTCTGTCACCAAAAAAGAATGTCCTAATTTTATGCCTTATATCCACACCTTAAAGAACGTGGTTTCGTCATGATCGAATAAAATTACATATAACAAGAACACAGAAACAGAAAGGTGATGCTCACAAGAGTCACCACCTTTCTCCAACTAAATAAAAAAAAATGCAAAATCCGTATTTCAAGGTATACGGCAGAATACAATAATGATTAGAATTTATTAAAAATTTTTGCTTCTTCCATACACTCTGCACGCGCACTACAACCGCTTTCATGAGCGTTTATAACTCCTGCAGTCTTCATAAACGCCAGACATACAGGCGGAGTAGTATATGTAAAGCCTATATCTTTCAGACCTTTACTCAAACTTGTTGCTATTTCTAAAAGTTCTTCTTCTTTTTTACCACCTACAATGACCTTACCACCAGTAAACGACCAGATAAAGTCACAGAAACTATTTCCTTCAGCTTCATATTTATTAAATGCTTTCGCATTATTTACGAGAGACTTCAAACGTTGTTTATTTTTATTAAATCCACCCTTGTAGCCCTCCTGTTTCTCCTTTTCCTTTTCTTCAGCAACAATTCTATCAATTCTTTCAGCAGTAAACTCTGCAAGCTTCAGAGGATCAAAATTATCAAACGCCTTTCTGTACAGTTCTCTTAACTGAACAAAGTTGAAATCAGATGAATCCTGTCCGACTATCTCAATAGATTCTTTTTTTGTTGCGAGTACAGAGAGAGAATGAAGACATAACTTTTCAAACAATTCTACACTATCTACGCATGGGTGCCCCCATTCAAAATCATGAAAATTTCTCAAGGCCGGATCTTTATTTGCCCATTCGCATGCATCCGCCATATCTTCCCTCCATCGACATACTCTGTTTTAAAATCAGACAATAGTTAATGATTACCATTCAAGTAAGAAGTAACATCCACAAAGATGTATCTTATCGCAAAAACCTCACACTTACTATTCTAGCATAAATATGATACAAACCTCTTTACTGTTACAGTTTGATAAGGTTTAAATTTTTAATCAAAAAATCATTTATTAAACAAATTAAACATAACACATGAAAAAATACATGACTGTAATCAACTTAAATACAGCAAAAAATGTAGGCCGATTTTTTTAGCGTGTATAGAAAAAGTAAGACTAACATATCACAAAGGTGACAGTATATTTTCTTCAGTAATCTTAACTGACAACAAGAGGCTTACGAAAATATAAGCCTGCACAGAAAAGCTGGAGTAAAAATTATCCTAGAGATTATGCAGGTCGTATTTTGTTATGCAAATGTCTGTGAAACAATAAACCTTCGACATAGATGCATGAAGTCTCAAAAGTACAAGTACCCATCTGTTGTATTTTTATTTATAGCCAAGAAGTACGCAACAACTAACAAGACATAGATAGCAACAAAAGATTGAAATACAAAATGGATAATTTTCAATCTAACAGAAAAATGTTACGAAAATTCTCATATTTTTTTACAACTCAGGCAAAAGAAGCGCTGCAAAAAAAAATTCCAAAGCAAATGCTTTGGAATTTTTTTTGACATCCACCTCTGCCTAAAGAAAGGTGATTCTACTTGTTCCCACAGTAAGCTGCAGAGGCTACTCTCGGCGGGTTCTTGCTGCTGACCGACAATACGGTTCACTTCACAAGCACTGCGGCTATCTCCAGCCTGATTTGCCGTCATAGAGAAAACGGAAATCTATCTCTGTTAGCAAGAAAGATTATCCTAATTTTAGGCCTTATATTCTCACCCTAAAGGACAAGGTTTTACGACACTGATAAATTAATCACGATTCATTGTTGCTGCAATCTGAACAAACAGACGAAGCATCTGGATATAAATATACACAACAGTGATCAGCAAAGAAACTGCACAGTACCACTCAAAATCCTTGTCAGCACCCTGTAATTCGCCCTGCTCAGCAGTTGCTATATCCAAAACAAGAGAGAAGGAACCATAAACAAGAAGAAACAGTGTTACACCAATTCCAATAAAACCGGATCCTGTTAAAGAGAAAAGCTGATTTCCTAAATCCTTAAATACAAAAATAGTCAGAATGTTTAAAACAAGAAGACCAATAAAACCAAATGTCATAATTTTAAATGTAGACATGAAGACTTCATTGACTTTAATCAAGCCGGTCTTATACGAAATAGATACAGCAGCCAAGAGGGCGACAGTTGCCAAAAGCGCCTCAAGTGCCACCCCTGGATAGTAAGCATTAATTGAAAGAACAAGACCGGAAATAAACAGTCCTTCACAAACGGCATAAGGAATGGCTATATATTTTGCAATCTTCTGATTGAAAATCATTGCTATAACCATCGCAATGGCTGCTATACCGCAAATAGCTGCAAGTGTATTTGAAACCCCTGCTGACATATCAAAAAATAGCGGAAGCAACACACAAAAAGCAACAACTCCAGACAAAGCAGCAGTCTTAGCTACAGCACCAGAAACGGTCATTCTACCAGAATCTGCACCAGATAAAGAAGAATTCTGAGATGCTTTATTGATCACATCCATATTCATATATGGTGAAGAAGAAACCTTTGGCATTTCCATAGTTAATATATACCTCGTTTTTGACAATGATAGTTAATTAGAGATTTTAACCTGTTGTTATGAAATAAGCGATAAAAATTATTCAAAAAACAATCAAGAATACACAACAGATGTCCCAAAAGCACAAATATCAAAACAATAGAAAAGAATTCACTCCCAAATTACATTTCTTCCAAAAAAGAAACAGACCGCAAAAGCGATCTAAAAACAAACATCTGCCTGAAGACAGGGGATTCATACAGGCTCCCACAGCAAGCTGTAGACAGTGTGGTGTGGGGAGAGGATCTTGCAACTGACTGGCTATACTGTCAACTTCACAAGCTTTACGACTATACTCTAGCCTGATTTGCAGTCATGGAGAAATCCTGAAGTCATCTCTGTAAGAAGGAAGATTATCCTAATTTATACCCTATATCCTCACCCTAAAGGACGAAGCTTTACGGCACACCCAGATAAAAAAGAATCTATTCCGAACCCATATCAGTAACGCCATAGGCGGTAACTTGATTTCTTCCATTTTTCTTGGAATGGTATAAACAATTATCAGTGTTTACAAGCCACTCCTTTTCAGAAGGAATATTAGGTTCCAACTGGCACAACCCTATACTTACTGTAAATCGAATAACCTTATCTTCGTAATGAATTACAATTCCCTCAACTGTCTTTCTCAATCTTTCAGCAACTGTTATTGACTTAAGAATATCAGAATCAAGCAGGATAATAGCAAATTCTTCACCACCGTATCTACCAGCAACATCCGTTGATCTCAGATGACTTTTCAGAGTCTCTGAAAGTTTTCTAAGCACCGCATCACCTGCAGGATGTCCGTAGGTATCATTCACTTTCTTGAAGAAATCTATATCAAGCATCATCAAAGTAACATCAATCGGTTTACGCTTAAATCTGTTATATTCTTGAAACAAGCACTCCTGCCAATATGCCCGGTTATACAGTTTTGTCAAACCGTCAGTAATAGAGAGTTGTCTCAGCTGCTCATTTGCCTTATACAGTCCCAACTGGTTTGTAGCACTCTCAGTCACATCATAAATAATAATACATATGTGTGAAACACCACCATGAATAGACTTAAGCGACATAATAGTTATGTTCTGATACATAAATTCACTCATACCGGTGAAAGGTCTGGTGGAATTAAAGCGGAACAAAAACTCTCTCTGCTCCCAGGTACTGAACACTGCTGCTTTCAAAGCAATGGAATCTTCTATTTTCTGTTCCAACCATTCACGCGGCAGATCGTTAAAAAAGTCAAACATAAACTTTCCATGAATGGTAGCACCGTTAATTCCGCTATGATTCTCCATGAAACCGTTCCATACCTGAACATTAAAATCCATATCAAGTACGACGAGTCCAACCTCTAGTGATTGAAGAACATCCAACAACCAATGAAAATCACCAAGTTCCAGTGTGCTTGCTGACATTAATAAACTCCCTAGATACCTAGAAAATCAAATATAACTTAGTCTTTCAGTCAAAGAAGGCAGTGCATCTTCTGTGAACAACAAATACAGAACACACTCAATATTCTTCTTTGGTATAGAATAAATCATCTTAACATTCAGTATTTTTTCATTCACCAAATTCGGCGAAATTAACTGCACAGAATCATTCAATCTAACGACCGAAGGATGTGATCTTGTAAACTGTGCACCCAAAAATTCACCTATACCATTCATGAGCGTAGAAAGAATAAGATTACTTACATCAATTATCGAAGCTCTGCGATTTGTATCCGTAGCAACATCTCCTATAATCAAAGCCAGGAGATTATCTATACATTCCTTGGAAAAGGATATAAGTATCTCACCATTCATATTTGAACCAACAAATCCAGTGCTTATCAGAATATCATCCGAATCTACAGCTAATCCATGAAGACATTCATAAATTTCTTTACCGGATAAATAAGAAACTTTAGGAATCGGCAACGTAATAAAGATATTCAACATATCGGCAAGCTGCTTTGCTGCTTGTCCGGTAGCGATATTTATTACCTCCTGAAGCTTATCCATATAAGTGATACCATTACCCCAGTCACCCCTTATATTGATATTACTTTCATTACTTGATTCCTCTACAATCTCAGCCAAACCATACTTATCAAGCACCTGAAACAAAAGTGACACATCAAGAGGCTTTTTCAGATATGCCAGTGCTCCAAGAGACATAATTCTCTTCTCAGCAGAGCTTTGTATATCACCTGTAATAACGATTACCAAAACGTCATACTGATTCTTTTTAATTTCCTCAAGAACCTGATAACCATCCATATTAGGCATATTCAGATCAAGGAACATAAGTTCACCAAATCCGCTCTTAATCAATTCAAGAGCCTGCTCACCATCTGCAGCTTCCTTCAAATTTTGCTTCAGGTTTGACGGCAAAGCCCTAATCAGTTGAGCCCTAGCGAACTTAGAATCATCACATACTATAACAGGCAGACCCATAATTACAATTTTATCCCCATACAATAATATTTCATTTTACTAAAATATTAACTTCAATTTTTTGACAAGTGTTTAATTAATAAGATACATTCCAAATCTATTACAGATCATATGATTACCATAACTAATGATCACACCGAAATTAGCAAGAACTTCAGATTGTCATTTTTTCATACCTTTAAGGGAATCCTACTTATGCTAATATAAATAGCCAAACAGCTAAAGCTATTCAATTGGCATAATTTTCCCTTGATTCAGTAATTCAGACCAATTTTTACAATACCTTTCATCTTTCACAGTAATTATGCCCTTAATAGCTTTTCCAGAAAGTCAGATGTTCAAAATTTTTTCCAATGAATAGCATCGATAAACGAATAAAATCCACATCAATGTCTCATTCTCCTCTTTATAAATTCGCTTTAACAATTTAAATTCTGTCATGATACTCACAATACATTAGAATCTTACTGAAATCATGACATTTTTATTACAACTACGATTTATAAATGTTGTAATAAGCAACATACTGCTGAATTTGGTCAAATACATACAAGTATTCTTCAGCATTGTTATAAACACTTTGTTGAACAGAGTCTATATCTGAGAGGAACCTGATGATGATCTTAACTGATTAACTCAAGTCGTTAAATCACCGAACAGCAAATGAAAATTATTCCTCCTTATCAAACAAACGCAGCACGAATCGTTATAACATCAAGAATTAGTAAACAAAAAAAAGCACCCCTTCAATAAGGAGTGCCATAAATCTCAAAAATTATTGTTTAGAGTAATGAAATATCAGCTATCCGCAAAAACAAATTTCTTAAATCATTAAGAAGAGCAAGTCGATTTATTCTAATATTCTCTTCTTTTGAATTAACTAGCACATTATCAAAGAAATTATCAACAGGTTCCTTTAGCAGAGCAAGTCTTGTCAGAGCCACATCATAATTTTTTGTGTCAAATGATGACTTAAGTTCATTTTTACATGATTCCACAGCATTATACAAAGCAATTTCATATTCGTCCGAAAGAACGGCAGGATCAACTCGCTGCGGTATGCTGTCTTCTGCTTTAGCCAGAATGTTTGATACTCTTTTATTTGCAGCACTAAGTGATTCTGCAGCAGCGTTGCTAGCAAACACACTTACAGCCTGTACTCTTCTATGAAAATCGAAAGGTTTGCTTGGCTTTCTTGCTAAAACGGAAAGAACAAATTCAGTCTTGATACCTAAATCTTGATAGAAAGCTTTGAAACGAGCAAGAATGTATTCAAAAACATCTTCCTTTACACTCTTGTTAGTAATTTTATCTGCATAAAGAAATGCTGCCTTTTCAATAATTTCATTCAAATCCAAATCATAATGCTTTTCAACAATGATACGAATAGCACCAATGGCAGCTCGCCTTAAACCAAATGGATCCTTATCTCCTTTAGGAAGCATGCTGATACCAAAGATACCAACCAGCGTATCAAACTTGTCTGCCAAACTTACGGCGGCAGAAACATCCATAGAAGGAATTTTGTCACCTGAAAATCTAGGAAGATACTGTTCAAATAGAGATTGAGCAACGCACTCTGGTTCTCCATCGTGTCGTGCATAATGCATTCCCATTACACCCTGTGTATCCGTGAACTCCATTACCATATTCGTCATCAAGTCACATTTAGACAGTAAACCTGCCCTAGCAGCCATGGAAGAATCAGCACCAAGTTTTTCAGCGATAAATTTTGCAAGTTCTGAAATTCTTTCTGATCTCTCCTTCATAGAGCCCAGTTGTTTTTGGAATAAAACTGTACTTAAACTATCAAGTCTGGATTCAAGTGTGCTACGTTTATCAGTATTGAAGAAGAATTCAGCATCCGAAAGTCTAGGTCTTACAACTTTCTCATTACCAGCAATTACTTGTTGCTTATCAGTTGAATCTATATTTGATATAAAGATGAAATTAGGCAGAAGCTTTCCTTCAGGTGAATATACAGGGAAATACTTTTGATCTCCTTTCATTGTATAGACCAGAGCCTCGGAAGGAACCTCTAGAAACTTCTCTTCAAATTTTGCCGTCAAAACGCACGGCCACTCAACTAGTGATGTTACCTCATTAAGAAGAGATTCATCCAGATCAGCAGTACCCCCCAATTCCTGAGCCTGGGAAGAAACTGACTCCTTTATTATTTCATAACGTTCATTGTAATCAGCAATTACAGAACCACAGTTTTTTAATTTTTCTAGATACTCATCAGCAGAATTTATTTCCAACTCCTGCTGTCCCATAAACCTGTGACCGCGTATCACTCTGGACGATTTAATACCAAACATTTCAAGATCAACAAGTTGCGATCCGAACATTACACAAAGTGTATGAACAGGACGAACAAATTCAAACTTTGTATCACCCCAATGCATCATTTTAGGAACAGGCAGAGACTTAACTGCATTAACCAGAATCTGAGGAATTAATTCACTTATTTTATGTCCCTTTATTATAGCCCTATGAACCAGCCATTCACCCTTGTCCGTCTTAATTCTCTCTGCCTGGTCTATGGTAATTCCATTGGATTTAGCCCAGCCTAATGCAGCTGGCGTAGGAACACCCTCATTAAAAGCAGCAGAAACAGAAGGACCTTTTTTCTCAACTTCTCTGTCGCCCTGCTCTTCATCAGTATTAACAACTATAAGAGCCAAACGACGTGGACTTGCATACCAGTTAACTTTATCGAAATTGATACCGAAAGTTTTCAAATCTTTTTCAAAACTATCAGCAAAAGCCTCAGCAAGCTTTTTAAGAGCCTTTGGAGGCAATTCTTCTGTTCCTATTTCTACTAAGAGATTCTGTTTATTCATAATAATATCACTTATAACTACTTACAAAAGGGACGTAAAATATTATGTTATTTTACTTAACCTTGTTGCACATTGGAAAACCTAACGCTTCTCGGGATGCATAATAAGCTTCTGCAACAGCCTTTGACAAAGTTCTTATTCTCAAAATATATCTTTGTCTTTCTGTAACAGAAATAGCATGTCTTGCATCCAAAAGATTAAATGAATGGGCTGCTTTTAGGATCCTTTCATATGCAGGCAAAGGCAAAGGCTTTTCTAAATTCAAAAGATACTGACATTCCTTCTCGTTTTGGTCGAACATCTTAAAAAGAAAATCAACATCAGCATGCTCAAAATTATAAGTCGATTGTTCAACCTCATTCTGATGAAATATATCACCGTAAGTAACTGCACCGTTAGGTCCTACCGTCCATATGAGATCATATACACTGTTTACCTGCTGAATATACATAGCAAGTCTTTCAAGACCATAAGTTATTTCTCCAGTCACAGGAAAACATTCCAAACCGCCGACCTGCTGGAAATATGTAAACTGACTTACTTCCATTCCGTTAAGCCAGACTTCCCAACCAAGTCCCCACGCACCAAGTGTAGGATTTTCCCAGTTATCTTCCACAAATCTTATATCATGAACTTTTGGATCAAAACCTAGCTCCTTAAGAGATTCAAGATATAGCTCCTGTATATTTTCAGGAGACGGTTTCAATACTACTTGAAATTGATAATAATGCTGTAAACGATTCGGGTTTTCACCATACCTGCCGTCTGTCGGTCTGCGGGATGGCTGAACATAGGCACATCTGTGAGGTTCTGGACCTATCGCTCTTAGGAAGGTCATAGGATGAGATGTACCGGCACCAACTTCTAGATCAAACGGCTGAGCAATAACACAACCCTGTCGAGACCAGTAATCCTGCAAAGTAAAAATTAGACCCTGAAAGGTCTTTATATCATACTTGTTTGACATTTATAAAACCTACAAAAAAAATAATTTGTTGCATTTTATCACAAATACAACCTTTAGATTACACAGACATTAGCTTTAATTCACGTCTACGAGTTAGAAGAATCCTTTAAATAAAATACATAAGCTATGTAATTAAAAGTTTTTCTAATGAAAATAGAGCTCCTGACGATTCACAATAATAAAGAAAACAAACTATATATTAGTCATTCCAAAGTATCCATTTTGCCGCTATCCTTTCAATAGCATCCATTTGTCACAAATATACGCAGATTAAAAACATCACGTTAATATTTCTCCACCATAATGTGTAAATAAAGAATCATAGCTAAACAAATTAAAAAATGCTATTTGCAATATCCATTTTAGTGTATGTTTTTTTTGTTAAAACCTTATACTTACCGCAGCTACCAGAGGAATTAAAGCTCTTCGTTTATTTCAACGTTAGCGATTAAAAAAACGATTTTCTATAATCATAACGTTTCACGTGAAACATTATGCCGATTAGCTAAACCTTAGTTACTTTTTCACATGATGACAAACTATTCTTATTGAAAGTCCAAGCTCACAAGTAGCGACTTGAAGATATCAATGCTGGAGGAGATGAAAAAAAATACATATCAAATTAATAATTCCCCAAATGGAGATCTCAACTCCAACTTAGTGTAATCGTTGATAGTAACAAACTAACTCTGTTCAACTTCTGTCATTGAATAACTTAAACTGCGAAACCTGTGTACATTAGCGTTTGCATGCTGTCATGATATTTATATCTGTGCAAGAACTTATCTTGAACAAAATCAGAGAAGCGATACGAAAGATTGTTAACATTATCAAAGATAATACAAACTGTCCAAAAGATGAAAACTTATATGCAGTTGCAAATCAGCCACGATACCAAGCAGTAAGTAAGGCGTACTCCTTCACATCACTAAATTCTCAGCCAACTCATTTAAGAAATTACTCAATAGGAGATTGATTAAATAAAATGCATCATCAATCATATTTGTCAATTTTATGAAAGAACAAACTAAGGCGAAGGAACTGTGTTATAAGTCAACGTGCTATGAACAGCCTGACTCGTAGCACAAAGACTTTGAAAAGAACTTTTCGATGATCCAAACGACTTTCCAAAGATAATCTAGAAAAAGTAACTGATAACCTAACAATAAAGATCCATCCAAGCGCAACAAATTAACTCAAAAACAGCACTCATCAAATCATAAATTCTTCGATTAAATAGTAAGAATCCGCAAGATGCAATTCTACATTACTGGAACAGCACCCGAATTTATTACCCTAACTGTTCTCTTGATCTACAGGATAGATTTAACTCTTAAAAACATGTAGAGACTAACTTAAATCCAAAGAAATATTATGCTTATCTTTTGTAGAGCCACAGTGCAGCAGAATTACTGCGTTTAAAAATTTGACTATGAAATTATCCCATGAAACCCATAACATACATGCAGCTAAATTGAACAATGAAGACTCGATTTAAATCATCTAACAACAACTTAAACTGTTTGTTCACAAAACTCTAGATTTTTAATATAAGATATGCCCGACATGAACACACTCGAATTGTCAAAATATTGGGTCATAGCAAATTCATGCTGGAGCGATGTTAATCAGAACATTAACACAGCGGAGTGTTTAACTCCTGTAGAAATTATTACAGAGGTAAAGACGGTAACTATACGTTCAGAAAACTAGAGTAATTTTGGTTCGAGGATGACACAACAACAGACTAATTCTGAACACAAACAAATAATTATTCAATACCGTGAGTTCTGCTCAATTGGAATAAATGTCCCGGATATATCCAACTTTTTTGCAAAGAACCCAAAATTTTATGCGTCATAGGCATATGATAAAATAACACAAAGAACAGGATCGTCTCGCAATAAAAATTTTTTCCATAGATTCGTGCAAAGTATCTGTCCTAATAAATATATATCTTAGATTTTCTGTTGCATTGGAAATCGATTTAAATTCATCCTAACAACGTTCATAAGAATTATAAATTATTTCAATTTTTCTAAGAATTAAGACATAATCTCAGTAAGACATAAAATTCAACAAAACTTTATGCCCAGGCTCTATCGGTAAATAATAATGTTTATCAAATCTAGGCATTTATCTAATCATGCTGTAAAACCACGTCCCTTACCTTATGACGCGGATATAAGGCATAAAATTAGTTATTAACTTTCTTCAAACAGTGATTTCTTTGTGACAGCAAATCAGGCCGGGTATAAGCACAAAGCTGTGAAGAGAACCGTATTGTCGGCCAGTAGCAAGAACCAACCGAGAGCAGCCTACAGCTTATTCTGAGAACTGGTGGGGATCCATGACTTAAGCAGAGGATGACGTCAACCAGTGATCATAACCTAATTGAATTTTTTGAAAACACAAATATTGCCTTATACTCTAACGAGCTTCTAAAACCAAACAAAAATAATTTAATACTCACAGATATTCTGAAACTGTTTTCTAAGAATAATCAATCCTCCCGATTCTTTTCACACGTTTCACAAGTAAATTCAAATCCCGCAGCACATTGTTTACTCGAATATTTCCGTTCAAAAATGTATAATCGTTTCACGTGAAACATCAAAATCCAGCAGTCTTTTGTTCATTTGAATATCTCGTTCAAAAAAGAATAATTGTTTCACGTGAAACAGCAAAATCCTGAAGTCAGTTGTTCATTCGAAAAATTTCGTTCAAAAAAGGATAATTGTTTCACGTGAAACAACATAATTCCGCAGTCTTGTGTTTATTCGAATATTACCTTCCAAAATGAACAAATGTTTCACATGAAACATCAAAATCCGTTAGTCAATCGTTCATTCGAAAAGTTCCGCTCAAAATTGATAATTGTTTCACGTGAAACAAGATAATTCAGAAGTATTTGTTTACTCGAATATTATCTTACAAAATAAACAAATGTTTCACGTGAAACGAGGCAAAATCCAAATCTAAAAAATTCTGGCTTAAACCTCAAAGTTCATCAGTATAATTTTTTAAGTATCGATGTTAGCACTTAAGGTTAAATACAAAGGTCGGTAAATTTTGGTCAATCTATCAGGTGTATTTAAATAAATATGAGGGAGATCCTTAGGTGGACTGCTAGCTATTTAGATGTTTCTTTGGATGCAGAAATTCATTGGACATTCAACAGGAGCAATTCTTGGCTGTTGAATGTCTCTGCTCTGCGGAGTCACATATAGCTCACACATCGTCTGAATAGTATAGGAGAATGCATGCATGATACAGTCATTTTTTCAAAAGGATATATTTGCACTTAACTTCTTTTTATGAATTTTGCTATGTATACTTCTAAATTTTTTCAAACCTCTTCTTCCTATAAATTCATCAACAAGTTTCTGAACTTCGTTGAATTTCTCTACCGCTCAATCATTTCAAAAAATTTATTAGTTCTTGTAATTTTCATTCTTCGTTGGGACAAAATGAATTTGGAAGGATTTTTTATCAGCTAAAAAATCTAAAGTCTTAGATATACACATATTTGTAATTTCTGAGAACCATATAAACACCCATGAAACTTCAGTGAAGGAAAACCAGGCAGTCCACCAGGAAAGAGGAGATGATTCTTTCATTATCTTTAACAATTCTTCGTATACCATCCGTCTTTTGAAATTTTACGACTCCTGCTTAAATTTTTTTCAGTTCCTATAAATCTTATAATGAACATGTGCTGAAGATTTCTATCCGGTGAGTCTCATCAAACATTCACATTCTCAACATTAAAACTAGACAAATCGATATTCTAACCTTCGGTTCTAGTTTTGCTCAGAGCATCCCTTGTTTGCTGTTTTGTATTTTTCTCAAAACCCAAAGTGGATGCTCTTTACAGCGTTCCTGCAAAAAAATTTACACATAAATATGATAGACAACTCGTCAGAAAGACGGGAAATTAAAGAGTGCTAGATAATTTATAGTTGAAGGAATGTCTCAATCAAGAGAGACTAAATTAGGATTAAGACCTTATACAAAATCTTAGACATTTGCGTCGGAATATCCCGGATCAAGGATAAATCTGCATACATAATTATTGCATGCAGAAAGAAATCAGTGTACCGCTTCTCTACTTTCAACAGATATCCACGGAGCAAATGTAAAAAAATGATAGAAATGAAACAGGAAACCAAAGTAGCATGCTGATTGTGAAAGGTGAAGTAAGTAGGAGATATTATGCATACATATCTAGTCGATGCATCGTTTCAAAAAAGTGATCATGTTTCACGTGAAACATGAACGAAAAACATCAAAGCCAAAATAGGTTACAAAAGAGGAAGCGAATAAAAAATTTATAATCTTTCCCATCTTAATATAAGAATTTACATGAAGACATTAGTGCCCTGGAATAAATAGATCTATCAGAGATTTCAAAACTGATACGGATTTGCAAATTTAAATATAACAGCATTTATTAGAGGTATAAACGAGAAACACAAGAACCTTTAAAATGCAGATAATGATTGAGCCACAAAACCATCTCCCCTGCCCTGCAATAATATTCTTTTTTTAATGCGGATCTTAGCAATTTACGAGTGGAGCGAAGTTAACCAGACCATTGAATTAAGGATCGGATTGTTCTCACCCATAGAAAATGAATCAGAAGTAACAGAGGTAACTATACAGACACAAACCATGAGTATCTGTCAAAGATTTCCTAGTTTGTCCCAAAGACTGCTTACAAAAATTTCTTTTTATCGCTTGTTTTTGTTCCAAGAAAGTCTGTTTTTCCTGACATCTAAAATGTTGTAACTATCTGCTATCGAGGATTTTCAAATAATCTGCTCATTATTCTGTTCAAT
>JAEEGJ010009926.1_pt1 | contig 25129 bp, 23 predicted proteins | sample 8958761 | NCBI WGS metagenome assembly JAEEGJ01 (sample SAMN16246546, study PRJNA631951) | gut metagenome | biome: gut microbiome; feature: rumen; material: RS-attached | host: Bos | place: Iran: Karaj | collected 2018-10 | reverse complement strand
CGGTCGCCATCAACCAAAGCAAGCTTTGATCATGCTGCCCCTCGACTTGCATGTGTTAAGCCTGTAGCTAGCGTTCATCCTGAGCCAGGATCAAACTCTTCATTGTATAAGATATCTTGGCCGATGCGTAATTAATAATGCATAATGCATAATGCATAATAAAAAGCATCAGGCGTCTTCTCTGTCCCAGAACGACTATCCAAATATTCTCTTCTTTTCAGAGAAGGCTGCATGGGCGGCCTCCTCAAGAATTGAACGGTTTGTTTCTTCTACCCAAGTGCCTGTACAAATCATATTATAAGGCACTCGCTTCTTGTACTACTTCTGTCTATGTAAATCTTTCAAAGAACTCCTTCTGATGCCTCACGGGAAGCGTTTCTCGTTTAGCGGGTGCAAAGGTACACACTTTTTCCGAAACAGCAAAACTTTTCCGGAGAAATTTTCAGGTTTTATGCAAAATCGCAGCCACTCTTGACCAAAATCAAGGTCAAAAGGAGGCTACACATTATTAATATATAATATAGAGAGAAGAAGGCTGGGATGGTAGGGAGGGTTAGGGGTAATTAGGGATAGTAGGGGTAGTAGGGAGGGGAAAGACGTTAATTTCTGATAAAACGGTGATTATTGGCGGAAAAGTTCGTACCTTTGCACTTTAATAACAGAAGCAATAGAGACAGAATGTCAACGATATTACATATAGAAACCAGTACGGACGTGTGCTCCGTAGCCGTATCAGAAGACACTCAGGTTATCTTCCAACAGGATGATCACAGCGGACCGAACCATGCAGAAAGATTGGGAACAATGGTTGACGAGGCACTCTCGTTTACAGACAACCATGCTATTCCTTTTGACGCAGTAGCCGTCAGTTGTGGTCCAGGCTCGTATACAGGTCTCCGCATCGGCGTATCTATGGCGAAAGGCATCTGCTATGGCCGTAATCTGAAACTGATTGCCGTGCCAACGCTGGAATTACTCTGTGTGCCTGTGCTGCTCCGAGAAATCCCAGAAGAGGATGCTCTGCTCTGCCCGATGCTCGATGCCCGGCGGATGGAGGTCTACTCTGGCATCTACAACCGTGCCCTGAAACCCGTTAGAGAAGTTGGTGCAGACATTGTAACGGCAGAGACTTACAAGGACTATCTCGACGAACATCCCATGTATTTCTTTGGCAATGGTGCGAAGAAATGCATGGATGTCGTCAACCACCCGAACGCCCATCTGATTGAAGGTATTGAACCTCTGGCAAAATGGATGCAGCCCTTGGCTGAGCGCCGTTTACTGAATGGTACTACAGAAGATGTGGCCTACTTCACACCTTTCTATCTGAAAGACTTCGTGGCCAAGATGCCCAAGAAACTCATTTAAAAGAATCATAAATCGCAAAACAGAATGGATATACAAGGATTAGACTACAACACTCATCGCGACAAACTCCTGATGCCTGAATATGGACGGGAGATTCAGAAAATGGTTGATTATGCCATCGGACTGACAGAGAAGTCTGAGCGTCAAAGTTGCGCCCAAGAGATTATCCGAATGATGGAAACGAAAGTTCCTGAACTCCGCGACAATGTCGATTTCGAGCAGACGCTGTGGGATCACCTCTATCTGATGAGTCACAAACAACTTGACATCGACTGGCCTTATGACGTGACAGCAGCCGAAAAACTCCAAAATAAGCCTAACGCCATTCCCCTTCCACAAGAAAGCATGCGTATGCGCCACTATGGGAAGTTGCTTGAGCAGTTATTTGAAAGGCTCAAATCGATGCCTGAGGGTGAAGAGCGTGACGCCTTGGTCTATTACACGGCCAATCAAATGAAACGTAACTTGACAACTTGGGGACATGGTTCTATGAGTGACGAGAAAGTGGCCGACGACCTTGCGCGCTATACTGACGGCATAATCCAGTTGGATCTTTCGAAAATGAAACTGGAAAAGGCGATTGCCACTGAGGAACCTAAGACAAAAAAGAAAAAGAAATAAAATAGCCCCCGACGCCTATGGCATCATTCATCATCGAGGGAGGTCACCCCTTGCGCGGTACGATTTGTCCACAGGGCGCCAAAAACGAAGCCCTGCAAGTGATCTGTGCCACTTTGCTGACTAGCGAAGCGGTGACCATTCATAACATCCCCAACATTCGCGATGTGAACAACCTCATCCAATTGCTGAGGGATATCGGAGTGAAGGTTTCAAGGAGTGAGGAGTGTGGAGCGAAGGGCGATAATACCTACACATTCCAGGCAGATACGCTCAACCTCGCCTATCTTGAAAGCGACCAATTCGTCCAAAAGTGTGCAGCCCTGCGAGGTAGCGTGATGCTCATCGGTCCCTTACTGGCCCGTATGGGCAAGGCTATCATTACGAAGCCCGGTGGAGATAAGATTGGCCGCAGGCGACTCGACACCCACTTTCTTGGATTTCAGAAACTCGGAGCAAAATTCCGTCGCATCGAGGGTCGCGATGTCTACGAGATAGCAGCCACCCGTCTGAAAGGTACTTATATGCTGCTTGATGAAGCCTCCGTGACAGGTACTGCCAACATCGTGATGGCCGCCGTCAATGCAAAAGGTACAACCACCATCTATAACGCTGCTTGCGAACCCTATCTCCAACAATTATGCAAATTGCTCAATCAGATGGGAGCCAAGATTAGTGGCATTGCCTCAAACCTGCTTACCATCGAAGGTGTCGATACGCTCCACGGTGCAGAGCATCAAATCCTCCCCGACATGATTGAGGTTGGCTCTTTCATCGGCATGGCAGCGATGTGTGGAGACGGCATTCGTATCAAGGATGTCTCCGTATCCCATCTTGGTATCATCCCTGATGCCTTCAGACGACTGGGCGTGAAGGTCAAGGTGGAGGGAGACGATCTCTATATTCCACGTCAGCGTCACTATGAGATCCAGTCATTCATCGACGGTACGATCATGACATTAGCAGATGCCCCATGGCCAGGCCTGACCCCAGACCTGCTCTCTGTACTCATTGTGGTGGCAACACAAGCCCGTGGATCGGTACTCTTCCACCAGAAGATGTTCGAGAGCCGCCTGTTCTTCGTTGACAAACTTATCGACATGGGTGCCCAGATTATTCTTTGCGACCCCCATCGTGCCGTTGTCGTAGGTCACGACCGGAAGATCTGTCTGCGTGGCGGCCGAATGACCAGTCCGGATATCCGTGCAGGTATCGCTTTGCTCATCGCAGCGATGAGTGCCAACGGAACAAGCCGTATCGACAATATCGAGCAGATAGACCGCGGTTATGAAGACATCGAGGCCCGTCTGAATGCGCTGGGAGCCAAGATCAAGAGATGTGAGAGATAAGAATGATACGCAAAGAGGATGTATTCAAGATTGGCCGATTAGGCAAAAGCCATGGTGTCAAGGGGGATATCTCTTTCCCTTTCGACGATGATGTGTTTGACCGTGTCGAAGCCGATTATCTCATCCTCGACATTGATGGCATCCTCGTACCTTTCTTTATCGAGGAATACCGTTTCCGTAACAATACCACAGCCATCATAAAATTCGAAGGCGTCGACAGTCAGGAACGTGCGAGGGAACTCACTGGATGCGATGTCTATTTTCCCCGTGAACTCGCAGACAGCGCCGAAGACGGTCTCTCGTGGTCTGCCATTGTTGGCTTCTACATTCTCGAGGTGAAGAGTGGCAAGGTCATCGGGCGCATCGCCTCCATCGACGACAGCACGCTCAACATCCTCTTCTGCCTTGAAGACGGCCGACTCATCCCTGCCACCGATGACCTCATTACCGCCATCGACCAGCAGGCACGGACCATTACCATGCACATTCCAGAGGGTTTGTTAGAACTCTAAACCCAGAATTAACACAATCTACGCTTAATGGCCAACATCGTAAGGTCGTCGCTCTGTTCTGCGTCGCCTACAAAGTGACGCACAGCGTCGGACATCCGCTCTATCAATAGTTCTGGCGTAACCTCTTTTTCCTCAAGCAACTGATCAGCCACCTCGAACATACGAGACTCCGTAAACTGCTCTTGATCGACATTCTCAGCCTCTGGCAGTCCGTCGGTATACATGAAGATGAGGGTGTCAGAGGAGATCATCGCCTCCTGCATCTCAAACTCCCATCCAGGCATCACACCTACAGGAAGGTTGGAAACACAAGGCAGCAGTTCTGCACGTTTTTCCTTGACATTGACCAACAAAGGCGCATCATGGCCGCCATTGCAGTATTCCAAAAGTCCTGTTTTCAAGTTATACGATCCAACAAACAGTGTGACAAACATGCTGGAGTCGTTCTGATCGGCCAGAGCCTCGTTCATCTGACTCATGATACGGTCAGGTTTATTCACATGGGTAGAGACGATACGGAACAGACTACGCGACACAGCCATCACCAAGGAGGCTGGGACGCCCTTTCCAGATACGTCGCCGATACAGAAGAAGAGTTGATCGTTGCGGATATAGAAATCATAGAGATCGCCTCCAACGGCCTTGGCTGGTGTCAGACAGCCGTAGACATCAATGTCATTACGATCTGGATAAGGTGGGAAGATCTTAGGAAGCATTGACATCTGGATGTCGCTGGCCACCTTCAGTTCACCCTCGATACGACCTTTCTGCTCGTTGACGCACTTCAGTTCTTCCATCTGCTCTGTAAGTGAGGTCTGCATCAGGGCGAACGAGTCGTGCAGGCGTTTCATCTCGTCACGCGTTTTGATCTGAGGCAAAGAGGCATTCAGATTACCTTGCGCTATGCTGTCGGCAGACTGGGCAAAAAGGGTCAAAGGCTTCGTGACGCGCTTCAGGACACGACGGCAGACGAAGAACAGCACGACCAGTCCAAGGAGCATGACGAATATGATAAAGCCGCCAAACAATATGGAACGGAAGATGATCAGTTTGTAAGGTATGACAGTAGCCATCGACCACCCCGTTCGTTCTATCGGCGCATAGTTGATGACGAATTTTGTGCCATCTCGCACAATGGCTCTCATGCCCGACTTGCCATCGATCATCTCATAGCCGATCAGGTTGTTGAGGCTGTCGCCCGACTCCATCGAATAAGTGAAGTAGGTATCATTTAGGATACGTTCATGCAGCGGATGGGCGATGTAGGTACCGCCCTTGCCTATTATATAAGTGTAGGCATGGTTGTACAGGAATGCGCTGTCCACCTCCGTTTCCGCCTCCGCAGCCGCATCTCCCCTTATGGCGCCGTCCAGGGCTTTCATATTGAAGTCTATGTCACTGTTTCTCAGCAGGTCTGTCAGCCATTCCAGCGACACATCAGCCGTCATGACGGCATAGATCCTGCCATTGGCATCATAGAGGGGACGCGAGTAGGTTGTCATCATCTGCTCACCTCCGCCATGGTCGAAATAGGGCTCGCTCCAGTAGTTCTTCTTCAACAGTTTGGGTATCAGATACCAGTCCATATAGTGATACTCATAGTCAGCGGTACCCAGTTGCTTGACGTGGACCGTCGAGTCGATGTCACGATAGGCGTACGGCGAGAACTGCTCCCCCTTCGAAGGATAGTAATAAGGCTCGAACGCCACTGTGGAGCCAATGATGTTCGGATTCAGTTCCAGCAGACGAGTCACGACACGATACATATCATCAGGGTTGTCGAGTTTCGACTCCACCTCAGGGACACTGTTCTCCACAGCCACCTCGACAGCCACAAGCACACTATTGATATGCTGGTTGGCTATCTCCATGCGGCTCTGGGCATTCTCCGTCGAGCCTTCCAGCACAGCCGTTGAACTCAGATAGGTGACGATCAGCGTGATGATGGTGAAGACGACAATCACCGTCAGCATCACCCAAAGGGTCAGCCTGGCATAAAGCGTACGGAACGGGATAAACAGATCTGGCAACTTCATGGCTGTGTCATTTGCTTGTAAGTAATCGGTTTCTTCAGCACGCCACCCTCACAGAGTATCTGATTGGTCAGATCGAACCCTTCAGGGTCCAACTGGTAAGAACGCTTGCCCGTCTTCGGATGGACCAGCAGTTTGAGGCACTCGTCAAGCATCCACTGCTGGGCGGACAGGTTCGAGTGTGTACCAGTCTGTCGCATATAGAGCATCACGATATCGAGTGTCTCCTTAGGATGTGCTGCCACCCACTCCCAGCCCTTGATGGTGGCCTTGACGAACTGATCCACTTCAGTCCGATGAGTCTTGTAATAGTCCTTGGTCACGTAGAGGCCGTCCTCTGGCACATTATAGCCGACGTCGCGCATATACAGCAGTTGGTCCTTCTTCAGACGTTGGCCTGCCATCTTCAACTGGTACAGTTCATTGTAGTTCATGGCCAGTGTCGCATCGATGGCTCCAGAGACATACAGATTGGTATGCGAGGCAAAGGGAATCCACTCGATGTCAAGGTTGAGTTTACGGCCCAGGGCTATGGGCAACAGAGATATTCCCACCCTGAACCGCCCCACGCGCTTGCCGTTCAGGCTCTCAAAACTCTTCAGCGGCTCATGGGAAACGACCATCAGACCGCTCTGCTGGAAATACTGCATCACATTCACCAGTTGGTCGCCGTCATCGATCATCTCCATCGCAGGCACCAACTGCAGGGTCACGAACTGACTCTCCCCCTTCTTCAGCCTGTTAATGCCAGAACTTGAAGCCGTAGGATGCTTGATGACCACATCCAGTCCCGCATCCTTATAGAATCCCATGGCGTCGGCCACGTAAAAGCCCGCAAACTGGGCCTGGGCTGTCCACGTCGGGGTGTACACCACCTGCTTCTGCGCCCAGACGGTGCCGAGAGCCATGCTCATCAATAGGATTAGTGTCAGATATCTCTTTCCCATACACATTTGATTATTCGCCTGCAAAGTTATACAATAATTTCGTAAAATCAGCATGAGTATAGAAAAAAGAGAGCAAATCCCTGTTGCTTTCCACCTTTCCATAGCCGTGTTCCAACGATTAAAACATACTTTTGCAATTAATATTCCGTTAATTCAAGAATTATTCGTACCTTTGCGCCCGAATTGTATAAAAAATGATATGAAGAAACAAATAGCCATTCTCGGATCGACAGGATCCATCGGGACACAGGCCCTGGAGGTCATCAAAGAGCACTCAGACCTGTACGAGGTCTATTGTCTGACAGCCAACAACCAGGTGGAACTGCTGGCCAGGCAGGCTCATGAGTTCAAGCCTGCCGCTGTGGTTATAGCCAACGAGGCGAGATACGACGAACTGAAGCGGCTGATGAGCGACCTGCCTGACGTGAAGGTCTACGCCGGAGCCAAGGCGCTCGACGAGATTGTCGAGGCCGGGCCCATCAACATGGTGCTGACGGCTATGGTGGGCTTCGCCGGACTGTCACCCACCATCCACGCCATCAAGGCCCGCAAGACCATCTGCCTTGCCAACAAGGAGACGCTCGTGGTGGCAGGACAACTGATCTGCGACCTCGCCATCAACTATCGTTCCCAGATTCTGCCCGTCGACAGCGAGCACTCTGCCATCTTTCAGAGCCTTGTCGGCGAGGACCAAAACCGCATCGAGAAGATTTTGCTGACGGCCTCTGGCGGTCCCTTCCGCCTGAAGTCGATGGAGGAGATAGCCCACGTGACGAAGGCCGATGCCCTGAAGCACCCCACATGGAATATGGGCGCCAAGATCACCATTGACTCAGCATCGATGATGAACAAGGGCTTCGAGGTAATCGAGGCCAAGTGGCTCTTCGGCGTCGAGGCCAGCCAGATACAGGTGCTGGTGCATCCACAAAGCATCGTCCACAGCGCCGTGCAGTTCGAGGACGGCTCCGTGAAGGCCCAACTCGGCGTGCCCGACATGCGCCTGCCCATCCAGTACGCCTTCTCCTACCCCAAGCGACTGACGCTCTCTGGCGAGCGGCTCGACCTGTTCCGCCATCCACTGGAGTTCTTCGAGCCCGACCTGAACAAGTTCCGCTGTCTGGCTCTCGCCTTCGAGGCCATCAAGCGTGGCGGCAACATGCCGTGTATCGTCAATGCGGCCAACGAGATTGTGAACCGTGGATTCCTTGAGGACCAGTGCGGCTTCCTGCAGATGGGCGACATCATCGAGAAGACAATGGAGCGCACCACATACATCGCCACCCCGTCGTACGACGATCTCATCAACACAGACCACGAGGCCCGCCGTATCGCTACAGAACTAATGGAGAAATAATATAAATGTTTACGGTTGACGGTTTACAGTTTACAGTTGAAATGACTGTAGGCGTGATTCCCCCAAAGGTAATCATCTGTAAACCGTAAACTGTAAACTGTAAACTAAAAAATATGGAAATATTTCTGATAAGATTACTTCAATTCATGCTGGCCATCGGCCTGCTGGTGCTGCTCCATGAGGGCGGCCACTTCTTCTTCGCCAAACTCTTTGGCGTACGCGTCGACAAGTTCTATCTGTTCTTCGACCCTTCCATCTGGAAGTGGGACGGCAGTCTGTTCAAATGGAAGCCTAAGGGCAGTGACACGCAGTATGGCGTGGGCTGGCTGCCGCTGGGCGGATACTGTAAGATTGCAGGCATGATCGACGAGAGTTTCGATACTGAGCAGATGAAACAGCCCGAGCAACCTTGGGAGTTCCGTGCGAAGCCTGCCTGGCAGCGACTGCTGATCATGATCGGCGGTGTGCTCGTGAACTTTCTCCTGGCCCTGTTCATCTATTCGATGATCCTCTTCTACTGGGGCGACACCTATATTCCCGTGAAGGATATGACGCTGGGTATGAAGTTCAACCAGGAGGCCAAGGCCCTCGGATTCCAGGATGGTGATATCCTTCTGGGCACAGACAAGGGCACGTTCAAGGATTTCTCTGCCGACCTCTATCGCGACCTCTCCGAGGCCACTCGCGTCGACCTGATCCGCGACGGCAAGGAGATGAGTCTCACACTGCCTGGCGACCTGAACCTCTTGGGTATGCTCAAGGCAGAACCCTCGTTCGTCCGTCCGCTCATCCCTGCCGTCATCGACAGCGTGATGGCCGACAGTCCTGCCTCCGAGTGTGGTCTCCAGCAGGGCGACGAGATCATCGCCATCAATGACAAGCCCGTAGACTCGTATAATGAGTTTACAGATCAGATAGGCATCCTCGAGGACATGATGACAGGAGCCAAGACCCAGGCCGACAGTCTGAAGATACGCACAACCACCCTCGTAGTATCGAGAACAGACGAGAGTGGTGCGAAGCGTGTGGATACCCTGGCTGTCACCCTGAGTCCAGAACTGAAGGTTGGTTTCTTCGTGAAGACCATCGCAGGCTTCTACGAACCCTATACCCGCGAATACGGCTTCTTCGAGAGCATCCCCGCTGGTATTGCCTACGGCTGGAATGTGCTGGCAGGCTATGTGGGCGACATGAAATATGTGTTTACGGCAGACGGTGCGAAGTCATTAGGAGGCTTTGGCGCTATCGGCAGCCTGTTCCCCCCGATGTGGGACTGGTACTTGTTCTGGAAGATGACCGCCTTCCTCTCCATCATCCTCGCCTTCATGAACATCCTTCCCATCCCTGCCCTCGACGGTGGTCATGTGCTGTTCCTTGTCTACGAGATGATCACACGCCGCAAACCCTCTGAAACGTTCATGATCCGAGCCGAATACGTAGGCTTCGGCATCCTGATACTCCTTATGGTCGTGGCGAACCTGAACGATATCCTACGATGGTTAGGATATATGTGATGCAAAGGATGACCACATAGATCATCACGGTCTGAAGAACCGTAGGATGAAGTGCCTCAATACTCGCTCCTGGCCATGCAGCCATCTGCCCCAGGACGGTATTGAGGCACTTCACTATATATAATAATAGGTACGCGAGGGAAGGGAACAGCAGTACCACAGGCGATAGCCATAGTATCAGCGTGGCGGCAGGGATAACGATGAAGTTCGTCAGCAGGAAAAAGGTGGAGAAGCGTCCGAAGTAATAGGCAATCAACGGGGCGACACCTATCTGGGCAGAGACAGATACGGCAACCATCGACCACAGCCATCGCATGGTCTGATGGGTGAGCAGATACTCTGTTGGGAAGAGTCCCTCCAGTAGCGGCATAAACACAAGGATAGCCAGCACCGCCATGAACGACATCTGAAAGCCCACATCATAGAGCGACAACGGATGGACCATCAGCATCACGATAGCCGTAAAGGCCAAGGTGTTAACAGTCATCTTGTCGCGATAGCCCAGTGACAGCAGGGCATAGACCGTGAGCATCGTGGCAGAACGGACCACACTGGTGGACATCCCTACGAGGAAGACGAAGGCCCAGATACAGAGTACGATGAGCATCTGCGAGACCATCTGCCACCTTCGTCCTACTATCAGCAGCGAAAGCAGGGTGTAGATGATGCCGAGGTGCAGGCCGCTGAGTGCCAGCACATGGGAAGCACCTGTGACGGCATATACCTCCTTGAGTTCTTTCGTCAGGGCCGACTTGTCTCCCAAGGCCATCGCGGCCACCACTGCATACTGGTCTTCTGACGATTCGTCGACTGCCAGACGCTTCAAGAGCCGAGTCCTCAACCTCAGGAAATAGAGTTTGGTACGCTCCAGCCTTGAGAGTCCTTCCAGCGAGACCCTCACCTTCTGCCACTTCCAACTGGAAACGAAGGTGCTCCCCGTAAAACCATGTATCTCCAGATAGCGCCGATAATCGAAGGCTCCCCTGTGCCAGTCGCTGTTCTCCCTGATTCGCGACTGGATACTGAGACCGTCACCGATCCTTAGTCCCCTACTCCGCTCATCCTTGTAGAAATACCCCTTCAGTTTCTGTCCGCTCTTCACCAGCATGATGTCTACAGCCATCGTCTTCGGCTTCTCCTGTGGCTCAGAGAGTACCACCGCCTCATACTTCACCTCTTCCTCCGGCCACTGTACCCGTAGCGACTCTTTCTGCCTCGCTGTCAGCAGCCATCCTAACAGTACGAAGCATACTGCTATGGCCACCGACTGTAGTAATGCTTTCTTCCATAGTAGCAGTGCCAGCACCACGGCACCAGCCAGCACAGGCAAGAGCCAACGTCCTGCCTCCACATTATTCCCTATGACAATCCCTGCCATCAGACAGACAGCCAGGCGCAACAACGGAGCCTCACCAAACAGTTTGTTTTTCATATCTTCCAATGTTAACGCCACAAAATTACAAATAATCACGCATATAACCAAATATTATTTGGTTTTTTGCTCACTTTACAGTATCTCTGGCTTCGCCGAAGATACTCACGTTCGAAAAAACTTAATTATTATTTGCTTTTTTGCTCACTTTTCAGTATCTCTGGCTTCGCCGAAGATACTCACGTTCGAAAAAACTCAATTATTATTTGCTTTTTTGCTCACTTAATCGTATCTTTGCAGTCGAAATGGAAATGATGGTGATGCCCCTTTGGGCGTGGATATTGTTTTACGTGCTGGTGCTGATCATGCTGATCATCGACCTGAAGTCGTTCGGCAGGAAGGGCCAGCACGAGGTTGGCGTCTCTGAAGCGCTGAAGATGACAGCCGTGTGGATCGCCGTGTCGCTGGTGTTCTGTGCCGGCATCTACTGGCTCTATCCCGTCGACTCGCATGAGAAGGCGATGGAGTTTCTGGCTGGTTATTTGATCGAGAAGTCGCTGTCGATGGATAATCTCTTTGTGTTTCTCATGCTCTTCTCCTTTTTCGGCGTGGAGCGGAAGTATCAGCACGAGGTGCTCTTCTGGGGCATCTTCGGAGCCCTGGTACTGAGGAGCATCTTCATCTTTGCTGGTGCGGCGATGGTGGAACGGTTTGAGTGGATCCTCGCCATCTTTGGGTTCTTCCTCATCTACACAGGTATCAAGATGTTCGGAAGCGACAGCGACGAACAGGTGGATCCCTCGAAGAACATCTTCGTCAGGATGTTCAGGCGCTTCTTCCCCGTGACAGACCAGATGCACGGTGACAGGTTCTTCATCAAGGAGATAACCAGAGCAGAGGGCAAGGAGGTTGCGAAATGGCTGGCTACGCCCTTGTTCATCGCGCTGATTGTGATCGAGACCACTGACGTGGCCTTCGCCGTAGACTCCATCCCAGCCATCTTCTCCGTATCGAGAGACCCCTTCATCCTGCTCACCTCCAACATCTTCGCCATCCTCGGCCTGCGGGCCCTCTACTTCGCATTGGCCGCCATCGCGAGATACTTCACCTATCTGAAATACGGCTTGGGCATCATCCTGAGTTTTGTTGGTGTAAAAATGCTGCTGGAGGTGTTCTGGGATATCAAGGTGCCGACCCCCATATCACTGGTCCTTATCTTCGGCATACTCGTGCTGTCCATGGGGTTGTCTGTCGTTCTGTCGAGGAGGAAGCGTGAAAAGACGAAAGCGTAAAAAGATACAAATATATAATAAGTTATGAATAACTATACGAATGATGCCGTGACGCTGCTGAGGGAACTGATTGCCATCCCGTCTGTCAGCAGGAGTGAGGATGAGGCTGCCGACAAACTCGGCGAGTATCTGAACCTGTGGGGACTGCCCTATGGACGAGAAGGCAACAACCTCTGGGTGGGTTGTCAGGACTGGGACAATAACCGCAAGACGGTGATGCTGAATGCTCACATCGATACCGTCAAGCCCGTCAACACCTGGACGCGTGATCCCTTCTGCCCAGCGCTGGAGGGCGACACACTCTACGGCTTAGGAGCCAATGACTGCGGTGGTGGTCTGGTGTCGACGCTGCAGGCATACCGCATCCTGCTCAACAGGCCCAGGAACTACAATATCCTCTGGTTGGCTTCTGCAGAGGAAGAGGTGTCAGGCGAGAATGGTCTGACACGAGTGATACCCATGCTGCCACCCATTGACGTGGCCATCGTGGGAGAGCCTACAGGCATGCAGCCCGCAACAGCCGAACGGGGTCTGATGGTCATCGACGGCTATGCCTATGGCGTCAGTGGCCACGCAGCGAGGGCAGAGGGTGTAAACGCCATCTATGAGGCTCTCGACGACCTGCTCTGGCTTCGTGACTACCGTTTCAGGAAGGTAAGCGAACTGCTGGGAGAGACGAAATTGACAGTAACAGTCGTGGAGAGTGGCACTCAGCATAACGTCATCCCCGACCTGTTGCATTTCGTGATAGATGTCCGGACCAACGAATTTTACCAGAACGAATACGTGTATGAGTTCCTGAGGAAGAAGATGAAAAAGTGTAAGTTGCAAGCCCGTTCCTTCCGCCTGCACTCTTCAGCCATCTCAGCAGACCATCCGTTAGTAAGACGCTGCTTGGAGCAAGGCATGAAGCCCTTTGGCTCTCCTACGCTGAGCGATCAGGCCCTGATGCCATGGGCCTCGCTGAAATTAGGTCCCGGCGATTCTGCCAGATCCCATGCAGCGGATGAGTTCATCACGATTAGGGAAATCGACGAGGCGATTAATACCTACGTCCATTTGCTGGAAGGACTCGAGTTTTAGTTTACAGTTTACGGTTTACAGTTTACAGTTTGTAACTTCTTGTTTATAGTTTAATGTTTATAGTTTATAGTTGAATACTTCTATAGGCAGATGAGTGGCATGCCAAGTAATCATCTATAAACTATAAACATTAAACTATAAACAAAAACAAAAAAACTACCTCGCCAGCCAGCCTTCAGGGTTGAGTTTCGCGGTACCACGTCGGAGTTGGAACTGCATCAAGCCATCAGATCCCAGCCGCCCGATGGCTTGTCTGGTATTCACTTGCTGTCCGCGGCTGACACTGACAGAGGCCAGGTCGCAATATACAGACAGGTAACTGCCATGTTTGACAATGACGACAGACGTACCGCCATAGCCAAAGACCGCCGTGACAATGCCATCGAAGATAGACCTCACCTGTGCCCCAGGCTGGCCTTTGATATCTATACCTTTCTTATCGAGGGTGACATGCCCCTTCACGTCTGTGACCGTGTTGGTACCAAAGCGATGCACAATCTTATAGCCACCAGTGACAGGCATAGGCAGACGACCGCGGTTGCCCTCGAAAGTCGAACTCAGACGCTGGTCCTCAGCAGGCACGACAAACTCCGTCTCCGTCTTTCTCTTTTCGGCAGCGATCTCACGCTTTCGTGCCTTCGCCTCCTCAGAGGCACGACGCTCCTCTGCCTTTCTGGCCTTCTCTGCCTCCCTGGCAGCAGCCTCAGCACGGGCTTTCTCCTCTGCACTCCGCCTGGCAGCGGCACGAGCCTCCGCCTTAGCCTTCGCCTCCTTGGCCTTCGCCTCGGCGATACGACGCGCATTCTCCCTCGCCGCAGCCTCGGCAGCCGCCTTCTTCCGAGCCAGTTCCTCTGCACGCTTCTTCCGCGCCTCGGCCTCGGCCTTGCGCTTGGCCTCTGCCTCGGCCCTGGCCTTCGCACGGGCAATCTCTTCGGCAATGAGTTTATCTATCCGGGCATTGAGTTCTGCATCCCGCTTCTTCTGCTGGGCGATAATACCTTGGATGGCCTTCTGCTCTTTCTTCAGACTGGTGACCACCTGCTGCTGTTCCACCTGCTTCGATTCGAGCGACTTCCGCTCCTGTTCTCCCTTATAGAGTAAGTCGTTTTTCAGGCGCTTTGTACTCTTCAGTTCCTCATACGCCTCAGCCACCTGCTGCTGCATATGCTGCACCGCCTCACCCTGCGCCTGCTGATAAGAGGCGTATTCACGTACGAACCGCATACGCCTGTACATCTCTGAGAGGTGCTTGGCACTGAACACAAACATCAGTTGCGACTGGATATTCCGATTACGATGCATATACCGCATCGACTTCATATATCGCTGCTTGCGCTCTTCGAGTTCAGCCTGGAGCGTATGGAGTTGGTTGTCGAGCACAGAGATGTCGCCGTCCAGCCGCGTGATATCCTGACGGATCGTATCGATGGTGCGACGCTTGTCCGCAATCTCATTGTTGATGACCATCAGGTTCTGCAGGCGTTTCTTCACGTCACGCTCATTAGCCTGCAACTTCCGCTCTTGCTCCTGAATCTGCTTACGGACCTGAACCTGCTCCGACTTCAGTGAGTTGACCGTAGGAGCAGGAGTCTTCTTGGTTGAGGCCTTCTTACGAGACTGACCAGACTTGGCGGTCTTCTTCGCTGGCGTCTTTTTCTTTGGTGCAGACACACGGCTAGTGGTTGTCTGCTTCCTGGCAGTCCTCTTCTTAGACTGCTGGGCAGGGACAACCACCACCATACCGACTATGAGCCAGATTAGCAGTAGGAGTCGCTTCACGGCGTTATTCTGTCGTTACTTTAGAGAGACATGAAGCGGCGCAGGATTTCGTCGACAGTAACCTCACGATACTTGTTCGAAATCTCCGTACGCGTTTCCCACTCTGTGTCAGCACTGATATAGTTAAGGGTCATACCGAGTTTCACCTCTTTCTCCGGGGTCGTGAGGGTAATGGCCGACTTGTGGGGGAACATGCGCTTGTTCAGTGACTTGAACTCGTCATAGTCCCAGTTCAACTGTGTGTTGCCATTGAAACGGTCCTTATAAAGGATGTTCGCCATGCGGAGCAAAGCGGTATTGCGACTAGCCAGCCAACTGTAGTCCATCTTACCTTCCTCCAGGCCGATAATCATATCGTCGCCACTCTCGAGGATCGTGTAGTTAGCGATGGAGTCTATCACCTGCTTGTCGTTCGTCTTCACCAGTGACGACTGATTCGGGCGGAAGAGTTCGTTCCAGAAGAGGGCCTGCAGGGTCTGGAAGTTCATGCCGCTATTGCGGAGGAAATCGACAGACATCCATGGGGCTTTCAGATACTGTTTGTTGATACGGTCCATGATGAGCACGTAGTCCTTGGTCATCTCGATACGTCCTGCCTCTACGAACCCGAAGGCCATGAGTTGCAGGCGGATGACATCGTCACGCTTCATCTTCAGATTACCTGTAAGGGTCAGTTTCTGGGGTCCCACCTCTACGGAGAACTTCACCTTCGAGGTCAGGAACTTGGCTTTCTGTGCGTTCTCCCTCACGCTGGAGATGAAGTCTGCCTTCTCTCTCATCTCCGGGGTCATGACGGTGGGTTGAGCAACTTTCTTGTGTGATTTACAAGCAGAAAACACTAACGGCAATGCCAAAACGGCAATTTTCAGGATACTGGTCGTTTTCATTCTTTCAAATATTTTTTAAGTTTAATTTTTCTTGTAAGCATTTTATTGTCAGGCTGCTTCTCATGGGCGTCCTGCCAGAAAGAGAGAGCCTGGGTGATATCCTTGTTCTGGGCATAGATGTCGCCCGCATGTTCGATGATGACAGCATTCTCCTTCTGGTCTTCCATCAGTTGCAGGGCCTGGTCGATGTAGACCTTTGCCTCGGCGTAGCGCCCCTGCATGAAGAGTATCCAGGCATAGGTGTCAAGATAGGTGGCGTTTTTCGGCTCGGCCTTGACAGTCTTGAAACTCATCTCCTCTGCCTGATTCAGACGCTCACCACGCTCACTCAGATAATAGGCGTAGTTGTTCAGGCACCCGATATTGTCTGCTTTCCATACCAGACAGGAGTCATAGGCCGCGAAAGCCTCCAGGGCCATGCCCTTCTGGTGAAGGATATCTCCCATGACGGCATAGAAGTCCGAGACGATGGCCGGGTCACTGTCGCTGGTGATGACGCCGATGCCGTTCTGGAAGGCTCCGAGCGCCCTGTCGAGTGAGTCGCGCCGATAATAGGCGATTCCCTGATAGTAGTAGAAGAGCATCTCGTCAGGGTTGTATTGTCTGGCCTCCTGACAGAGGGTGATGACACGGTCCATGTCGTCCGTCTCCCAGGCGTAGGCCACCAGTTGCATACGTGCCGGAGCATAGTCGGGTGCTATCGCTACTGCCTGTTCGAGGACAGGCGCGATACTGTCGCGCGGCATTTTCTTCGCATTCATATACGAGGCACTGAGCAGTGCCATTTCCGCATCGCCCTGCGGCAGGGCGAGCACCTGTCGGAACAGTCCCAGCACGTGTGTACTGTCGCCGTCAGCAGACTCAGTAGCAGATATCTCCTGGCGCATCAGTCTGACCTTCTCTTCCGTCGTGGCGTGACTGCCAAGCAACACGCGCCGTGTCAGCGAGTCGGCAATCTCCTGATGGCCCAGGCCCTTATAAAGGTTCCTGAGCGAAAGGAGCACCCGGGTGTTCTCCGGGTCTTCAGTGAGCACCTCGTCATACACGTCGATCGCCTCGTCCGTCAGGTCGTTCATCAGCAGCGCCTCACCATACATCGCCTTGTAGTTCAGGTCGTTGGGGTACTGTCTGGCCAGGGCCGCCATCTCCGCCACGGCCTCCTTCTTCTTACCCATACGGTTGTAGAGCGCACTCTTGGCCATCGAGAGGCGTTCGCTCTTGCCGTCATTCTGCTCCAGTTGATTCAGCACGCCGATGGCATGGTCGTAGTCCTCCACTTGCTGGTAGAGTTGAAAGAGCATCTCGAGCATCTCCTCCTGACTCTTGTCACGGTCGTAGATACCTCTGATCACGGGGATGGCACTGGCATAGTCCTGACGGCTGATGTAAGCCTGTGCGAGTGTCTCCATATAGGTGACATTCTCCGGATCGAGTTCTGCCGCCCGTTTCACACAGTCCATGGAGGCATCATCCTGCTTCAGCGCCGAGTAATATTGTCCGAGGAAATAATACACCTCTGGCGCCTGGGGATTCAGGTCACGGCAGTGCCTCAGCAGATCGAACGCAGCATCGTGGTGCCCCTTCTGCCGCTGCACCATCGCCTCGAGGAAGAAGTGATCAAATTTTTTATTTACAGTTGACGGTTTACAGTTTACAGATGATTTGCTTGTAGGCAGAGTGTCCCTTGATGACAGGTCTTGAGCGCAGACTTGCACGCAGCATGCCTGGATCATCACAACCACCAATATCAATCCTCGCAATGTAATCATCTATAAACTATAAACTCTAAACTATAAACAAAAATCGTCAACTGTAAACCGTAAACTGTAAACTAAAAAACTCCCGTATGCCCATAGCCGCCTTCGCCGCGTTCAGTCTCGTCCAGCACCTCTACGGCCACGAACTGGCCCTGTTCGTGCCTGGCGATGACCATCTGGGCGATGCGCTCTCCGTCGTTCACGATGAAATCTTCCTGAGAGAGGTTTATCAGCAGCACGCCCACCTCTCCGCGATAGTCAGCGTCCACCGTGCCAGGCGAGTTCAGCACCGTGATCCCTTTCTTCAGGGCCAGTCCGCTGCGAGGTCTCACCTGAGCCTCGTAGCCTGCAGGCAGGGCGATGTGCAGCCCTGTCGGGATGAGTCTCCTCTCCATAGGCTTCAGCACCACGGGCGCATCCAGATTAGCCCTCAGGTCCATGCCCGCACTCTGCGCCGTAGCATACTGCGGCAGCGGCTGATGACCCTTGTTCACGACTTTGATTTGTAGCATACGTTTAAAATTTCATTTTAATCAGTGTGCAAAGGTAATGTTTTTACGCCACATTCCCATGCTTCAAGGCATTTTTTTTTCATTTTTACGTTAATTTCTGAGAATTATGCGGCTTATGTGCTTTATTTTCGTATCTTTGCAGCCATTATGATGAATTGGCAACAACTGATATCCAACAAACGACTCGGCCAGGAGCACCGTCATCCCGAACGTCACGACGACCGTACGGAGTTCAAGCGTGACTACGACCGTCTCATCTTCTCAGCCCCCTTCCGCAGGCTGCAGAACAAGACACAGGTGTTCCCCCTCCCGGGAAGCATCTTCGTACACAACCGCCTCACCCACTCCCTCGAGGTCTCCAGCGTGGGCATGTCCCTTGGCAACGATGTGGCCCAGCAGATCATGCGGCGATTCCCCGAGCGCCCCGTCGGCCTCCTGAGTGAGATCGGGCAGATTGTGGCAACAGCCTGCCTGGCTCACGACATGGGCAACCCGCCCTTTGGCCATAGTGGCGAGAAGGCCATCCAGTCGTTCTTCACCGAAGGACCCGGACAGGGCCTGCAGGCCAAGGTCTCGCCACAGTTCTGGAGCGACGTGACCCACTTCGAGGGCAACGCCAACGCCTTCCGATTGCTGACCCATCAGTTCCGGGGTCGGCGCGTGGGTGGATTTGTCATGACTTATTCAACCCTTGCTAGCATCGTCAAGTACCCCTTCTCGTCGACGGCTGCAGGCAAGAAGGGGAAGTTCGGATTCTTCGACACAGAGAGGGAACTATACGTCCGGATTGCCGATGAACTCGGCCTGATCCGCAAGTCTGCCGAGGGCGAACCGCTCCGTTATGCCCGCCATCCGCTGGTGTGGCTCGTCGAGGCCGCCGACGATATCTGCTACGAGATCATGGATATTGAGGATGCCCACAAACTTAAAATAATTTCATACGAAGACACGTCGCGCATGCTGCTCAGTTTCTTCGACGAGCAACAGCGCCAGCGCATCCAGCAACGGATTGTCGACGAGGGGGTCACCGACCAGAACGAGAAGGTGGTCTATCTGCGGGCCTGTGTCATCGGCCTGCTCGAGAGCGAATGCGTCAAAGTGTTCGTCGAGCACGAGGCCGATATCCTCAACGGCAACTTCGAGGGCAGCCTCATCGACCACATCAGCCCGTTGCCCCGCGAGGCCTATCGCCAGTGCAGCCGCATCTCCGTGGAGCACATCTACCGCAGCAAGCCCGTCCTCGACGTCGAACTCTCCGGCTATCAGATCATCCAGACCCTGATGGAACAGTTCATCGAGGCTGCCGTCCATCCCGAGCGCTTCTACTCCCGCCAACTCATTGGCCGTGTCAGCAGCCAGTACGACATCAGTGCCGAGTCGCTCGAGGCCCGCATCATGGCCGTCATCGACTACATCAGCGGCATGACAGACGTCTATGCCCTCGACGAGTACCAGAAGATCAGCGGCATCTCACTCCCCATCGTATAGCAGTCTACTCAACAGACTCCTTGTCGAGTAACTGAGTGAAGGGGACGTATCCTTTCTCGTCGGCAAAATTGAAGGAAGGCATTGCCCAGTAGTCAACACCGAACTTCTCGGTCTGCAACTTCATCGGAACCACCTGGTTCACACCCTTGCAGGTCAGTTTTGCACTCACGAGTTCGTTCAGTTGCATGGCGTATCCCTCGATGGCTGTCCCAGCGACTATGTTTACCCAAGTACCAGCGACTACATCCCAGCGACTACACCTTCCCCAGCGACTACTATTGTGATGCAAGGCGAATGCAGTGTGGCAAGCTCGCTTGGCCAATGCTGAGCCGCAATTCACAATCGCACTGATCATCTCATTGTCAGTGCAAAATTACAACATTCCTCCGACTCACTTCATCCCAATTCATCTTAACTCATCCCAATTCATCCATAATCATCCCAATTCATCCATAATCATCCAAACTCATTGTATCACAGCAGGGACTGCCCCTTCTATGTGTGTGGGATGTCCCTTGTGTGCGACAGATTTTGAGGGCATTTGCCTGATATGTCGCCTGTGGGGGCGGTTGTCGCTACAAGTGAGAGAAGAATTCGGGAATTTTCTTGGAATCGGAAGAAAACCGCAGTAACTTTGCATCATCAAAACATTAAGTTTAACAATTTAAAAATGATAAGATTATGACACAGAAGAATTTTATGAGCGCACGCGCTCTGAACATGGAAGAGTTGGAGAATGTAAACGGTGGTATTCGTGTTAAAAGTGGAACCCCAAAGAAAAAGACATTCGAAGTTCGTGTAAAGTAATTCTCCACATCACCACACAGAGACTAAACATTAGGCGTCCTGGATAGTTCATCCAGAACGTTTTTTTTATTACCCAATGCAGGATACGGGTAGCCTGCAGAGCCTTTGTAGGCTTCGTCACAACCATGCTAATCACTGGGACAGATTCTGAGTCATAGCAGCCGTCATACCCAAGTCTGTCCCTCTGTGCGTCAATCTCACAGCACTCTGTCCCCCTGTGCGCAAACCGCCAAGCGATATTGTTTTTCTTGTCACAGAAAGGGGTAGGAGTCCTGTGCGTGACTTTACATAGGCTTTATGAAAATATATTCTGTTTTTCTTCGCTGAATCAAAAATTATCATTATCTTTGCACTCAGAATCATCAATCTAAAACAAGTATAAATATGAAAAAGTGTCTTTTTCCTATTACGATGTTATTGTCAGCGGTGCTGATGTTAGGTATATTCTCTTGTTCTTCCGAAGAAGAAGATAGCGGAAGAGAGATAAAAACGGATTCTATTGCGATAGATAAAGCGTGCATGACAATTGAACAAGTGAACGACGTATTTATAAAATATCAATCTATTGAGGAGCTGAAAGAGCATGCTGATGAAATCTCACAAATAAAAAATGTGGAGGATGTGTATTTTACAGATATTACTATGTATGTGAGGATTAAAGATTTCCTGACTGTCTCCTTCTGTTTTTATCCTGAATATACATTTGATGCTACCCGGATTGAAAGTTTTTTTGATATCCCTGTAACCACACGTCAAGCGAGAACCCGTGCAAATACTGACAAGTCATTTTCAAAATTAGGTTATGAGAAAGCGGTTATCATTGATCAGGTATATAAGGATAAAGACTTAAGTTTGTATGAAGATAATTTGAAAGAACTTCTAGATAGAGTCGGCATAAAAACAAAAATCAATGCAACCCCGACTTTAGATTACTTAAAAAAGGAATTATTTGATAATGATATAGTGCTGTTTTTATGTCATGGTCATTATGATAATGTAACAAAGTTACACTGGCTTGACTTTTGTCATTTAGAAAAATATGATTGGAGCCAGTATCCTTCTATGTCTTTTGGGGAATGTCTGAAAAATGATTTTGAATTAGTTAAAGGTAATTCTCTTCATATAAAAGACGATATGCTTCAAATAACGATCACTGCCTACTGGGAATACTTTAGATTAGTTGAGTATGCAAGTTATTCCATTTCGGAAAAATTCATTTCTTCCATAAATACGGACTTTACAAAAAAAGGAAAAGCGTTAGTGTTTAATTGCGCATGTAAATCCATGATGAGTGGGGATAATACTAAGAAAGATAATAACGGAAGGAGCGATGAATTTGCTAAAGCATTTATTAAGAGGGGGGCTGGTGTGTATTTCGGTTATGACGAAAATAATGGTAATGGGCCTCAGGCTGGACTTATACTATTGAGTGGCATTGCTTCTGGCCAGTCTGTTAGGAATGCATACGAATTGATCTCCGAAGAAGTAATACACGAGAAAAAAGACAATAGCAATATAGATAAAGGTATTCCTGCAACCCGTACTTGGATAGCTGATTTACTTTACTACCCCCAAAATCATTTTGAAATAGAAAATTACTGTCAGGTGTTTCCTACTTTATATGAGAAAAAAGAAACAGACTTGAGTTACACTTTGAAATTAACAGAGCCTTATAATTTAATGGAAGTTACAAAAACGGATAAAGTAACAAAAGATGGAGAGGAAAAAATGAGAGTCACAGAAATAAAGTTATGTAGTGTACAATTCACGTATGGCTTTGAAGTAAGTACATCGAAAGACTTTAATTCATCAAACACATTAGATTATGGATTTAAATATGTTGAAGGGAATTATAGCTATTTTGAATCATTGGACAACCAAATCCTCTGTCTAACATATTCAATTCCAAAAAGTGACTTGGCACCTCAAACCACTTACTATTATCGTGCCTATCTAAATGATGGCTTTGATAAATATTATAGTGACTATAAAGAATTCACGACGCCGGAGATGACAATTGCCCAGGTGATTCCTGAAGATATAAGAAAAGAGATAGAGCCATATATTCCCCTATACGAGGGTAAAAACCCACCGAATATTAATGGAACCTATTTGATTGAACCTGTGGAACTCGTATACGACTCAGGAGATAGTTACAAACCTGGATTTGATAAGTTTTTCCCTTTTTATATTAAATTTTCTAACCAGAATCCCAATAATAATACCATAGACTGCCAACAAAAAGAGTTCTACAAAGGCAAACGATATGGCGAGTCCGAGGGAAAGGGGGTATACATTAGTGGTGAAGGAAACAATTTTACAGTATATTTTGACTCTACGGGCGAATCATTCTTCGATGAATACAGCGTGGTTACGAAAAAGGCGGATATCATTTCTGGGAAAAAGACCGATGACGGCATTAAGGACATCCGACATGTACTCATAATGTTAGAGAAAGGGAGCGACCCTAAAAATAAAGTTATGAAGGTAGGGAAATTCCGTGTATTCAAAGATGGCGACGAAATGGCGAAAAATGCCACTTGGCCTTCGTCCACAAGGGAACAGCAGATCACCGTCGACGACGAAGAGATCATCACGCCCTGGATACATGCTAACAGCGCAAAGTGATTATTCTATAGATTCTACAAATACTTTGTTAGTATTGAGAACAATATGTCACGATGGGGTCAGGATATTCTGTGACAGTCACAAATTCTCCTGACCCTGGCGTGACAGAACTCACGGCCTGCCTCGTTGTCTCATATTATCTGGCCTAAACGTAACGAGCCGAAAAATCGACCCGTTAACTTTCATCTGGTAACAGAGGAACCTGGTACCTGTCATAACTTATTTCAATAAAGACACGAGTCAGGAAATTCTGCGCTTGCGACAAGAATGGGGCTATTGCCGGTAGTTTGTCGCAAAAAGGCGCTGCTGTCGTGACAAACTCAGACAAAAGTCGGCAAAAATATTGTTTCTTCTCAAAAACCGCCGTAACTTTGCATCGTCAAAAGGAAACAGACGACAAATTCAACAAAAGTATAAACATATAAAAAAGTAAAGTTATGACAAACAAAAATTTCAATGCAAAGAAGGTGCTCATGAGCACAGTTGCAGCAGTCGTTTTCTCATTCGTGTTCACCACCAGTGCAAATGCAAATACTAATGCCGGAACCCCACAGAAGAGTTTTTTGGAGATTCGTGTGAAAGATGCACCGAAGCGTAATGTAGGGATTCGCGTGAAAGGTGCCCAGAAGGGTAATGTGGAGGTTCGCGTGAAAGGTGCCCAGAAGGGTAATGTGGAGATCCGCGTGAAAGATGCTCCCAATAATTCTTTTGAGAATTTCCTCGATCAGGTTCTGGGCATCCGCGTAAAAGTTCGCGTATAGAACCAGCGCTATAACAACTACGCTATTATACTATTTGAGGTGGGTGTGCCTGTTTGGGGCTCACCCTGTTTTTTTTATGCCTCCAGCCACGGACAGAGCCTCTTCAGAACCAGTCATGGAAGCACACATATGTTGCCATAGTTTACTTGTTTATATTTTCCTCCCATTTTTTATGCTCTTTACACCAATTTTCGCTATGCCCTCCTAGGGCGCCGATTTGGCGAGGATGCGCTAGGGGGAGGATCTTGTAAATCTTACCATTAATGACGGCCTCGGTAAAATTGCCATATCCATATTGGTTTTTATATTCCAACAAAGAATTATAATCTACCTCTGCTACAACATTTAGAAATTGCTTGATTGGTATATCGCCAAGTAAAACCAACATATCAGCTTTTGATTCCTCTATCTCAGCCACAATCTCTTTACACCGTTTTTTATCGCAGAACACAGTTGGCCGTTCAGGGATTGTCACTTCGTTCAGACCATATTCTTTAATATATGGATTATATTTGTCCTTAATGACATCGGCCTGATGGCTATTCAGTCGCGTTTCAGGCAACAAATCACAAAGCCAGGCATCCTTTCGGGTGAATCCTAACGGAGCCAGAATATGCTCATCGAGAACCTTGGCAGACGGACCATTGAGATTCTTACCAGCAGGCTTCAGAGTACCAAGACCTTCCGGTATCTTAATCTTACTGATTATCTCCGCAGCCTCCTCCGGATTACCATCCCAGAAGATCCAAGGCTCACTGGCTACTGCCATCGCAGAGCATTTCAAATCTTCTTTTCGTGGTCCTGTCGCCCACCGTGCATGAACAGCACTTGCATATACTCCCAGCACAAACACCTTCTTAGGCGTCCTGTCCAGTTGCTTTAACGGCTTTAATTCTTCGCCAAATGGAAAATAGTACTTCAATAGTCGTTGGGACAGGTGCTGAAGTGAACCCAGATAGTTGGACACAACTTAAAGGTTCAAATGAAACGTATATTTAGTATTGAAGAAAAGTTGTGCGCAATTGGATTAGTATTCCAAGGTGAGTCAGCCCGTTCTGTGTCTCGTAA
>JAEEGJ010009922.1_pt1 | contig 25138 bp, 26 predicted proteins | sample 8958761 | NCBI WGS metagenome assembly JAEEGJ01 (sample SAMN16246546, study PRJNA631951) | gut metagenome | biome: gut microbiome; feature: rumen; material: RS-attached | host: Bos | place: Iran: Karaj | collected 2018-10 | reverse complement strand
TTGTTTATATATCAGAAACGCGTAAAAGCAATTCTGAAAATCATAAACAAACCATATTTTATGAGGCGTTTATGAGCATGATGAACAAAGAAGAAAACAAAGAATACTTTACCACCGGCCAGCTCGCGAAAATGGCAAAGGTATCTGTCAGAACCATCAGATTTTATGATACTCAGAATCTGTTAAAGCCTTGTTTCATAAACGAAGAAACGGGCGCAAGATACTACACCAGAGAAGATTTTCTAAAACTCGAGCAGGTGCTTTTGTATAAGTACCTAGGCTTTTCCATCGAAGAAATAAAAGGGCTTACGATGAACAACGATATGGATTATGTAATGGAATCCATGCGCCTTCAGTACAAGCTTATAGAAGATAAGATTGAGCAGATGCAGCTCGTAAAAGAAGCAATCGACAGCACCATCAATGCTTACGAAAAAGAGAAAAACATCGACTGGGACAGAATGCTTAAGATCACAGAGCTTACCGGTATGGAAAATTCTTTAAATACGCAGTATAAAAACTCAGGCAATATTTCAGCCAGAATAGATCTTCACAAAAACTACTCGGTTAACAAAAAGGGATGGTTCCCCTGGCTGTTCGAGGAAGTTTTCAAGAATGTTGATAAGAATAAAAAGGTTACAATCCTTGAAATCGGCTGCGGTAACGGTGCCTTCTGGACGGAGAACATCAAAAAGATACCTGAAAATGTAAATGTTATTCTTTCAGACATATCTCTCGGAATGGTAAACGATGCCGAGAACAGTCTTAAAAAGGTAGCAGGAAAAAGCGAGAGATTAAAAAAGACAGTAAATGAACAGTTCAGATTCGAGGCATTTGATTCTGAAGAAATGCCGTTAAAAGACGAATCTGTAGATATAGTTATAGCCAACCACATGCTCTTTTATTTTGACAAGCCGGATAAGGTTATATCCGAGATAAAAAGAGTTCTAAAGAAAGGCGGATTTCTTTTCGCAAGTACTTACGGCAGCTCCCATATGAAGGAGATAAACCTGCTAGTAAAAGAATTTGACGAAAGAATCGTGCTGGCGGCAAAGGATCTGTATCTTATATTCGGACTTGATAACGGTGAAAAGATTTTAAAGAGATATTTCACGAATACAAAAAAGAATATTTACGACGATTACCTGCTGGTGGATAAACCCGAACCTTTACTAAAATACATAATGTCCTGTCACGGCAATCAGCGGCGCTACATACCTGACCGATATAAGGAATTCAAAGTATTCGTTGAAAAGAAAACCAAAAAAGGATTTAAAATCACCAAGGAATCAGGGTATTTTAAAGCATTTAAATCTTAAACGGATATGAGGAGGCGGTACTATGAGAAAGAAGAAGTCAAACAAGAAAATTGTAATAATCTTTCTCGTGGTACTGCTTTTTTCTTTTATAGTAGGGAGAAGTGCTTTTTACTATTTTGCCGAAAAAATAAACCCCTACGATGTTGTTGCGCTTGCCGGCAGTGGAAATGCGTTTGTTTTTGAAAAACATGGAAATCGTTGCTTTGTAACTGTATCCGACATGTATATGGGAGTTGATGCTAAGGAAAAAGAAATTCCCAAATTTGTTTATTATGCGGTTGTCTTACGTGTGGCATCAATGGGAATAGAAGATTATACCGGAAAAACTTTTGACGGCTGTATAGACGGATATATCTGCTATATCATTCTGAATCAGAAAGACGGAACGAGAATTATGCATTATACGTATGAATACGATTTTCCGCAGGCGAATCAAGTAGACAGATTATATAAGTTCCTTGATGCAGTGGAAGACAAAAGATTAATAAGACATATGTGTACGGAAATCAGTCATACGAAAACTTATCGCGAAGCCCGTTACAGGATCCAAAAAGGAATAAAAGAATTTAAGAAACATTTTACCAAATAAGGAGGACAGTCTTTCATGAAGAAAAAACTGTTAAACGCTAAATTAATACTGGCTTCCATCCCGGCATTAATCATATCAGTTGTGATCCTTCTGATAATACTATCGGAATTTGCAGAAAAGACAAATCCGTATAAATCGATTCAGCTGGTAAAAAGCGGAGGAATGGGCGGATATTATGAATCATACACATTTGAAAGAAGCGGTCCGCTTTGTACAATGACTGTGTCAGATAATTATAATAATATAGATTCTGAAGAAAAAATCATTCCGGGATTTATATACTATGCGTTGGTTTTTCGTGTGGAATCCATGAGAATTGAGAGTATTAACGGTTATGCGGCATATGGTTTATGTACAGACGGATTTGCTACAGGAATTCGTATGGAAAGAAAAGACGGCAGTATAATTTCTGCATATGTTTATGAGGCGGAATTTCCGGACGGAAAAGATGTAAACAGACTGTACAGAATAGTGGCTTCCTGTGCCCATAAAGATTTTAAAAATATGGTTTCAAGAGAAATTAAATACTCCAAGACTTACCGTGAATTTATATATCCGAAATACAGGGAATTTTTGAAGAAATATAATGAGCTAAAAAAAGATTTTTAAAAAAATTTAAAAAAGTACTTGCGCATTACGTTACGTCACCCTATATAATGATAACATCTTAAGTGAAATGTCCAATAGGGCAGAAAGGAGTCAAGAATGACTATTATAGTAACCGGTGGCGCAGGCTTTATCGGAAGCAACTTTATCTTCCATATGCTTAACAAATATCCTGATTACAGAATCATCTGTCTGGATTGCCTTACATACGCAGGAAATCTTTCAACACTTGAACCTGTAATGGATAATCCTAACTTCAGATTCGTAAAAGAAAGCATTACCGACAGGGCAGCAGTTGAAAAGCTTTTTGAAGAAGAACATCCTGACATGGTTGTAAACTTCGCGGCTGAATCACATGTTGACCGTTCAATTGAAAATCCTCAGGTATTCCTTGATACAAACATCATCGGTACCAGCGTACTTATGGATGCTTGCCGTAAATACGGTATTAAGAGATATCATCAGGTATCTACAGACGAAGTATACGGAGATCTTCCTTTAGACAGACCCGATATGTTCTTTACAGAGACAACTCCGATTCATACAAGCAGTCCTTACTCATCTTCCAAGGCAGGTGCAGATCTTTTGGTACTCGCTTATCACAGAACATACGGACTTCCTGTATCAATCAGCCGCTGTTCAAACAACTACGGACCGTATCATTTCCCCGAGAAGCTCATACCTCTTATGATTATCAACGCACTTCATGACAAGCCCCTTCCCGTATACGGCGAAGGACTTAACGTCAGAGACTGGCTTTATGTAGAGGATCACTGCAAGGCTATAGACCTCGTAATTCACAAGGGAAGAGTCGGAGAAGTATACAATATCGGCGGTCATAATGAAATGAGAAATATCGATATCGTTAAACTTATCTGCAAGGAACTGGGTAAACCCGAGAGCCTCATTACATACGTAACCGACAGAAAGGGCCACGACATGCGTTATGCAATCGACCCTACCAAGATTCACGACGAGCTTGGATGGCTGCCCGAGACCAAGTTTGCGGACGGTATCAAGAAGACCATCAAATGGTATCTTGACAACGAAAGCTGGTGGGAGCCCATCGTATCCGGCGAATATCAGAACTATTACGAGAAGATGTACGCCAACAGATAATTTTAAATCTTTTATGATAAAGGCTGCGAAAAATCGTGGCCTTTTTTATATGTGCATTGGGACAAATGGATGATATAATAGATTAAAACTGTAATTATTGGAGGTGGAATTTATTATGTTTGAACCTAAAAAAGGTGAATGTTTTAACTGCGGAGGAAATGCCAAATTTCCTTCAAACTGGAAGAATGACTGGTTCATATGCAACAAATGCATGAAGAAAGTAATGCCGTACTTTTTAAGAAAGGTTCCCGACGGAATGCTTATCAAATCGTCGAAGAAGCTTAAATATACTTCGATATGGAATCCTTTTAAAAAGATGGATTTAAATGAAATAAAAGGAACGGTTGATTTTGTCAATGAAAACGAAAAACTTAATGAAAGTTTTAATCCGACAAAGATCTGCTGCAATGAAAATTTTGAATTCGATGAAGAGCAGAAGCTTTTCAGAGTAAAAATGACTAACGGCAATTACAGTCCGATCTTTTCGGTATCTGACGTAAAAGATTATTATCTTCAGAACATATACAAAGAAGACGTGGGAGTTTTCGATACTCACAACAGTTTTACGGATACGATTCTCTCAATCGATTTAAACAATCAGTATGTTCCTTTTGTGGAATTCTGCTTCCTTTCAAAAGACACCGTAAAAAGCGGTCTTAAGGGGGATCAGAAGAAAATGAAAAAAATGGCCGATGACGAACTGACCGATATTCTCGGCAGACCTTCATCAGACCCTAAAAATATGATGAATCCGCTTATGGATGCGCTCAGTATCACACAGGGAAATCCGTATTCAATGTAAAAGAAAAGTATGGAGGGAAAAATTATGGAAGAGAACACAGTTGAAATTACATATGACAAAAACTTTAACCGTAACAAATGCATAATTATTTTTCTTGCTTTGCTTTTTATCCAGAATTTTGCTGTTAATGCATCGAGCATTCAGAAAATCACATACCTTTATGTCTGGATTCACAACATGGTTATGGATCCCGCATTTGTGAAGTTTATTCTTTTTACAGACATTTAAAACGATACTGGTTTACCTGATACCGTTTTCATTTGATGCAATCATTATTACGGTAACATTGATACTTTACATTCTTCTTTTGGTAAGAGCATGTATTCAGAAACCTGCATCTAAAGCTGAAGCAGATAAAATAATATCACAGGTACTTTTGGTTCATTTTCTTCTGACTTTATTCCAGGGATTATCGTTTATGGTTGTAGGCATTATTCTGCTTATATTCCCTTCAGTCAGAAACGATATTTTGTTCCTTTATCCTGTTGCATTTGACTTCGTTACAGGCGGCGTAATTCTTGTATGGTGTTTAATCATGCTGATTGTTTACAGAGTATTTAAGAGCAAAAAGAGAAGAAAAGAATTATATGGTGTGTAAAACTATCAAATTTGGGTAATCGATATGATTTAGGTTTTAAGATTATTTGTTCTGGCGGCAATCGGATTTGGAATATTTTTAATTCTTTTGTTATTAGCCATGACGCTGCATAATGATACATTACTGATAATTGCTTTTGTATGGCTTTTTCTTATGTGGCCTGTAGCAGAACTGATTAATGTTCTTATTTGAAACAGAGAAAGTAATGAGGGGAATTAAATGAATAAAATATTTGAACGGTTAAGCACATATATGCTTGATTCGTTAAAAAAAGCATTGCCTGATGTGAAGAAAACAGAACTTGAAAATGATGGCGCAGTTTTTTATATGAACGGTAAAAACGGTACCGAATTTGACTGGTATGTAAATGATCATTTACCTAACTTTTTCATTTTCTATAACGATAAGGAAAACCTGGGTGCAGTAAAGGCAATCCTTTATACGGACGGTGCTCTGGAGTTATTTGTGTATGGTGATAAAGGTCATGCAGAACCGGTAAGTTTTGAGGAAAAGATTGAGGCAACGCCTGAAGAAATTCTTGAACTTGCTGTAGTACTTGTTCAAGAAGCTGACGAAAAGAAAATCTGGAATGATGATATTTGCAAAATCAATACGGATATAAAACCCGAAAAAGATGATGTAGATAAATTCATTTCCAATAAAAAAGATTATGCTTCTTCAATTGAATTCAGAGAGCTGCTTCCCAAAACGGCAATTGTATCAAAGAAGGTTCGTGAGGAAGGTTTTAAGATATGCTATGGCAAGCGAGATGAGCCTACCAGAGAAACCGACAGCGGATGGTTCTTCAGTGTCGGAGATGAAGGCAATGATTATATCAATGACGTTAAGAATTTGGAAATATGGGTTATTAATTCGGCATTGATGTTTGATCCGGCGCTGGCTAAATTTATCACATCTCCGATTGGAACGGGTATAATCCGTGTTGATTCCGACAACTTTGAAATTGACCATTACGATAAGCCGATTTTCATAGAAAAACAGAGTAAGAATTAAAAGATAAATAATGAGCGAAGAGATTATTAAACAATGGGATAACGCCGCCGAAACCTTTGCGAAAGAGCAGGAGTGTTCGGCGTTTGCGGATGCAAATAAAAAGATCATAAAAAAAGATTCAACGCATTTAACGGCGAGAAAATCTTAGACCTTGGCTGCGGATACGGGTATTACACGGATTATTTTAAAAGTATCGGCGGAAATGCAATCGGAATAGATGCATCGCAGGTGATGATTGATATCGCAAAAAAGAATTATCCGAAATGCGATTTTGACGTTGCTGATATAACCAAAGAAATACCTTTGGAGGATAAATGCTTTGATATAATATTCTGCAATCAGGTATTGATGGATATAGAAAATGTTGAGAGTGTCTTTTATGAGTGCAGCAGAATCCTGAAGCCTGGCGGAATACTTTATTATGCAATTACACATCCCGCATTCTTTAACGGAGAATGGAATAAGGGCGGGGAAGGCAAACTGATAGATTCATATTTAACGCCCGGTGTTTCAACCAATCTTTTCTGGGGCGAAACAAAACATTTTCACCGTCCGTTATCATTTTATCTGAATGCGGCAGCAGATGCCGGGTTTAGCCTTATTCATACAGAGGAGCCCAAGGCTTACGATGGAATAAATAAAAATGACGATTTACCGCTATTCTTTTTTGCGGAATATAAAAAACCAGATTAATTTTACTAAAAGATTGGAGGCATCATATGGAAAGACCTACACCACCCTGGACAAACGAACTTCCCGAAGGTGCATTTGTAACAGGCGAACCGACTTATCCTACGGGTAAATATTTTAACAGATTTAAAAAAGATGAGGCTGTTGGCCTTAAATATTATTATTTTGATCCTACAGAACACGGATACCCTAAAAGAGACGATTATCCGCTGCTTATATTCTTCCACGGCACAAGCAATGCGCTGGAAGGAGAATTATGTATAAACTATTCGGGTTCTGAGATGTACGCATCCGATGATTACCAGAAAGATTTAGGCGGAGCATATATTTTAATGCCAATGGCGAACGAATACCAGGATGAGAACGGAAGAGTACAGGGCGCATGGGAAGTGGAATATGTTGAGCCTGTTATCGCGCTTATTGACGACTTTGTTGAGAAGCATATGGATGGCTGTAAAGCTAAAATTTTACTTGGCAATTCAAGTGGCGGAAGATTTACTTTTACGATTTCAAAACATCATCCCGAGAAGTTTGATATTATCCTTCCTGTAGGTTCATGTGAGATTCCGCCTGATGAAGTACTCGATGATTATGATAAAAACGGCGTAACACTCTTCTTAGCAATCTGCAAGCATGATGAATTTACACCGTTTGATGAAGTAATTGCACCCAGACTCGAGCGAATCAGAAACATGAAGAGTAGCTTTATTTTCACACCGGACTGGACATATAACGGAGATAAAGGAGTTGCATCCATCAACTTCGGTATAGAAATGGGCCAGCACTGTCTGATGAATGAAATCCAAATGAATGTGAAATTCGATGACGGAACACCTATGGACGATAGTCTTCCGAATGGCGTGACAGGCTGGTTAGCAAACGAACTTAAAAGAATGGTTTAAGCAATGAAAAAAGCGCTGTTAGTTATAGATATGCAAAATGATTATCTGTGGAGTAAGCGAAAAGAAATGTTTACTTATAACACGGATGAACTGGTAAAAAATGTAAATGAAGCAATTGAATCATATAAGAATGTCGGATTTGATATAATTTACATTAAGCACATCCTGCCCAGGATAATGTGGGGCGTCGGGTTCTCAATTAAAGGAACTGAAGGTGCAGAAATGTACGACGGCGTAAAAATTGTTTCCGATCTTTGCTTTGAGAAAAATCATTCTGATACGTTTACCGCTAAGGCATTTAAAGAGTTTGTTGCAGAAAAGAATTACGAGGAACTGGTTCTTTGCGGACTCGATGAATGCGGATGTGTGGGAGCAACAGCCAAAGGAGCCGTGAAAGCCGGAATCAGGGTCAAAATGATTACTGATTGTATTGGCAGAAGGTTTCCTGAGAAGAAAGTCAAAGCAATGAGAGATGAACTTAGTTCACTTGGAGTGGAATATATATAGGGAGTAAAGATTAGGTAATAAATTATGACATTTGAGAGTTTTATAAAAGAAGTTCTTAATATTCTAAAAAAGATACTGTTTTTATACCTGTTTTGGGTATTCTTCAGGCTTGCTGTAATCGGCCTTATATTACCGGTTATTCCGCAGGTTCCGTTTTTTGTGATTAGTTTTATGTTCCTTGCGGGAGCATCAAGACATTTCAGAAAATTTATTGTTTCCACAAAAATTTTCAACAAATTTTTCAAAGGATATGTCGACAGACATCCGAAGATTGCGGCATTCTTTTATGAGCCTGTATAGCAGGGTATCGAAAAAGGATAATTGAGCAAAATGAAAAAACAAAAAAATATAAAAAGAATAGTTATATCTGTATTTACTTTGATGCTTTCTGTTATGGTTTTAGGATGTCAGCCCAACACACTGAAAATGCTGGCTTCATATATGGAAGACAGATATCCCGGGAATGATTTTACGGTAGATCATAATGAGCTCGTTTCGTATGACAGGGAATACTATATTACCGAAGTCTTTTATAAAAATGATATGTTTCCTGACGGTGAAATCAGAGCGCATGTTATGCTTCAAAACGGACAGTGGGTTTATAAAGATAACTATATGATGCTTTTGAAAAGAAGCGAGATTGAAGAATATATGCAGAAAACCGCGGAGGAAAAATTCGGAAATTGCAAGGTATTTGTAAATTTCGTAAGTTTGTATTTGCCTTCATCCTTTCCTGTTACGGCAGATGCAGATGAAGTTCTTGATAATTGCAGCGTGGAGTTAATTATATATATTCCCCCAAGCAGCCCGAAGAATTCGGATTATAAAACGCAAACCGACGAATTTCGGGATGAGTTGCTAAACGATGGGCATGCAAATATTTTCGGTACTGTCTGGAGAATTGATTCGCAACCTTTATATGATAATTTAAATGCGCCATTCAGTGCAGCAGAAATGGATAAATATGAGGATGTCAGCAAAAAAGTAGGCTCTTTTGGCCAATTTCCTTATTAGGACAATAAATAAATTTTTACAGGAAGAATAAAAAATGCTTAAAAGATTTCTGATAGTTTTAGGTGTAATTATATTATTGGTAGCCGGTGTTTTTGGCTTCCAAATTTTCCGGTATCTTCGTGAAACCGAGAAATCTGACAGAGCGCATTACACCTGGGTTGCGCATATGTCGTACTTTGCTGAATACATAGAAGAAAATGGATTTGGCGAATTTGGAAACGGAACTCATGAATTTTTAGAGACAAGGAAATTTAAAAGCGCCGAGGAAATGTATGCAAATTTACCCGCAGGCTTTTCTGATGCAATCAAAGATGCGCTGACATCCGGTGTTTCTCAGAATGGTTTTGATTTAAAGAACAAGCAGGTCACTATATATGAAATTAATCCTGATCTTCTGCCTTTAGAAGAAGAGGGAAGTGATACGGAAACTGATTGCCATTACTGTGTGATGGAGTACCCGGATAATACATATCGTTTTGCATTGATTATAGCAATACAATATACTCGTTAAGATTAATAAACTATCGTGAAATCCATTCGATAAAAGCTAAAACAGTATCGTTCATATTAGAATTTATACCGATGCAAAGATAAACATTTTCATCTTCTTTGTATGCATTAAATGACTTTAATACGGCACTTTCGGAGATATCGATTCCGTATGGTTTTAAACCCAGGGAATCGTCTTCAGAGGTGTCGTTTTTTGTATGGTCGTAGTCGATAAGTCTGTCTTTATATTTGCTTTGAAGGTCAGGGTATCTGTTGATATCTTCAAGCAGCCCCATCTTACTGAGACGCTCAAAGGTTTCTTCATTGCAGATAAGAAAATTGATATCGCCTGCAGAAGCAGTTGCAATAAGCTTGGCAGAGGATTCGATATCAGAATCGTTTAGGAACAATTCAGAAGAGAAATATACTCGATGCTTCTTGGTATCTATGTTGCTGTATTCAGGAAATGACGTAATAAATTCTTCATCACTTATCGCAGGAATTTCGGTTCTGTTTACGATATAACCGTTTAAAATCACATCGGGTGCAAAGACGATATCTTTTAAAACAAAGAACACAATTACGCCCACAATCAGAATTGCAAGCAGATGAAATTTAAAGAAATCAAAATAATACCTCATGCGCTTTCTGAACGGAAGCGCAGAGGCTTTTTTTAAATTCTCGTATCTTTCTTTTCTGATTGGATTTTTATTTTTCATTCAGATTAAAAACCAAAGTATTCTTTAGCATTCTTATAAGAAATCTTTGTAACGATTTCACCGACTATTTCATAGTCTCTGGGGAATTCTCCGTTTTCAACAAGTGTTCCTAAGAAGTTACAAAGAATTCTCCTAAAATAATCATGTCTGGTGTAGGATACAAAACTTCTCGAATCGGTCAGCATTCCCACAAAGCCCGCAAGGTTTGTATTGTTGGCAAGGGAATTAAGGTGTTTTTCCATACCTGCCTTATTGTCATTAAACCACCATGCGCTGCCGTGCTGGATTTTGTTTTCGCCAGTTCCGTCCTGGAAGCATGCGATAACCGTGTCGATAATATCGTTATCGTTAGGATTAAGGCTGTACACAATCATTTTGCCGAGAGCATCATTGTTGTTTAAAAGATTTAATAAATCAGCGAGTTTGTTGCCCGAGGTAACTGAAGAGATACAGTCAAAACCTGTGTTGGGACCGATTTCTTTAAACATCTTTTCATTGTTATCTCTCTTGCAACCGTAGTGAAGCTGGCTTACAAAACCGACTTCTTTGTATTTTGCATGAAGAAATACTAAAAGAGAGGTTTGGAACTTTTCGATTTCTTCAGCCGTGGGCATTATTCCGTTAAGCCTCTTTTTGAAAGTCGTATTGGCTTCGAAATCTTTTGCGGGTGCAAAAGGAATATCAAGTAAACCGTGATCGGATATCACGCAGCCTTTTTCTTTGAAATATTTGATTCTTGAATAAAGAGCTTCTTCAAGAGTTTCAAGTGAATTGATTTTCATTTCGGTTACTTCGGAAAGCTTATTAATATAATCAACAAAACCGGGCTTTTCGATTGAAAGTACATTATCAGGTCTGAAAGCGGGAAGTACTTTGAACTTAATCGATTCGTCTTTTGCAATCGCGTCGTGATATTCCAGTGAGTCAACAGGATCGTCTGTAGTGCAGAGAACCGTAACATTTGAATCTTCGATGATTTTTCTTGCACAGAAATCTTCGGATGCAATTACTTTGTTACAGAGGTCCCAGAGCTCTTCGGCGTTTTCTTTTTTAACATATCCTTCGAAACCAAAATACTTCTTTAATTCCATATGGCTCCAGTGATACAAAGGATTGCCGATTGCAGAAGAGAGGACTTCAATCCATTTTACGAACTTTTCCTTATCTGTTGCATCGCCTGTAATATATTTTTCTTCAACGCCCGCAGCACGCATGAAACGCCATTTGTAATGGTCGCCGCCAAGCCAGAGCTCTGTGATGTTTTCAAAGCGCTTGTTCTCAGCAATTTCTTTAGCATCGATGTGGCAGTGATAGTCGATTATCGGCTGATTTTTTGCATAGTCGATGTAAAGTTTTTTTGCTGCATCGTTAGAAAGTAAAAAATCATCATTCATAAAAGTACTCATATGTAACCCCTCTATTTATTTTCTTCAGTTTCTTCAGCGTTTTCTTCTTCCGCAGTTTCAGCATTATTTGCCGTACCGAGTGCAATCGACTCATACTTCTTAAGCACGGGCTCAATCATATATGTGTCTAAAAGACATTTAAGTCCGGGCATAAGTACAAGCAGAGGTGCGAAAAGAAATGTGTTGTAAGACCAGTAAAGCACGATTGCGGCAGCAACCCAGAAAACAATTAATCCTAGCGAAAAGCGCAAATGCATCAGTGTGATTGCGATAGGATATGTAAGCGCATGAAAAGTGCTCATGTCATATCTTGAAAGCCAGGAGAAAGCATAAGTTATCGTGCAGAGATAGACGAGAATGATAATATAAAATATCCATCTCATTCCCATGTTAAAAGATCCCTGGCCGTGATAATAAAACCATGCGGCATATGCAAATGCGGCTCCGACGACAAGATATATTACAGTCATTACTGTAGCCTGCACGAAGTTTCTTTTAAAAGATTTAAAGAAATCCCTGGTCGGCTGGTCTTCGTTTTTACGAACACTTTTAACCATTGCATAATAAGCGGCCGTCGAAGATGCACCGATGGTAATGATGGGGATGGAGCAGACTATCCAGAGAACTCCGATCCATACCATGTGCCAGAACTTCGAGAGAAACTTATATATTTTTCCGTCCATGCTAAAAAGATCCATTACGAGAATTATCCTTTTTAATTTATTAGATATAATATTATTATAAACAAAAATCTCCTACATATTACAGTTTTTTGCAGGTAAAATTATACTTTCGGATTTTTCGTATAGACAAAACAATAATAAGTAGTAAAATGATATTGTACTGAAATACAAGTATACTACATATTTTTTCATTTGGAAAGAGAAACGCATATGTACAGTTCATTATGGCTTAATTACGAGAAATTATATATATCCGACGAGAACGAAAGAAAAGTGGCCGATATTCTTAAGAATGTCTGCTTCATTTCCTGCGATGAAAACAACAGGATTTTTAAAAGCATCAAGAACGAAATTAAAACTGCTTTCGACATTCTTTTTGACAGAGAGACCACATTCGTAACCGGCGAAGATGCTTCCAAAGCACTCCTCATAAAAAAAGTAACAAACGAAAAACTCGGCAAAGAAGGCTACAGAATCTATTCAACAGAAAACGCATTCTTCGTAGAGGCCAACGACTATAACGGACTTTTATACGGAACCTTCAGATTCATAGAATTAATAAGATTAGGCAAACTGACCGAAGAAGTCAATATCATAAAAATACCTGACAATCCTTTAAGAATGTTAAATCACTGGGACAATATGACAGGAGATATCGAAAGAGGGTATTCCGGCAATTCATTCTTCTTTGAAGATAACAAAATGATTATAAACGACAGAACTCTTATGTATGCAAGAGCAGTTTCATCGGTCGGAATCAATGCTGTTGTAATCAATAACGTTAATGTCAAAGGCGAAGCTTCCTATCTTATCTCTGACAGACATTATGAAAATATGAAAAAGCTGTCCGAGATTTTTGCAGATTACGGAATAAGGCTTTTTGTAAGTGCGAATTATGCGCTTCCCATGGAGTACGGAATTGACAGCGCAGATCCTTTAGATGAGAGAGTTATCAAGTGGTGGAGCGATAAGTGCAAAGAGATTTATGATAATTTGCCTCTTTTAGGAGGTTTTCTTGTAAAAGCGGATTCCGAAGGAAGACCCGGACCTTTTACGTACGGACGTACGCAGGCGGACGGTGCAAACATGCTTGCAAGAGCAATTGCTCCTTACGGCGGACTCATTATCTGGAGATGCTTTGTATATAACTGCAAGCAGGACTGGAGAGACGAAAAGACCGACAGAGCAAGAGCAGGCTACGATTACTTCCACGATCTTGACGGCAAATTCGAAGAGAATGTTGTCTTACAGATAAAGAACGGACCGATGGACTTCCAGGTAAGAGAACCGGTTTCGCCTCTTTTCGGCGGTTTGGAAAATACCAATCAGATGCTCGAGGTTCAGATAGCGCAGGAATACACGGGCCAGCAAAAGCATGTATGCTACCTTATTCCCTGGTTTAAGGAAATCCTCACATTCAATACGCATATGAAAGAAGCAAGCGTTGCGGATATTATTTCCGGACGCGTGATGGGAAATAAAAACGCAGGTATGGCTGCGGTATGCAATACGGGTAACGATTACAACTGGACGGGTCACGATCTTGCCGGAGCAAACCTTTACGGATTCGGAAGACTTTCGTTCGATACGTTATTATCCGCTGAAGATATTGCAAAGGAATGGGCGATGCTTTACCTTGCACAGGCTTTAGGTGAGAAGAGCTTCGAAGAAAGAAACGGTAAAAAAATTGTAGATACAATTACGGATATTCTTATGAAATCCTGGCCCGCATATGAGAAATACAATGCGCCTCTTGGAATCGGATGGATGGTAGTTCCGGGAATTCATTACGGCCCTGATGTAGACGGTTATGAATACTCACCCTGGGGCACTTATCACAAGGCTGATTTACACGCTATCGGAAGAGACAGAACCGAGGCCGGAACAGGCTTTACATCGCAGTATCGAAAAGAGAATGCGGATATGTATGCATCAGTTAAAACATGTCCCGAAGAATTGCTTTTGTTTTTCCACAGATTGCCTTATAATTATGTATTGAAAAATGGCAAGACCATTATTCAGCACATTTATGATACGCATTTTGAGGGTGCAGCGGAAGCAGAGGATATGTTTGAATCGTTTAAGTCTTTAAAGGGGCTTATTGCAGACGATGTTTATGAAAGAGCAGCTTCGCGTTTTGAGCACCAGACAGAACATGCCAAAGAATGGCGTGACGTGATTAACAGTTATTTCTTCAGAAAGACGGGCATAAAAGACGAAAAAGGACGCCCTCTTTTCTGACGGTAACTTAATCCGCGGGGTGAGACTATGAAGTTGTCGAAAATCTACAGCGACGGAATGATTATTCAGAGAAACTTCGAGAATATTATCGAAGGCTATGCTACTCCGAATAGTGAAATCCGCCTGTATTTTGACAAAAGTATATATGAGGGGCTTTGCGATGAGGAAGGACATTTCTTTATCGTTTTACCTCCTATGGAAGCAGGTGGCCCTCACACAATAAATATAGCTGATAAAATCGACAGATATACCATTAATTATGTTTATGTCGGAGACGTGTTTTTACTTGCCGGACAGTCCAATATGGAACTTCCGGTATCAAGAACTCTCGATCTTTACCGTGAGGAATTAAAGGGTATCGAATATCCTTTAATCAGAATGTTTCAGATGCCGAAGGAATTTAAATTCGGCGAGCCTGACGAAACGGTAGAGAGTGGAGAGTGGACATCTGCGAATGAAGAATCGGTAATGAACTTTTCTGCCATAGGATTCTTTTTCGCACAGATGAAATTTGAAAAAGACGGTATTCCGGTAGGACTCGTACATGCCTCTGTAGGCGGTACGCATATTGAAGCTTTTATGAGCGGTGACTGGCTTATAAAGGTCGGCAGGAAGTTAAGGAAACTGGCGCAGGAACAGGGCAGAGAACTTACATGTAAATGTGACATAAACGATACCTGCAAGATGTGCTACGAGGAAAACATCAATCGCAATAAAGACGAACTATTTGTTAAGAACACCATTTCCGAAGAAACGGAAAGAATTAATGCGTGGTGGAAAAAGACCGACGAAGACGATATCGGCCTTAAAGAAAAATGGTACGACCACGAATGGAACGCAGACGAAAAGATGGGCGGTATCGAAATTGAAGTACCGCAGTCATGGGTCAACAATGTTCTTAAAAACAGAATCGGAACCGTATGGGTTCAGAGAACATTCTTTGCTCCGCAGAATTTCTGCGAAAGAGACGTGGAATTAAAACTTGGAACCATAGTTGATGCCGATTACACATATGTCAACGGAATACAGGTAGGCCACACGGATTACTTCTATCCTCCGAGAAGATATACGATTCCCGCAGGAGTTTTGAAAAACGGCAAGAATGTAATCACAGTTCGTGTAATCATCAACAATAATGTCGGTGAATTCAAGGAAGACATGCCTTATTTTATTAAGGCAGACAACGAAGAGGTTTCGCTTGAAGGCACATGGAACGCGAGAGTGGCAGCAGTCGAGGAACCTATGGGTTCGATGACATTCTTCACCTGGCATCCGACGGCACTTTACAACAAAATGATTTATCCTTTAAGAAATATAGCGTTTAAGTCGGTTCTCTTTTATCAGGGCGAATCCAATACGAAATATCCTGAGGATTATGAATACCTGATGATAGCCATGGTAAAAGAATGGAGAAATCTGTTCGGATACAACGTGCCTTTCATTTTTGCAAGACTCCCTTACTTCAGAGGAGAGTCCTGGGAGATTCCGGGAGACGAGTGGGAAGATTTGAGAGATGCCCAGCTTCGTGCTTCGCAGAAAATTGAAGACTGCGCACTGGCTGAGTTATATGACCTCGGCGAGTACAACGAGATTCATACCCAGAACAAAAAAGAAGTGGCTAAAAGATTTTACGATGAATACAGAATGCTTATAAGATCAATCGAAAGGGGAAGATAAGATTATGATCAAAGTCGAAAAACTCGCAGGTGAGTCCACGAGAGATTATGCTTCGCGGTTTTTATGTACTAACATTATTTCGCTTGAATTAAAACCCGGGCAGTTCTTAAGTGAGACGGAGCTCGCCAACGAGATAGGAGTCAGCAGAACACCGCTTCGCGAGGCTCTTATAGACCTTAATCATTCAAATGTAATAGAGACATATCCTCAGAGGGGCAGCATGGTTGCGTTAATCGATCCCGACCTCGTAGAGGAATCAAGATTCATAAGAGAAGTGCTTGATGTATCGGTAGCGGAAATTGCATGTGATGTCGCATCCCCCGAAGACATTATGAATCTTGAAGCAAATGTTAAGCTCCAGGAGTTTTATCTTGAAAACAATAATCAGGATAAAATCTTCGAACTCGACAATGAATTCCATAAAATGATTTATGTGATGGCCAACAAGGAAAGAACTTACGCTATGAAGGCCGGAATGATGATTCATTACGACAGAGTAAGAGCACTTTCATTAATTACGGTTAAGGACAATAAAATCGTAAACGATCACAGACTCATCATGGAAGCCATCAGAAATAAGGATAAAGAAGAAGTCAAGAGACTGATTAAAAAACATCTGTCCAGATATGACATAGACAAAGAAGAGATAAAAAAAGCATATCCGGAATATTATAAACATTAATAAGAATGTTATGAAAATAAAAGAAATCGTCCGTCAGGGCGGTTTTTTTTATGCCCTTTTGTTCAATATTGATGGACAAACAGTTTACATAAATAAAATTTTGTACATAATAGACAAAAAACTTTTTCAGATATATTGATTCTGCTAATAGAAAAGTACAAAAAGAAGTCGTAATATACTTGTATACAAGAATATTAGACTGCAAAAATACAAAAATACAATTGTCATTCGGAGGCTAAAATGACGAACGAAGATTCCAAAATCGAAGTAGTCGAGAGCGTTGAAGAAAACGAAACTCTCGCCAACAATGAATCCTCAGAAAACTTAGACAAAAAAAGTAAATTACGCAATGACGGTTTTCTGAAACACATGAAAAAGAACTGGATTATTTACACATTCTTGATTATTCCGGTTGTTTACTATGTAGTGTTCAGGTACATTCCGATGTTCGGTAACATCATTGCTTTCAGAAAGTATTCGGCTGGTGGTAACATCTTCGGATCACAGTGGTCGGGCTTTAAATACTTCAAACAGTTTTTAGGCGACCCTGCTTTCAGAAGAGCGTTCGGGAACACACTTATCCTAAACTTCTCATATTTGGTAGTCAGATTTCCGCTTACGCTTATTTTCGCTCTGTTGCTTAATGAAATCAAATGGCTTCCTTGGAAAAAGTTTGTTCAGACGGTATCGTACCTCCCTCACTTTATCTCGATGGTTATCGTAGCCGGAATGATAAAGGAACTATTGTCAACCAGTGGACCAATTAATTCATTTTTGATATCGATTGGACAGCAAGCCATAGAATTCATTGCATTACCCGAATGGTTCCCTACCATATTCGTTGCCAGCGGAATATGGCAGGGCCTTGGGTGGGGAAGTATCCTTTACCTCGCAGCGATTGCGGGTATCAACCCCGAGCTTTACGAAGCAGCCAAGGTAGATGGTGCAACTCACTTACAGCAGGTATTACATATTACAATCCCCTGCATCCTTCCTACAATTACCACACTTCTTATTCTCGACATCGGCGGTATGGTAGGTTCGGGCGCTGCATTCGAAAAAGTATTCCTGCTTTACAACCCCATGACATATGAAACATCCGATATCGTTTCAACTTACGTTTACCGAATGGGTGTTTATTCCGGAAACTACAGTTACGCGACGGCGGTTGGCTTGTTTGAAGGCTTGCTGAACTTAATTCTTTTGACGGTAGCAAACTTCACATCCAAAAAAGTTGCCGGTGAATCGCTTTGGTAAGGAGAAAGAAATGACAGAAGAAATAAAATCATTGTCTGAAGAAATTGAAGAGACAACTGTAGAAACGATAGAAGAAACAACTGAAAAAAAGGATGATAAGTTAAAGCTTGATTACGGAAAAGAAAGAAAACTGAAAAAAGGAACCAAAGTAAAAGAGTCCTGGCAGTACAACGTCTTCCGTGTATTCAACGTAATACTGATGACAATCATCTGTATACTTACACTTTATCCTTTCCTTTATCTGGTTGCCCAGTCCTTCTCATCGGAGGCTGCAATCATCAAAGGTCAGGTAACAATCTTTCCCGTAGGATTCAACTTTACGACATACAAGTCGGTTATTACCAAAGGTGAATTCCTGGGATACTACAAAAACACAATTCTTTATGCCGTGTTCGGAACATTTTTCTCGGTGCTGTTTTCGGCAATGCTTGCATATCCGCTTTCAAAGCCTCAGCTCATATTAAACAAGTTTTTCGTTCCGTTCATCATATTCACAATGTACTTCGGCGGCGGACTGATTCCTAACTACATCTTGATGACATCCTTGGGACTCAGAAATACGATTTTCTCATTCGTACTTCCCGGCCTTATCGGTACATATTACGTATTGCTGATGAAGTCCTTCTTCTCAAGCTTCCCTCACGAACTTGAAGAGGCAGGTGAAATTGACGGTCTTTCAAAATACGGAGTGTTCTTCAGAATAGTGCTTCCGAACTCGAAGCCCATTATAGCTACCATGGTACTTTTCTACATGGCTGGTTACTGGAGCAACTGGTTCAACGCTTTCCTTTATTTGGAAGACAGAAGCAAATGGCCGGTGGCTTATCACCTTCGTCAGATCATTATCGGAGCTGCAACAAGTGCAGACCCCGGAGCTGCATCACTTGAAAACATGCAGATCGCTTCAAACATCAAATCATGTTCGATGGTTTTGATGGCAGTACCTATCATATGTGTTTACCCCTTTATCCAAAAGTATTTCGTTCAGGGAATGATGCTTGGCGGTGTTAAGGGATAAATTATAAAAAAGTACATAAACGGATTAAATCTCTATGGGGGAGATTAATCCATGTTTTAAAAAGGAGGAAACAAAATGAAAAAACAGCTCTTAAGTACAGCGCTTGCTGTAAGTATGGTAGCAGCATCTCTTACAGCATGTACTAACGGCAACGGCGGTTCTCAGGAAGAACCCGCACCCAGTCAAACTGCAGTTGACACCAACACAGTTACGACTACAGATGATGGAAGCACCGCAGTAGAACCTGTTGAAGAACTTGGTTACACATTCGGTGAGCACTTCTACTCAGATGACCCTGTGACATATTCAATGTCCTTCTCAGATGCTTCATGGTATCCCATGACAGATCAGTGGAAGACAGATGGTGTGTTTGAACAGATCAGATTAAGAACAAATGTTACTCTTGATCTTACAAGCATCGATTCAGGCGACTACAACGACAAGATCGCTCTTTCTATCAACGCAGGTGATGCACCTTACATCATCCCCAAGACATATGATGAGTCCAGATACGTAGACGGTGGCGCTATCGTTCCCGTTTCAAAGTGGACACAGTTTATGCCTAACTTCACAAAATTCGTTGAAGATTACAACATGCAGCCCGACCTCGATACAATCACACGTAACGATGGTAACTTCTACAGACTTCCCGGTATGCATGAATCACCTAACCAGGATTACTTCTTCATGGTAAGAAAAGACCTCTTTGACGGAGCAGGCATCGATATCGCTTCTCTTGAAAAAGATATGACATACGATGATTTATATGATGCATTAGTTAAAGTTAAAGCATACATGGTAGAAGAAGGAATGTGCAAAGAATCTGACTACATCTGGTCAGACCTCTGGTGCGGCCAGGAATCCGGACAGGGTAACGGCGGTAACCTTCTTAAGATCATGGGCTTCTCATACAACGTAGCTTCAGGTTGGGCAGTAGCTGATTGTATCCAGTACGATCAGGCTAAGGGCGAATGGTTCCTTTCCTCAACAACCGATGATTACAAAGAATTCGTTAAGACAGCTAATAAGTTCGTTAAGGGCGGTATCCTTGATCCCGAAACATTTACTCAGGACGACTCAGTAGCTACTAACAAGTTCTATCGTGGCGAAACAGCTATCATTTCTGTTAACCGTGGTCAGGTTGCAGCATTTGAATCAGGTCTTCAGACAGGTATGGGTTCTGAAGGCAAGACATATGAGACATATCTCATGGTAACTCCTAAGGGAATCAACAACTACATGGCAGAGAACTCCAGACTTGAAAACGGTGTTATGATTTCCAAGAAAGCATATGATGAACTCGGCGAAGAAGATTTCATCAAGATGTTAAGATTCGTTGACTGGTTATTCTACTCAGATGAAGCTTACGATCTCATTAAATGGGGCGTTGAAGGCGAAACATACAACGTAGTTGACGGTCAGAAAGTTCTTGCAGACGGCTGGTACTGCTCAGGCTTAGGCTATGCAGATCCTACACCCGATGATGATTCAGACAACAAGGATATGAGACTTGAATACGGTTATGCAGGCGGTAACTTCTGGTATGCACACAGAGTAGACCAGAGAGATGATAACTTAACTCCCGCACTTCAGGACTTCTCCAAGAGAATTTCTCAGTACAGAGATATCAGACCTCTTAACCCCGCTCTTGCTTCTACTCCTGATGAGAACGAGCAGATCAACCTTTGGAAGACTCCTTTGGTAGATACAATCAACACCTGGACACTTAACTTTGTAACAGGTAAGAAAGACATCGATGCAGAATGGGATAACTATCTCAAAGCTTGTGACGATGCAAACGCTAAGAACCTTGTAGATCTTTACAACGAGATTAACAAGAGATAATAATTATCACCCGAACCTTTGTGCAGCAGGGGGGCTTGCCCCCTCTGCCTGCACAGAATTTAAATCTGAAAAACGGCAAAAGGCTCTCTGGCAAATTGATTTTTAGGGTTAAATGTTATATGATTAAATTTGGTGTTTTTTTACGGACAGCCCCTAAAAGTACGAAAAGAGAATATATAAAATGGATATGACATTAAGATGGTTTGGCTCAAAGTTCGACAGTGTGACTTTGTCCCAGATCAGACAGATTCCGGGCGTTAAAGGAGTAATTACCACATTATACGATACAGTGCCCGGCGAAGAATGGAATAAGGAAGAAATTCGCTCCCTGAAAAAAGAAGTGGAAGACAGCGGACTGAAGATACTCGGTATCGAATCTGTAAATGTCTGTGATGCTATCAAAGTAGGTGCGAGCGATAGAGATAAATACATCGACAATTATATCAAGACGCTTACATATCTTGGCGAAGAAGACATACATACCGTATGCTACAATTTTATGCCGGTATTTGACTGGACGAGAACCGAACTTGCAAGAGTGAGAGAAGACGGTTCGACTGTAATGGCATATACACAGGATGCGGTGGATAAGATTAATCCCTCTGAAATGTTTAATTCGCTTAAGAGTGACTGCAACGGCTTTGTTCTTCCCGGATGGGAACCCGAGCGTATGGCTCAGGTAAAAGAACTGTTTGAATTATATAAAGATATCGATGCCGACAAGCTTTTCGACAATCTTGTATATTTCTTAAAAGCCATAATGCCCGTATGCGACAAGTACGATATAAAAATGGCAATTCATCCGGACGATCCCGCATGGAGTGTATTCGGCCTTTCGAGAATAGTTACCAACAAGGACCAGATATTAAAACTTTTAAATGCGGTTGACAATGTCCATAACGGAATTACATTTTGCACCGGTTCGTACGGTACGAGCTTAAACAATGATATAGTTGATACCATACATGCTTTGAAAGGAAGAATCCATTTCGCGCACGTAAGAAATCTCAAGTTTATCACGCCCACCAATTTCGAGGAAGCGGCGCATTTATCGAGTGACGGAGATTTCGATATGTATGCTATAATGAAAGCGTTGTATGATATCGGATTTGAAGGAATAATGAGACCGGATCACGGAAGAATGATCTGGGGCGAAAAAGCGATGCCCGGCTACGGACTTTATGACAGGGCACTCGGAGCCATGTATCTTCAGGGACTCTGGGAAGCTATTGAAAAAAATTCAAAACAATAAATTGCTTTATATGAGAAAGACCGGAAATTAATGTCCGGTTTTTCTTGCGAAAGAAGGTAGTATGAACACATACGAAAAAATCGAAAAATGCAAAATGATACCCGTAATAGCACTTGATAATGTAGCTGATGCCGTACCCCTGGCTAAGGCTTTGGTTGAGGGCGGACTTCCCTGCGCGGAAGTTACTTTCAGAAGAGAAGGCGCTAACCTTTGCATAAAAGCAATGAAGGAAGCATACCCCGATATGCTTGTCGGTGCAGGTACGGTATTAAATAAAGAGCAGGTGGATCTTGCAATTGAAGCAGGTGCGGAATTTATCGTAAGTCCCGGATTTGACGAGAACGTTGTATCTTACTGTCAGGAAAAAGGTATCTGCGTTATACCCGGTGTTTCGACTGCAAGCGAAGTTGCCAAGGCATATTCATTCGGACTTAACGTTGTTAAGTTTTTCCCTGCCGAAGCTGCTGGCGGAGTTAAGATGCTTAAGGCTCTTGCGGCGCCTTACAATATGATGCGTTTTATGCCCACAGGCGGTATAGGTATCGGCAATATGGCTTCCTACTATGTGCTTAAATGTGTTATCGCATGCGGCGGAAGTTTTATGATAGATTCCAAGGCAATTAAGGAAGGCGATTTTGAGAAGATTAAAAATCTTACAAAAGATGTGATATCTGCTCTGAATGCTCTCAACTCAAATGATAGTGTGGCTGATGATAAAAAAGAGAGCATTCAGAGTAATATAAACAGCGAAAAGAAAATTGATCTGTCCGGTTTATCGGACAAAAAGATTATAACATTCGGCGAACTGATGCTTCGTCTGGCACCCGAAGGATATTTAAGATTTGTTCAGGCGGATGCGTTTGAAGCGACATTCGGCGGCGGAGAAGCAAATGTAAGTATTTCTCTTGCAAACTTTGGCGCAAATACTTCTTTTGTAACCAAACTTCCTTCACACGAAATTGGTCAGATGGCAGTCAATTCTTTAAGAAAATACGGAGTAGACACGTCATTAATCGCAAGAGGCGGAAAGAGAGTAGGCATTTACTATCTTGAAAAAGGTGCATCACAGAGACCTTCCAAAGTTATATACGATCGTGCAGGTTCTGCAATTGCAGAGGCATCAAAAAATGATTTTGACTGGGATAAGATTTTTGACGGCGCAGGATGGTTTCATTTTACGGGCATTACTCCCGCACTTTCGGATGAACTTGCAGAGATATGTTTAGAGGCTTGCAGGAAGGCAAAAGAAAAAGGCATAATAGTCAGCTGCGATCTTAACTACAGAAACAAACTCTGGTCCAAAGAAAAAGCAGGCGAAGTAATGAATAAGCTTTGCCAGTACGTAGATGTCTGCATTTCCAACGAGGAAGATGCTAACGATGTATTCGGTATCAAAGCAGCCAATACAGATGTTACAGCAGGCGAGATTAATTCCGAAGGCTATAAATATGTTGCAGATGAATTAAAGAAAAGATTCGGTTTTTCATATGTTGCAATCACACTTCGAGAATCAATTTCCGCAAGCGACAACAGATGGGGCGCAATGCTTTATGACGGAAGCGATTATTTCTTCAGCAAGAAATACAATGTGCATATAGTAGATCGTGTCGGCGGCGGAGATTCATTCGGCGCAGGTCTTATCTACTCACTTATGCATAACGAAAGTCCCGCAGACGCAATCGAATTTGCAGTAGCCGCAAGCTGCTTAAAGCACTCAATCGAGGGTGACTACAATTTCGTTTCGGTGGATGAAGTCAAGAAACTCGCCAAGGGCGACGCTTCCGGCCGAGTTCAAAGATAAAAAGAGCCAAACGGGGACGGTTCTAAAATGGTAAAAAAGGCCAAAATAGAACCGTCCCCAAATGGTAAAAAAGGCCAAAATAGAACCGTCCCCAAATGGTTCATTGAGAGGATAGAGTATGGAATTAACATTAAATGGTATTAAGGACAGAGAAAATTGGGAAAAAGCCGGAATCAAAATGCCGGCTTTTGATATTGAAAAAATGAAAGAGGATACCGCGGAAAATCCCGTATGGATTCACTTCGGCGCGGGAAATATTTTCAGAGGTTTTATCGCGGTTTTACAGCAGAAACTTTTGGACGAAGGATTAAGTGATAAAGGTATAATTGCGGCGGACACATTTGATTTTGACATGATAGATAAAATCTATGTGCCTTTTGACAATCTTGCACTTTCCGTAGGTTTGAAAGCAGACGGCAATACAGATATGCGAGTAATAGCGTCAATTGCCGATGCAGTTAAATGTAACTTTGCCGATGCAAGTGAAAAAGAAAAGCTCGTAAAAGCAGTAAAAAACCCTTCTCTCCAGATGATTAGCTACACTATAACGGAAAAAGGTTATTCACTCAGAAACATGCAGGGTGATTTATTACCTGTTGTTGTAAGCGATATTAATGAAGGACCTGCAAATGCAAAGCATGCTATGAGCATCACTGTTGCTTTGCTTCTTGAGAGATTTAATGCAGGCGCATATCCTGTCGCGGTATGCAGTATGGATAACTGCTCACACAACGGTGAGAAATTAAAATCATCAGTTCTTGAAATTGCTAACGAATGGGAGAAGAAAGGCTTTGTTTCAAAAGAATTTATCGAGTATATTTCCGATGAAGAAAAAGTTTCTTTCCCCTGGAGCATGATTGATAAAATCACTCCGAGACCTGCGAAGTCAATAGAAGAAATGTTAAACG
>JAEEGJ010009920.1_pt1 | contig 25143 bp, 18 predicted proteins | sample 8958761 | NCBI WGS metagenome assembly JAEEGJ01 (sample SAMN16246546, study PRJNA631951) | gut metagenome | biome: gut microbiome; feature: rumen; material: RS-attached | host: Bos | place: Iran: Karaj | collected 2018-10 | reverse complement strand
CCTTCTCATCATTGTAATAGGCGTTCTTTAAGGCATCACCTGCTATGATCATCTCTTCCTTCGACAGATTGGAGTTCCTGAACTGAATGATATTTGACTGTCTGGGCTTGGAATAATCCCTCAGGTCCTTATCAGCCGGATGGGATATCTCCTCAAATCCGCCGGTGTCCGTCATCAGACCATAGTAAAGCGCTGTAGCCAGGTCCGCATTTTCATTTATGTCGATGCCCTCAGAGCACATAAGCTCATAGATAACGGTTGAGCATGAGCCGTAATTACTCCTCACCTCCGACATCTCAGGAAGCGTCCCCGACACCTGATGATGATCTATAACCGCGATGTTCTCCGCATCGAAAAAAGTCACATTGCTCTCGCCCTGCTGACAATCAACACACACCAAAAGCTGCGGCTTATCAAGCTCAGTCACATAATCAACCGGAATGTGCAGCCTTTCAATCATAAGGACGAGATTACTCTTGGTGACAGGTCTTCGTCCGCTGTAAACAAAGCGCGCACTTTTACCATTCCTGTCCAGATACCACTTGATGGCAAAACCGCTTGCCAGTGCATCCGCATCAGGATTGTCATGACACTGAATGACTATATCATCGAATTTTAGCAGATCTGTTAGTCTAAGGGACATCTTGATCCTCCCGGTTGTAGAAATTAGATTTACGAGATTTTACCTCATATAGAAAAAGAAAAATTATCCATAAGATGAATAATGCGCCTGTGCAAAATAAAACATGCACAGACGCTATATATTTTAATACATTTGGGCTTACATTGCATCAAAAGTATTTCTGATTGCCTGAATAAAATCTTCGGAGTTGAGCTTCTTTGCGTCCTTGTTGTCGGTAATAAGAAGCAGGTCTCCTGTCATCTGACCGCCCTCGATGGTGGAAAGAGTAGCCTTCTCCATCTTGTCAGCCCAGTCGATAAGTCCCTGGATTCCATCAATCTCGCCGCGCTTTCTCATGGCTCCTGTCCATGCAAAAATAGTAGCTACAGGGTTTGTTGATGTAGGCTCTCCCTTAAGGTACTTGTAGTAGTGTCTCTGAACTGTTCCGTGAGCAGCCTCGTACTCATAAACTCCGGTGGGAGAAACCAGTACGGAGGTCATCATAGCCAGTGAACCAAAGGCTGATGAAACCATATCGCTCATAACGTCGCCGTCGTAGTTCTTGCAGGCCCAGATGAAACCGCCTCTGGACTTCATGACGCGGGCAACAGCGTCATCAATAAGTGTGTAGAAATATGTGATTCCGGCCTTCTCAAATTCAGCTGCAAATTCTTTTTCAAAGACTTCGTCAAAGATCTCGCGGAATCTTCTGTCGTAGGTCTTACTGATGGTATCCTTTGTACCAAGCCACAGCTCTTTTTTCTCAGAAAGAGCATACTGGAAGCAGGCCTTGGCAAAGCTTCTGATTGATGAATCCTTGTTGTGGATACCCTGGATGATACCGGGCTCATCAAACTCGTGAATAGTCTCTCTTACTTCTTTTCCGTCCTCACCGGTGAAGACCAGTTCAGCCTTTCCGGGGCCGGGAACTCTGATCTCAACGTTCTTGTAAACATCGCCGTATGCGTGTCTTGCAAGTGTGATGGGCTCTACCCATGTTCTTACGTTGGGCTCGATTCCTTTTACCATGATGGGTGTACGGAAAACTGTTCCGTCAAGGATGGCTCTGATAGTACCGTTGGGGCTCTTCCACATCTTCTTGAGATTGTATTCCTCAACACGCTCATTGTTGGGAGTAATGGTAGCGCACTTAACGGCTACACCGTACTTAAGTGTTGCATTGGCGCTGTCTACGGTTACCTGATCGTCTGTCTCGTCTCTGTGCTTAAGTCCGAGATCGTAATACTCGCTCTTAAGGTCGATACTGGGTAAAATAAGCTTATCCTTGATCATCTGCCACAGTACTCTGGTCATCTCGTCGCCGTCCATCTCAACGATGGGTGTTGTCATCTGAATCTTACTCATTAAATCTGTCCTTTCAAAAGATGTTGTGTATATATCGCATGTGCCTGTAAAAGGGCTATCCGCCATTACTCAAACATGGAAAGAAGTCCCTTCTCAACCATATTCTCATAAGCATTTATCATGTGCTGATTGGCAAGCTCTTCGGCCTTGTCGGGATTATTCTCCTTAATGGCCTCCATGATAAATTTGTGCTCAACGTTGGAAACAGCGCCTCTGCTGCTGGAAAGAGTCTTTTGTCTGACTCTCCAAACGTACTGATGATAGTCCTTCAAAAGATGCTCAAGCATCTTGGAATTACATGACTCGTATAAAATATTGTGAAATCTGTTGTCGAGCTCAGCCATCTGCTCCATATGACCTCTGGCCGCATGGAACTCAGCGAGGTAGATGTTCTCTTCCATCTCCTCGAGCTGTTCTTTTGAGATATTCTCACAAGCCCATCTTGCGCAAAGTCCCTCAAGCTTGGATCTGATCATATAGATATCCTGGATATCTTTAACCTTGATACCTGTGACATACGCTCCTCTGTTGGGAATGATCTGAATGAGTCCCTCGAGCTCAAGCTGTCTGAACGCTTCTCTTACGGGAGTTCTGCTGACGCCGAGCTCCTGTCCGATCGCAACTTCCTTAAGTTCTTCGTGATCCTTGTATTTGCCGTTAAGGATATCTTCTCTGATACGATGGAAAACTCTGCCTCTAAGTGAATACTTATCGGTTACTTCCTGCTTTAAGTCTTGATTATCCATAATGTTCCCCTTTATTTGGAAGATGAGACAATCTCACCCTCTTTAACAACTATGCCAAGTTCTTTGCCGACTTTTTTGATCTCAGAAATAAGCTCGGCATCAGTCATAACTGTAACTCGTCCGCCTGCGTACTCCTTATCAACCCACTCTTTTATCTTGGTAACAAGAGGTGATGACTTGGAAAGAGCATGCTCATCGCGAAGCTTGTAATGTATATTGATCCAGTGAGCAATGCCTGCAAGTCCCGATGTGTTTGAAACAGCACTTACAGGAGGTCTTCTAAGGAATTTCTCTGTATCGAAGATATTATAAATCTCCTCGTTCTTAAGAAGTCCGTCAGCGTGGATACCCGCTCTTGTAACGTTGAAGTTCTTGCCTACAAAAGGTGTGTTGGCAGGAACGGTAAAGCCTACTTCCTTCTCATAGTACTCGGCAAGGTCTGTAATAACCTGTGTGTTCATGCCGTCGAGCGTACCCTTGAGCTGTGCATACTCAAATACCATAGCCTCAAGAGGTGTGTTACCCGTTCTCTCTCCGATTCCGAAGAGTGATGTGTTAACGGATGAACAGCCGTAGAGCCAAGCCGTTGTTGAGTTGGTAACGGCCTTGTAGAAATCGTTGTGACCGTGCCACTCGATAAGTTCACTGGGAACACCCGCGTTGGTGTTGATCGCATAGATGATACCCTGAACGCTTCTGGGAATAACGGCACCGGAGAAGTTAACTCCGTAGCCCATTGTATCGCAAGCACGGATCTTAACGGGGATACCGTACTCTTCTTTTAACTTCATAAGTTCTACGCAGAAAGGAACAACGAAGCCGTAAATATCGGCTCTTGTGATGTCCTCAAGATGGCATCTGGGGCTGATTCCTTCCTCAAGACAAGCTCTGACGATGCTAAGATAATGATCGAGCGCCTGTCTTCTTGTCATCTTAAGCTTTAAGAAAATATGATAATCGGAACAAGATACAAGAATACCCGTCTCCTTCATCCCAATCTCTTTTACCAGCTTAAAATCATCCTCGCTTGCGCGGATCCAGCTCGTAACCTCAGGGAACTTGTAGCCTCTCTCCATACATTTGTAGACCGCGTCGCGATCGCTCTTACTGTATAAAAAGAACTCGCTCTGTCTGATCATACCGTTGGGGCCGCCAAGCTCATGAAGCATGTCGAAGATGTCGACTATCTGCTTGGTTGTATAAGGAGCCCTTGACTGCTGTCCGTCACGGAAAGTCGTATCTGTGATCCAGATATCCTTGGGCATATTATGTGGAACAATCCTATCATTAAATGGAATCTTGGGAACTTCCTCATAGGGAAACATATTTCTGAAAACGTTTGGTTTTTGAACATCGTCAAGAATATACATGTGCTCCTCGATCTGAAGCAAGTTATTCTTGTCGTTCATGGTCACCGGCCTGTTCTGAAATGCACTAGTCTCACTCATGAATAAACTCCTCACTAAATACTAAAATGGTCATCGCGTATAATTGTATACAATCATACCATGAGTGTCAAGGTCAGTATTTATCTAGTTTTTCTTGACTTTTTTTAATATTTGCGTTTTACTCAAAACTGAAACGGAGAAAAAAATGCTATATATAACAAGACACGGGCAGACCGACTGGAATAAAGAAGAAAGACTCCAGGGTCACACCGATATACCATTAAATGAAAACGGAAAAGAGATGGCGAAAGCCGCCGGGATAAGATATTCCGATATCAAGTTTGATGTCTGCTACTCTTCTCCCTTACTTAGGGCAAAAGAGACTGCTGAATTAATATTGGAAGGAAGAGATATCCCAATCATAACAGATGATAGGTTAAAAGAGATGTGCTTCGGCGAATACGAAGGCGTCCGCGGTTATTTTAAAGACCCGAATTTCCCTCTGAGCAACCTATTCAGGCATCCGGAAGAATACGTGCCGATCGGAGGCTCTGAATCTTTTGAATCATTAAAAGAAAGGACCTCTTCCTTTATAGAAGAAGTCCTTATTCCCGATATGAACGCCGGAAAGACAATTCTCGTCGTTGCCCACGGCGCTCTCAATTGTGGTCTTATATCACAGCTCCGCAAAACACCGCTCAAAGATTTCTGGAGCAACCTCCAGCAAAACTGCGAGCTTGAAGCATTTACAAACATCACTTCTTCGCAAGAACCGTGATCCAAGGCTTTGATGCGTGAACGTCCGTCTTAACGGAAGAAAATCCTGCGCTCTTAAGGGCGTTAACGATATCCTCTGCCTTGTGGCATTTCATGCCTTCTATCATACTCTCATAATAAGAAGATGCCTTGTCGGTTCCGTCGGATTCATTGACGATCATGAAGGTTCCGCCCGGTTTAAGGACTCTGGCAACATTGCTAAAACACTTCTCAAGTCCCGGCCAGAAATATATTGTCTCAAAAGCAGTTGCAAGATCGTACTTATCGCTTTCAAGATCAAGTGCGGACACATCGCCGTGTCTTACCTCGCATCTGCCTTTTTCTATCATATCCGCATTGTAAGCTTTAGTTGTCGCAACCGATGTATCGGAATAGTCGATAGCAGTCATTTTAGCGGAAGGATACTTTTTCATAAGCGCGCGGGCATTTCTACCGCCGCCGCATCCAACCTCAAGCATTTCAGAAGGAGCTATTGTCTGAAGATGTGAAAGTCCCCAGTCAGCAACTTTCGCATGTCCCTTATTCATGCCGCTTATCATCATCTTTCCCAAAACGCCCTCGGGTTTACGTGTCTGTACAAAAACCTTTTTAAGTAGTCCCATGTTTCATTTCCTCCAAAAGAAGTCATAGCTATAAGTGTAAACATTTCTCAACAAAAACATGTTAGCGCTTGCTAACAATTAATGCAAGCTCTTTTTCCAAAAAAGAAAGCCGGGAGCTCATCACAAGCTCCCGGCCAAATAATCTTTCTATACTTATTACTCTTCCGAATTTGCAGCTGCAACCTTGTCTGCTCTTGCCTCTACCTCTTTTGCCTGAACATCCGAAGGAGCCTGCTCATATCTGTTGAACTCATACTCGAACTCGCCGCTGCCGCCCGTCATTGAACGAAGCTGTGTGCAGTATCCGTAAAGCTCCATCTGAGGAACCTCAGCCTCGATGATCTGCTTGCCTGCTGCGGTAGGATTCATTCCGAGCACTCTTCCTCTTCTCTTGTTAAGGTCGCCCATTACGTCGCCTGTATAGCTGTCAGGAACCGTAACCTTGAGAGATACGATGGGCTCGAGAAGAACGGGAGTTGCATCCATGAAGCCCTTCTTGAAGGCATTGGAAGCCGCAACCTTGAACGCCATCTCGGACGAATCAACAGGATGATACGATCCGTCATAAAGTGTAGCCTTAACGCCCACAACGGGATAAGCTGCAAGAGGTCCTCTAAGAACAGACTCTGCGATACCCTTTTCAACTGCAGGGAAGAAGTTCTTGGGAACCGCTCCGCCTACAACCTCCTGATCGAAGGTATATGCAGTTGTCGGATCTCCCGAAGGAGCAAAGCGCATCTTAACGTGTCCGTACTGACCGTGACCACCTGTCTGCTTCTTATATTTGTACTCAACATCAGAATTCTTTCTGATCGTCTCTCTGAACGCAACCTTAGGCTTGGTAAGATCGATGTTTACCTTATAGATATTCTCAAGCTTACTCTTAACAACATCGAGGTGCATGTCACCCATGCCGTACAAAAGAGTCTGTCTGTTCTCGGCGTCATTTACGACCCTGATCGTCTGATCCTCAGCCGCAATCTTGGCAAGTGACTGTGCGATCTTATCGATATCCTGCTTGTTCTGAGCGTGGTATCTCATAACCGTGTAAGGCTGAGAGATATCCATCTTAGCGTACTGAACGGGAGTAGCCTTGGTTGAAAGCGTATCGCCCGTAGCAACATCAAGCTTTTGAAGTGCGCCGAGATCGCCCGCATGGAGCTCAGGTACTTCGGAAGTCTTATTTCCCTGAAGAATATAGAGCTTACCGATCTTAACCTCAGTATCTTTTCCGGCAACGAACATTACGTCGTCGGGCTTTAAGATACCCGATCTAACCTTGATAAGTGAATACTTACCGATGAAAGGATCGATCATTGTCTTAAATACAAAAGCTGTTTTGGGTTTTGAGAAATCAAAGTCAGCTTCGAAGATCTCGTTGGTATTGGTGTTGATGCCCGCCATCTTACGATTCTCGGGACTTGGCATATACTTAACGATATCATCCATAAGAGTGTAAATACCCTGACAAAGAGTACTTGAACCCATCTCGATGGGAACGATGCTGCCGTCACATACGTTGGTGCGGACAGCCGCTCTTATCTCCGATTCAGAGAAAGTGTCTCCGTTAAAATATCTGTCCATGAACTCTTCGGATGTCTCTGCAACAGCCTCTAAAAGAGTGTCACGGCAGATCTTTAAGTTGGCCTGGTTGTACTCAGGAACGTCACATTCAACAACTTCCTTACCCTGCCATCTAAAGCCCTTCTCCTGAATAACATTTACGTATCCGACGAACTTCTCGTTCTCACGAATAGGTAAATTGAAAGGCGCAATCTTTTTTCCATACTTATCGGTCATATCCTGTACGACCTGTCTGTATGAAACATCATCGATATCCATATCTGCTACGAATATCATGCGGGGAATCTTATACTTCTCGCAAAGCTCCCACGCTTTTTCTGTACCTACCTCTATTCCTGCCTTGCCGGAAACTACGATGATCGCCGCGTCGGCAACGCTTATAGCCTCCTCTACTTCACCGACAAAATCAAAGAAACCGGGAGTATCCAGGACATTGATCTTGTGTCCATCCCATTCCATGGGAATTGTTGATGTGCTGATAGAAATATGTCTCTTCTGCTCTTCCTTATCAAAATCGCTGAGAGTGTTTCCATCTTCCACTTTACCGATCCTAGATGTAATACCTGCAAGATAAGCCATTGATTCAGCCAAGCTTGTCTTGCCGGCACCACCGTGCCCAAGCAGTACAACGTTTCTGATCTTGTCTGTTGTGTAAACGTTCATATCTTGTCCTCCAGTCGCTTCATTTTGGGTAATATGTATGAGATATGATACAAGTCCCCCAAAAACTTATAATGATATTTTACTAAAGATACTGTACCAAAACAAGAGTTGTAGGTGATTTTGCACAACGTTCTCACATGGCATTCAAGCCTTTATGTATTTGATTTTCGTACATTAAAGTGTTATAGTGTAATTCACTACTTACGATTATTTTCGCCTTCAAATAAAGGCGTATATTACTTAGGAGATTTTTTTACATGAACAATGAAACCTATGGCTTTATAGGCCTTGGACTTATAGGCGGCTCGATAGCCCGCGCAATAAAAGAAAAGCAGCCAACATCACGCATCATAGCCTACACTCCTCACAAGGAGACCGTAGACAAGGCATATGAGCAAAAGATTGTAGACCTGCCCCTTTACGAGATCGGTCAAGAATTTTCGGACTGCGACTACATCTTCCTTTGCGCACCCGTCGAGTGCAACAACGACAACATCGACAAGCTCTTGCCCTTCCTTGATAAGAAGACGACGCTCACGGATATCGGCAGCGTCAAGACAGGGATCCATGAGAAGATAAAAGAGCTTTCGCTTGAATCCCAGTTCATCGGCGGACACCCGATGGCAGGTACCGAGAGAATCGGCTTTGGCAACTCCAAGTCATCTCTTTTGGAAAACGCTTATTACATCCTCACAACAACAGAGTCTACGGAAAAAGAAAGACTTGATAAATATTATGATCTCGTCAAGATGATCGGCGCGATCCCGCTTGTAGTCGACCACAACAGACACGACTACATCACAGCGGCAATAAGCCACGTTCCGCACGTCATCTCCGCTTCACTCGTCAACCTGGTAAAAGACAACGATTCGGAAGATCAGCTCATGAAGACCATCGCCGCGGGCGGATTCAAGGACATCACGCGTATCTCCTCATCTTCACCCGTTATGTGGCAACAGATCTGCACTACCAACGCAGACAACATCTCAGAGCTCCTTGGCAAATACATTGATTCATTGTATGAGATCAAGCTTGCCATCGACGAAAAAGAGACTGATAAGATATTTGATTTCTTTTCATCCGCAAGAGAATACAGAGAATCATTTATCGAGACTTCAAGCGGACCGATCCAGAAGGTACACAGCATCAACGTTGAGATCGACGACCAGCCCGGCTGCCTTGCAAGCGTTGCTCTCCTTCTTTCCGAGAACAAGATCAACATCAAGAACATCGGCATCGTTCACAACAGAGAGTATGAGCGCGGAACGCTTAAGATCGAACTTCACGATAACGCAAGCTTGGAAAGATCCATCGAGATACTCGCAGACAAGGGCTACAACGTATACAAGAAATAAATCACCTGAGGAAAAAAGATGATATCACTTAGCAAAGCTACATCACCGATAAAAGGCAAAATAACGGTTCCCGGAGATAAATCCATTTCTCACAGAAGCATCATGTTCGGTGCTCTTGCCGAAGGAACCACAACGATCACCGGCTTCCTTGAGAGCGCAGACTGCCTCTCGACGATTGATTGCTTCAGAAAGCTTGGGATCGAGATTGAGAAAAAGAACAATCATATGACCGGAGTTCCGACGATATATGTTCACGGTAAAGGTATAAACGGTCTGACCGCGCCGGATTCACTTCTTTATACCGGCAACAGCGGAACGACTACAAGACTGATCTCCGGAATACTCTCCGCTCAGTCTTTTGACACAGATATCACAGGTGATGCTTCGATAGAAAAGCGTCCGATGAAAAGAGTCATCACACCCTTATCCGAAATGGGCGCCGATATAGTTTCAGTAAAAGACAATGACTGCGCGCCTCTCCATATCACAGGCGGAAAGAAGCTCCACGGAATCACTTACAACAGCCCCGTTGCTTCCGCACAGGTTAAATCAGCGATAATACTCGCAGGCCTCTACGCAGATTCTGCGACAACAGTTATAGAGCCCGCTCTTTCAAGAAACCACACCGAGATCATGCTTAAAGCTTTCGGTGCAGATATTCACAATGAAACATACGAAGACGGCAAAGCCGCAGCTGTCCTTAATCCCGGACAGCCGCTCAAAGCAATAGACATAAACGTTCCGGGCGACATATCTTCCGCTGCTTTCTTTATCGCGGCAGCGCTTATGGTTCCCGGCTCCGAGCTTCTTATCAAGAACGTCGGAGTCAATGAGACAAGAGCCGGCATCATAAATGTCTTAAAGCGCATGGGCGCCGATATCACTCTTTTAAACGAAGATGATTCAAGCGAAAAGCGCGCCGACATCCTTGTTAAATACAGCAAGCTCCATGGCGATGATAACAAAGAATTCGTTATCGGCGGCGCGGATATCCCGACAATGATTGATGAGCTTCCCGTCGTAGCTGTTCTTGCAGCTACAGCCGATTGCACAACGATCATCAAAGATGCAGCGGAGCTCAAGGTAAAAGAATCCAATCGAATCGACTCGGTTGTAGATAACTTAAAGGCGATGGGATGTGACGTTACGGCAACCGATGACGGAATTATCATTCGCGGAGGAAAGCCTCTTACCGGTGCCGAAATTGATTCTCACAGCGACCACAGACTTGCGATGAGCTTTGCTATCGCGGCCCTCGGCGCAGATGGCGAAACAATAATTGCAGACGATAAATGCGTGGATATCTCATATCCCACATTTTTCAGCGATCTTAGATCGTTATTATAAATTGGGGAATTTATAATCATAAAACGCTTATCAAAGGACAGGAGGATAATTTAAATTGTCAAACACAAGTCTTAACAAAAAGCGATTGGGAATTATTATTCCGATCGCTTCATTTCTTATTATGATCGGAGGCGTGATCATTTTCGCCTCCGGATATCTTTTTGCCAAGCATGAAATATCACATGATATAAATCCAGAATCGCAAGCTGCGATAGCTTCTTCAGCCGAATCTGCTTCAGCTTCCGAATCCGCTTCGGACGAAGCCCCTGAAACCGATCTTACCTCCTATGAAAGTATTGATATTGAAGCAGACATAAATAAATCAGTATCTTTGGATTGGTCAAGAGATATTCCCAAAGAATACGCTATCACATTTGATGTTAACGAAAGTGATGATACATGCACCATCCTTCTCCCCGAGGACAGAGCATTCGATATTGATTATTCCTATTACAGCCACGAAAGCGGCTTGGGTACTTTATTTTCTCACGATGATGAAAACACTCCGGATACAATAACCGGCTTCAAAGCTTCTGACGTTAACTTTGACGGATACACCGATCTTCTCTTTACCGGTACAAAAGATTCAAACGAAATGTCCTGGCTCTTTGTTGGTGAGTCATCAAGTTACGATTCAAGCTATGATTCCGAGGGTACCTGTTTTATTTCATATCCTCCGATCACTGACGCAACACAATATCTTAATAAGGGATTTACTGTAGATGATGTCTGCGATTACTATTCAAAGGGACAGATAAACGGAGAATTTAGTTCTTATAAAGAAGGCTATAAAGCCATCATAGGATTTTATGAAACAATGTCTGCCGGAACAAATAGATATGATCTTATCAACATTAACAACGATGACATACCTGAACTCCTCATGGATACTGGTGAAGGCGGAAATAATTTCTCCGTTTGTACATTCAAAGACGGCTATGTATACCAATTTATGAATTGGCATCACCAAAAAGACAAATATGAATATGTACCGCAAAAAAATATAATACTGCAAAATAACAGCACCGAATCTTATATCTACGGTTTGAATGATTGCAAACTAGCCATCGGATACGTTGAAGATCTATCCAATTACAGATCCAATCCCTTTAAAAAAGCAGTCTCATTTACAGATGGAAAAGAGGCTAAGGATTTCATAAAAGAACAGCTTGATTAAATATCTCATCAATTATAAAAGGGTCAAAAACAAAAGCTTTTGACCCTTTATTTTTAATTATCTGTATTTACTCGTTTCCGAAAAGGTCTCTCGTATAGACCTTGTCTACCACATCCGAAAGCTCGGGCGTGAGTCTGTTGGCGATTATAAAGTCGCACTCTTTTTTGAACTCATTAAGATCGTTTATAACCTTGGAATTAAAGAAGTTGTCTTCCTTGAGCGTCGGCTCATATACCACACACTCTATGCCTCTTGATTTAATTCTTTTCATAATGCCCTGAATCGCGGACTGTCTGAAGTTATCGGAACCCGCCTTCATCGTGAGCCTGTATACTCCAACCTTCTTGGGCTGAAGTGCCCAAATCCTGTCTGCGATATAATCTTTTCTCGTCCTGTTGGCATCAACGATAGCCGTGATAAGGTTATTCGGAACATCTTCATAATTGGCAAGAAGCTGCTTTGTATCCTTGGGAAGGCAATAACCGCCATAGCCAAATGAAGGATTGTTGTAGAAGTCTCCTATTCTCGGATCAAGGCACACGCCGTCAATTATATTCTTGGTGTTGAGGCCTCTGACCTCTGCATAAGTATCAAGCTCGTTAAAAAACGAAACCCTAAGAGCCAGATACGTATTGGCAAAGAGCTTGACCGACTCAGCCTCTGTAGTGTTCATAAACAGTGTCGGGATGTCTTTTTTAAGAGCGCCCTGCTTAAGAAGATCGGTAAAAATGTGCGCCTTCTCCTCAGCTTCCTCGGAATCCGTATTGTAACCTACGATTATTCTCGATGGATAAAGGTTGTCATAAAGCGCCTTTCCCTCTCTTAAAAACTCAGGTGAAAAGAGAATGTGATCCGTCTCATATTCATCCATAAGATCCGAAGTATATCCAACGGGAATTGTGGATTTGATTATGATATAAGCATCGGGATTCACTTTCCTTGCCTGCTCGACAACACTTCTTACGGAAGACGTATCAAAATAGTTAAGTTTCTCATCGTAGTTGGTCGGAGTCGAAACAATGATAAACTCCGCATCTTCGTATGCGCTTATCGCATCAGTTGTCGCACGAAGCCTGAGCGAATCCTTCTTAAGATACTCTTCTATCTCTTTATCGACTATGGGCGACTGTCTATTGTTGATCATATCAACCTTCTCAGGGACAATGTCCACCGCGGTAACATCGTTATATTGTGATAAAAGTACGGAATTGGAAAGTCCTACATATCCCGTACCTACTACTGTTATCCTCATGATTTCACCTCATAATACAGTCAAAATGCATATTGCAGATCATAAATTCAAGACCATGTGTGCACTCGCACTACATAATTGTATAAAAAATAAGCACTCTAAGCAAGAACGTCTCGGAAATCAGGTCAAAAAAATACTATATTTTGTGTTCAGTAACCAAATGAACACAAAATAGACACACATTCTTCACTATTCTAAAATATCTGTTTGATAAATTTAATATGAAATAATTTAAATTATTTTGGAGGCATGTATGAAAAAAACTTTAAAAGCACTCTTATTGTGCCTTTTTCTGTGCATCGGAGTCCTCTCACTCCCGATAGGTGCACTTGCTGAAGAAGGCGAGGGGGAAGTCAAAGACATTGTACAGAAGGTTGAACTGTACAAAAATGGGGACCCACTGGAGGCTGGAGACGAAGTATCTCTAAACGATGAGTTCTATCTCAAATACACTCTAAACAGTTCTCTATATCTCAACATGATTCCCGAAGGCGATGACAGAGCGGATTATGATGATTCATATATCCTAGAAGGCGACAAGATCATTTTGCCTAAATTCCCAACAATACTAGCAGAATATCCAAACAATATCAATATAGAAATTCCGGATCCGGATGATCCAAGCAAAATGCTCAAACTTGGCTATGTTACTTTGGATTCTAAAGGAAATGCTCTTCTTGATATAACAACAACCAGAATCGGTTTATTCAACGACGTGGTTTTTGGATTGGATTGCAGCCTTAATGCTGCTGAGATTGGAAGTCAAGAAGACGTCAGCTTCACTCTTTACGGTAGCGAAGATCCAATAACGATCAAGATAAAAGATAATCAGCCAAATTCCAATCCCGATTCTGACGAGCCCGAGGAAATACCTCTTGAAAAAAAGCTGACACTTAAAAAGGATTATATCGATATCACCAACGATAAAGATAATGATGAAGGAATCATCACTTGGAAGATCACTCTCGATAATCTGGGATATGCTTTCAATGATCTCACTGTATACGATAAATTTAATGCCAAAGATTCCGGCATGAAATTTATTGCCGATTCTGTTGAAGTTTCCAAAAACGGCTCTGATATATCCGATGATGTAACAGTAAAAAAGTCATCCGGAGATTCCTCGTTAGGTAAAGCATATGATTTTGCTGTAGTACTGGGTAACGCCGATGCTAACGATGATTATGTCATCTCCTACAAGACAAAAATAGAAAATTACAGTGATTATCTTAAGATCAATCATGAAGAAGCTCCCGATAATGAAGCCTGGTTTGAATATAATGAAAACGACGAAGTTAAGACCAGCAAATCCGAAAAAATCGGAGCAAAATTCGGTCTTAAGCCCGGTATTGAAAAAACCGGTAAATACGATCCTTCAAACCATGAGATAAAATGGAAAATAACCGCAAACAGCGGCTTACAGCACCTTACAAATGTTCGTATCACTGAATTTATCAATAGCGATCAGGAATTTGTTTCTATACAGGACGCGAAATTATCGGATGGCTCATCATTTGATATCAAAAATAACTATACTCAAATAGCTGACAAAGAATATTTGATCACGCTTGGAGATATCCTTGATGGTAAAAGCATAACTTTTACTGTAGTGACAAAGCTTGCTAATACAGAAGATAATCACGAGTTTTGGTCAGGAAATAATTCAAAAAAATACTATAACAAAATAGTCATGAATTCTGCCCAAATAGATTCCGTAGAAGAAGAAGTAACCACAACATGTAAAAGTAATGTTCTCACTAAGGAAATACTCGGAGATTACAATTATGAAACTCACGAATTCGAGTATCAGATCGTTGCCAATGACAACAAAATGGATATGACTCAAATCATAGTCAAAGACGGACTAAACGAAAACGGACTTGAATTAAGTGATAAACCCGTCACACTGAATGGAGAACCAATTGATAAGGATACCGGCGTAAGGCCTTATTACACATACAATAGCACCGACGGTACCCTAATCATCTATCCCGAAGACGCTGTAGCAGGCACAGATAATTCAAGAAAAGTAATTAAATTCTTTGCTAAAGTAAAAGACCAAACTTATTTGGATAATATCAACTCGCCCAAGCTTACGATTAAGAACAACGCATCTCTTGAGACCAAAGAGCATCCCGAGCCTATTAAAATAAGCTCAGATAAAGCCTCAAAGAGCTTCAATAACTCCATGTTCTCTAAGACCGGTAAAGTTTCGAGTAATAAAACAAAGGGTGAGTATACAATAGTCATAAACAGTTCCAAGCAAATCCTCCCCGATGGATGCACTGTTAAAGACACACTTGGCTCAAGCTTTGAACTTGATGATGATTCGATTAAACTCTATGTTGGTATCATCAATCCTGCAAGCGGTGAAGTTACCGCCGGAGAAGAAGCAACCGGATATACCACAAAAATATCGGATGCAGGTGATGGAAAAACGCTTATGGAGGTAAAACTCCCCGATAATTCCGACAGAACCATTTACGTACTGAAATACACTGCTCCTGCTCTTTATCCAAACAATAATGATTTTAGTAACCATGCTTCCCTTGAAGGCTTTGGTAACGGAGGCAATTTCGACAGGGAATTTCAGTTAAAAAAAGGTAGTTTTCAGTTTTTCAGTGTCGGAAACGTTGTAACACTGATAATTGATAAAACGGACAAGGAAGACGGCACACCTCTTGAAGGTGCAGTATTCTCTATATCAGATGAAGACGGCAATGAAGTTTTACAGCTTAAAACCAGAGCAAACGGCCAGGTAAAAGCTATAAACAAGCTTCAAAGCGGTAAGAAATACATAGTTAAAGAAATAAAAGCTCCGGATGGTTACGATCTAAGCGAAGAGACTAAAACTATTACAGTCACGAATGGCGAAAACAAAATAAGCTTCACTAATACAAAAACCAAAGCTCCCGAGCCTGATGTACCGAATCCCGGAAATAACGACGGAAACACCGACGATAACAAAAACGGAAATGGTCAGGGCAACGGATCCGGCGGTCCTTCAAACGGTTCAGACAATAAGAACTCCGGAGGATCTTCAGACAGCAAGCACCACGACAGCGATGATCACCACGATAACGACAACAACGGCGGAAACAACAATTCAGCAAATAATGCGGTAAATACCAATGCAGGTGCTGATGCTGCAGGCAAGAACGCTGCAAATGCCAACACAAACACCGGAAATAAGCCCAAGATCATCGTTAAAGCACCTTCAGAATATGATGACAGGATCATCAGTGACGAAGAAATCAAAGCAAACGGATACACTGTTGTAGACGGTGCCACCATCGAAGGCGGTGATCCGAACTACGAGTACATACTTGGTCCAAACGGGGAAGTTCTCGGCGTAAGAAGAAAAGCCGTAGCAGGCGCTAAGCTTGCCAAGACAGGCGGATTTGTAGGTACTCTCGTATCCTACATCATCGGAGGAGTCGCCGTAATAATCGGAACGGTTCTTTTGGTGATAAATCCTAAGAAAGCTCATAACAGGAAAAGAAGATGAAATTGTTTTTAAGAATTACAGGCGCGGTATTACTGGTATTTGGACTGTTTCTGATAATCGCCTCAATATCAATAAACGTAATACAAGCGCGAGAAAAAGAAAGCGCTCTCGCATCTTTCTATGAGGCACAGCCCATTCCCGAAGCCGAAGGATTGTCGGAGGATGGACTTAAGACCGTATCACTGGAAGATGGCGATGACACTTTATTTGGAACAGACGACATTCTATATGTCGTAAGAATTCCCAAGATTGATTCCAAGGAGCCGGTTAAAGAGGGCACAAATAAAAGTGCCCTCTCCGCTTCCCTCGGTCACGAGCCTGATACCGCTTCTCCCGGAGAAATCGGAAACTGCGTGATCGCAGGACACCGCAATTATAACTTTGGTAAATACTTCAACAGACTTGATGAAGTTGAGGTTGGTGATGAGATCTTTGTAGATACAAGGGATGACACCTATGAATACAAGGTGACCGAGATCAACGTCGTTAATCCCGAAGATGTCGAGATCTTGGATCCGACAGATGACGAGCAGCTAACCCTTTATACATGCACTCCTATTTATATAGCTACTCACAGACTTGTTGTAATTGCTAAAAGAGTTGACGCGGAAAATTAGATTAATATATAAAAGCTTTCTCCTAAAAATATATAAAATTTAGGAGAAAGTTTTTGTTTTAGGAGAAAGATTACATTGTTCTGGTATAAAAAGTACTCCGTCCATTTCCATGTTTCTCAATATATCCTGACTCAACAAGCACTTTTAGCCCCGCTTCTACAGATTTTTCGCTTATGCTTGGGCAAATACTTGCTATCTCTCTCTTAGTAAACTTACCTATTCTACTGTCAATTGCCGCCCTAACAATATCCTTTGCGCCACTCTTTTTTTGAACAGAATATTTTCTACCGGTAGGAGTTTCTTCAACTACAACAGTATCTCCTATAATCTCAACTCTGTTCTCAAACTCTCTATAGCAGGCAAGAATTACCCCCAACATGTATTTTATAAAAACAGTCGGATCTTCCGTACCGTCATGCCAATTCTGCGATGCCATTTCCAAAGCATCATAATAATTGTTTTTTGTCTTTTCTATATACTTTTCAAGACTTATATATTTTCCGACATTATAGCCGGAGCGATACAACATAAGCAAAGTGAGCAGTCTGCTCATTCTTCCGTTACCATCATTGAACGGATGAATACATAGAAAATCATGTAAAAAAATAGGGATTATGAGAAGCGGATCAACAATATGCTCATTTATAATCATGTTGTAGTTTTCACAGATAGAATCAATACAAGCTTCCGTTTCATAAGGTGCAACAGGTGTAAATCTTATAAACTCTCTCCCATCAGGTAACGTTTCTTTCAGATAATTCTGAGTAATTTTATACTTTCCTCCGCTACCTGTATCTGTATATTGCATAAGATCACGATGAAGCTGAAGAATGATGTTCCCTCGAATAGGAATGAATTCATTACTTTCATGAATGGTATTAAGCACATCGCGATAGCCTGCAATCTCGCACTCATCACGATTTCGAGGCGATGTCTTTGCATTCACAATTTGTCCGATTCTTGTAGCAGTAGTAACTATGCCTTCAATTCTGTTTGATGATTCTACTGATTGTACTTTCGCAACTTCTATTAACTTTTCAAGTTCAACAGGCTTCTGCTTTAGATATAATTCCTGCTTTCCCTTATACTCATGTATAAGCGAAAGATAATTAGTAATCTCATTGTCCCAACTATTATTTTTGTACTTGTTATAGTTGAATAATCTCATTTCTTTTCTCCTAACCCTAAACTTTTTTCTCCTAAATTATAACTAATTTTAGGAGAAAAAGCAAAGATCAGATACTATAGCAGGTTTGCCATAATTGCTATACCTTCTTAGACCGAATATAATTATCTATATATCGTCGCTTATTGTGCGTTTTAAAAAGAGCCTAGCTCAAGATTATTATCTTGGCTAAGCTCTTTTTCTATAGTTATTATGCGTTCTCCTCATTCTTTTTTGAGTTATATATAGGTGCAAGGATGAATACAATCAGCACAAGGAAGCTGATAAGATGAACCGGCACCTGAGAAAGTGTTACCGTCTGATCCTTGATCGCGTCTGAGTTGCCACCCGAAAATACCACTATGTAATTGTTGTTTATGAAATGCATTAAGGCTATGGCCCATATATTCTTCGTCTTCATAAATACATATCCAAAGAATATTCCAAGTCCGATACATGTAATGACCTGCATGAGCAAATACACAGGGCCTGATGTGGTTGTATAGAACATAAAATCGAGACCGAAATGCCACAATCCCCATACAACACCAAGTATCAATACGCCGAGTCTAAGTCCGAACTTATTCTGAAGAATAGGCTGTAAATAATATCTCCATCCATACTCTTCTCCCCAGAACGCCAAAAAACTAAGCGGGAATAGTAACAGTATGGAAAGAGCGCTGATATAAGTCTGTGGATTGGTAAGTGCACCGATCACTTCCTGAAGATCACCTGCTGCGTCAGGTGATACAAACTTACCAAGGTAGGCTGATATCAACAATCTTACTATAAATAAAACCACAAACAAAAATACCAAAAGGGCACTCATACCTATTTTGTTTCTGGAAAGGCCCACATTTTTTCTTTTTTCCTTACCACATGCCCAAAAAAGGATATAAGCTATAAGGCTTCCTGCCATTAACACATACTGGCTGTACAAATCTATATTTGTAACAGATCCGGCCTGTGTCTCGATCGTAGTAACCGGTACGATCAATGAAGCAATAGACATTCCTATCATAGCAAGCGCTGTGATAAGCACTACTATAAACCCAGCCTTGGGAATCTTTTTCTCCTTATCTCCAAAAAGAAGAAATCCAAGTATAACTCCGCATGCAGGGAACATCATCTGTGCATTGGGAAATACCGAAAGATCTTTACCGGCTCTAAGCCCAAAGAACATGATTAAATACATAAAAAATGTCACGCCATAGGCTACGGCAATAAAAGTTGTCAGTCGTTTCTTAAAAGTATTATCCATTTCAGTTCCTCCAATAGTCGTTTTTTCACACCTTTCTACCTTACCATAATGATTGTCATTATTCAAATGAAGCAACCTAAGAAGGGCGTAAAAAAGGCTTTCCCGGGCATCAGTGCAAGGGAAAGCCTCATAAACACTCATATTAAATTATTCTTCCTGCTCGGAAAGCGCATCCTCTACGGTTCCGTAGACTCCGATGTGCATCTTGACATCCTCGGGCATACCGATGAACATACCGCCGTAGCAGTAAGTATCGCCCTCTTTCCATGCACGGACAATCTGGATGAAGACATGCACTGTTTCTTTGGTCCACAGCGTAAGATTCGCCTCATAATTGGCGCCGATCATAAGCTGCTTATCGGTTGTAAAGCCGATACCTTCGGTAGATGCATCGATAATCTCAATCTCCACGGTATCTGCCTTGGGGCCGCTGGTAATCTCTTTAATAACAATGTCCCCTGATAACTCCAGTCGTTTATTTTTCCTTCTATCTTCCATAAGCAATCTCCAATAATACAAACACTCTTACACGACTTATTATACACTATCACAGATCCGTTATAAAGCAGGCATCGCCAAAGGAGAAGAAACGATATCTCTCTTTTATTGCTTCCTCATACGCTGCCAGGATGTTCTCACGACCTGCAAGGGCAGCAACAAGCATAACAAGCGTAGATTCAGGAAGATGGAAGTTAGTGATAAGCTCATCCAGAACCTTAAATTTGTATCCGGGGTAGATGAAGATAGAGGTATCACCGCTGCATTCATGGAGTTTACCGTTTTCGTCGGCAGCGCTCTCTATTGTTCTGCAGCTGGTTGTTCCGACACAGATGACCTTATGGCCTGTCTCTTTTGCCTTATTGATCTTATCGGCGGCTTCCTGCGTCACCCGGTACCATTCGGTGTGCATATGGTGCTCTTTGACGTTTTCTACCTTAACGGGTCTGAAAGTACCAAGACCGACGTGAAGGGTTACAAAAGCCATCTCAACGCCTTTTTCGCGTATCCTTTCAAGGAGCTCATCCGTAAAGTGAAGGCCTGCGGTAGGAGCTGCAGCGGAGCCCTCAAACTTAGCATATACCGTCTGGTACATGTTCTTATCTTGGAGCTTATGCGTGATATAGGGAGGAAGCGGCATCTCGCCGAGTCTGTCGAGGACCTCTTCCCAGATACCGTCGTAGTAGAATTTCACAAGTCTGTTTCCTTCCTCAACGATATCGAGGATCTCAGCCTTTAAGATTCCTCCGCCAAAAGAAACCCTGGCACCGGGACGAAGCTTCTTTCCGGGCTTAACCAAAGTCTCCCATACATCATTTTCTTTTCTCTTTAAAAGAAGTATCTCAACAGCTGCGCCCGTTCCCTCTTTTTCACCAAGGAGCCTTGCGGGGATAACCTTGGTGTTGTTAAGGACAAGGCAGTCACCGGGATTAAGATAGTTAATGATCTCACTGAAGATGTGATGCTCTGTCTTACCCGTCTTCTTATCGATAACAAGGAGCTTACACTCATCTCTCTTTTGAAGAGGATCCTGAGCGATAAGCTCCTGTGGAAGATCGAAATAATAGTCAGCTGTTGATAACCCTAGTTCAGCTCTATTACTCATAAAATCAAATTACTCATTTCTAAAATCAATGTTTTCAAGGAAAGCAACGTATCCGCGAAGTGCCTCGTATAGGTCGGCCTTACTGATAACTTCCCAAAGTGAATGCATGCTAAGAACGCAGATTCCGGAATCGATAACATTCATGCCGTATTTGGCAAGCATGTAAGCGATCGTTCCGCCGCCGCCCGCATCAACCTTACCAAGCTCTGCGAACTGGAATACGACCTTTTCTTTATCAAAGACCTTTCTGATCTCTGCAATATACTCAGCGTTAGCGTCACTTGAACCGTATTTTCCTCTTGATCCGGTGTACTTATTAAACGCAACACCCTCTCCCATGTATGCTGAGTTCTTTTTCTCAAACTGCGAAGCATAGTGAGGATCGAATGCCGCAGATACATCGGATGAAAGCATGCAGGAGTTTGCAAGGCATCTCTTTAATGAAAGCTCGTTGTAGCCTTCCTTTGTGAGATTCATAACCTCGGCAACAGCCTTTTCAAAGAATCTGCTCTGCATTCCGGTTGCGCCGTAGCTTCCGATCTCTTCTTTATCAACGAGGATACAGCAAGCAGTTCTCTTAAGGTTCTTGGCTTCGAGAATGGCTCTCATTGAAGGATATGCGCATACTCTGTCGTCATGTCCGTAGCCCATGATCATTGATCTGTCAAAGCCCGCATCTCTTGCTTTTCCGGCAGGAACGATCTCAAGCTCGGCTGACATAAAGTCATCTTCTTCGATTCCGTAGAGATCATTAAGGATTGCAAGAATACCGCGCTTTACGGCTCCGGAGAGCTTACCGGATTCTTTCTTTTCCTCTTTTTCATGATTAACGGCGTACTGCTCGCCGGGTGTTAATTTAGTGCTTGCCTTTTTCTCTTTTTCCGAATCATTGTCGACGATAAAGGGTCTGTTTCCAATGATAAGGTCAAGTACTTCGCCCTCAACAACGGCAGAGGCTTTCTTGTTCATCTGCTCGGCTGAAAGGTGGATCAAAAGATCTGAAATGAAGAATACGGGATCGTCCTCATCCTCACCTACATTGAGTTGAACGGTCGTGCCGTCTTTTTTTACAAGTACGCCGTGGATAGCAAGGGGTGTCGCAACGTAGAGGTACTTCTTGATACCGCCGTAGTAGTGAGTATCAAGGAACGCATAGCCTCCGTCCTCATAGAGAGGATTGACCTTGACGTCGAGCCTTGGAGAATCGATGTGTGCTCCGAGGATGTTAAGTCCTGCCTCCATGGGGTCTGAACCCATCTGGAACATAACGATGCTCTTGTTCATCCATACGCAATATACTTTATCGCCTTTTTTAAGCTTAGTCTTTGTACCGATGAGAGTGTTGAGCTCTCTGTAGCCGGCTGCCTCTATCTCGTTAACGATAGTGTCAACGGCTTCTCTTTCTGTCTTGGAATTATTAAGGAATTCCTTGTAGTCCTCAGCAAATCTGTCGCATGCTTTAAGCTGAGTTTTGTTGTATGTTGTCCATACATTTTTTCTCATTAATCCATGCTCCTTTCCTTTTTCCGGTTGAATCATAATTATGAGCGAAGTTCGATATTAAGTGACTCGAGGCCGTTCAATATCTTCTTCATTGCTGCATTTACTTCATCGTCTTCAAGAGTCTTTTCCTTGTCTCTGAATACAAGTGAATATGCCATAGACTTGAAGCCTGCCTTGATCTGCTCACCCTCGTAGATATCAAAGAGTGAAAGGTCTTCAAGCTTCTTGCCGCCGCGCTGACGGATCATCTTCTCAATGTCGCCCGCAAGTACTTCCTTGGGAACGACCATGGAGATGTCTCTTGTAACAGCAGGGAACTTGGCAATTCCTGTGTAGATCGTATCGAAGTTTGCATGCTCAACAACGTGAGGCATGTCGATAACAGCAATATAAACTCTTGTGCCGATATCATAATTATCGCACACAACGGGATGAACTTCACCTAAATATCCGATAACCTCTCCGTCGTAAACAACGTTGGCCTGTCTTCCGGGATGAAGGAAAGATTTGCCTGCATTGGGGTCGTACTCTACCTTATCAAGCATTCCTACGCTGTCGAGAAGCTCCTCTATTACGCCCTTCATGCTATAGAAGTCACCATCGCCGTAGAAACCAAGTGTGAACTGCATTCTCTCATCGGGAAGCTCCGTAAGAGGAAGTGACTTAGCCACATAGATGTTGCCCATCTCATAGAGACGAACGTCCTTGTTTCTTCGGTTATAGTTGGTTGCAAGGCTTGTAAGCATACCGTTAAGAGGGATGGTTCTCATTATTGAGAAATCTTCTCCTAAAGGATTGGAAATCTTGATAGCCTGTCTTTCTACTGCGTCCTCAGGTAAAAGAAGCTTATCAAATACCTTGGGGCTTTCGAATGAATATGTATAGCCCTGTGAGAAGCCGCAGAACTGTGCTACTTCTCTGGCTTTTTTCTCTACTCTCATCTTGAAAGAGATACCGCCTGTTGTTGCGCTGTTCTTGGGAAGAGTTGTAGGAATCTTGTCATATCCGTAGAATCTTGCAACTTCCTCGGCGATGTCGCACATCTGGTTAAGATCCTGTCTGAATGAAGGGATGATAACCTCGTCTGTAGCGGCGTCATAGCCTACTTCTTCTTTATTGAGGATAGCGATCATGTCTTCCTTGGAGATGTCTGTACCAAGGAGCTTGTTAATCTTATCCGCTTCAAGGGCGAATCTCTTAAGAGGCGCGATCGGAAGACCCTCTCTAACAATTCCGGGAACAACTCTGCCGCAGCCAAGCTCGTTTATAAGCTGGCAAGCTCTGTTGATTGCTACCTCTGCGTTTGCAGGGTCAAGGCCTTTTTCGAAGAAACCTGATGCATCTGTACGAAGTCCGACTCTCTTTGCGCTCTTTCTGATGTTGGGTCCGTTGAATGTAGCAGCCTCAAAAAGAACTGTCTTAACATCGTCAGTGATCATTGAATTCTCACCACCCATGATACCTGCGATTCCGACTGCTTTCTCAGCGTCGCAGATCATTAGAACGTCTTTGTCAAGTTTTCTCTCCTGTCCGTCAAGAGTTACGAATGTATCGCCGTCAGCGGCTCTTTTTACAACGATCTTGTTACCTGCGATAGTGCTAAGATCGTAAGCGTGCATGGGCTGACCAAGCTCCATCATAACGTAGTTGGTGATATCAACGAGGTTATTGATGGGACGAATGCCTACGCTTGAAAGTCTTCTCTGCATCCACTTGGGTGAAGGTGCGATCTTGATATCCGTTACGACTCTTGCGCAGTAGTTTGTGCAAAGATCTGTATCCTTGATCTCTACGCTGATCATATCGGAAGTCTTGCCCTCGCCGTCTTCTTTAACTTCGATGGCAGGTGCGTTGAAAGGAAGCTTAAATGTAGCAGCAGCCTCTCTTGCAATACCAAGAATGCTATAGCAATCAACTCTGTTTGAAGTAACTTCGAATTCAAAAACAGTGTCATGAAGGCCGAGTACGTCAACTGCATCGGCTCCTACTTCCGTGTCCTCGGGGAAGATGTAAAGACCGTCCTCTGGAGCTTCGGGATAGAAATCCTTGGTTGAACCGAGCTCTTCGATTGAGCACATCATACCTGCACTGGGAACGCCTCTGAGCTTACCGGCTTTGATCTTGATGCCTTCAGCGGGATTGGGGCTTCCGTCGTGACCGCCGGCAACACGTCCGCCGTCAAGAACAACGGGAACCTTGTCGCCTTCCTTCATATTCTTGGCACCTGTGACGATCTGGATCATCTCTGTTCCGATGTCTACCTGGCAGATAACGAGCTTATCTGCATCGGGGTGCTGCTCGATTGTCTTGATCTGACCAACCACGATCTTCTCGAGGTTCTTATCAAGTGGTGTGTATGTTTCTGTCTTGGTTCCGGAAAGAGTCATCGCATCGAAGAATTCCTGATCGGTGCATGAAAGGTCCGGTACATATGCTTTAATCCATGATTTAGATGAGTTCATTGTTATTCTCCTATTCTATGTATGTGGAAGTAGCGATACGGATTGCTCCGTATACCACTCTATGGTGATATACGGATTGCTCCGCTTCGCTCTCGCAATCCTACAGAAATTCGGAAATCGATATGCTCATTTCATTCGCATATCTT